>Ga0224501_10000725_pt1 | contig 25559 bp, 15 predicted proteins | sample SF_Oct11_sed_USG_4_FD_169105 | JGI IMG/M metagenome (GOLD analysis project Ga0224501, IMG submission 169105) | Sediment microbial communities from San Francisco Bay, California, United States - SF_Oct11_sed_USGS_8_1 | ecosystem: Environmental > Aquatic > Marine > Sediment | place: USA... | reverse complement strand
TTTCACGATCTCGGCCAACGCCTTTTCCAGGTCGGGAATGTTCTGCGCTATCTTGTCCGGGTCGTTGGTCAGGGGCACCTCCACCTTCGCCTGGGCCTGATCCATGCTGATCTGGTAGGTCAGCCGCCAGTCGTCCACCCCGGTCTGCTCCGGCGTGTAATCCACCACCACTTTTGCCGCCTCATCCCCGGCGGGGAACAATCTGGCGTATTCGCGCACAGCCTCGGCCAATCCATCCGCCAGCCGCCTGTCGAATTGGGGGGCGTGCTGTCTGTCATAGAATTCCAGGATGTCTCCTTTCGGCAGGATGTATGGCTGGGCCTGGATGGGAGTGGGGACCTTTTTCGCAGATGGCTTGGAGGCGGGAGCGGCGGCTTTGGTTGCAGTGGCATCGCCCCCCCAGAAACCTTGCTGGTATGTCACTGCCGCTGCCACGGCTAAAAGAACCATCAATACAATCGCGGCTCGGCGGCCACTTTTTGGCGATGGTTTTTGCGTTGTCATGACGGCGCCACTCTGGTGGTAGGACTGGGGATCGCTTAGGCTACTGGCCACGGGCTCCGGGGCTGTTTGGCCGAATGGATCCGCAGGCTCGAACACCACCTCGGCGCCCAGCTTTTGCAGGGCCGCCACTATTTTTTCCCCATTCTGGCGGGTGGAATTGCGCGCTACCACGGCGGGAAGATTTTGCAGCATGGCCTTGACCTTCGCCCTGTCCCTGGCCGGATTTCTAGAATAGCCCAGAAGATAATTTATGATTGGGAGGGCGCCCTCGCCCTCGGTGGGAACCGATATTATCCGAACATCGCCTTTGCCTTCATTCCCCATGGTCACCCCAGAAATATAGTTTTGGCTCCTGGCCGTGGCCAGGTTTTTTACGATATCATGATGCGCCCGGCAATTAAAGCATTTTCATACCGTCGGATCAATACCCTTCTTTCTCCCCCACCCGGCGGGCGGCGGCCATGGCCAGGTGATACTCCATCTGTTGGCTATCGCCGGTTTCCAGGGCCATTATAAAAAACTTCTCCGCCTCTTCGGTCTGGCCTTTGGTTTGCCGGTCCACGCCCAGGGCATACAGAACCTCCACCCTGGAACCCAGATCGGCGGCCAGCTCCAGAAGCTTTTCCTCCTCCACATCCCCCAGGTAGTACCCGGCCAGCGCCGCATGCCATCTGCTGGTGGAGGGGGCGGCGATTCTTTTTTTCACAACGTTTTTCGCCTCCTCCCCCAGCCCTCCCAAAAGCCAGGCGCCCCCCATCCGCACCGCCGCATGGCCGGACCATCCCTGAAGCGCCTGCGCATATTCATCGAACACACCCAGCGCCTCGGCGTAATATCCCCGGGTGACCAGCCACGAGCCGAAATAGATCCACTTGAGCTTGTCATCCTCCAGCGCCTTCATCGCCTCGCCCAGGGCCGCCGACGCCTTGTCCGGCTCCTCCCTGGCCATCGCCTGGTAGTATCGCCCGGCGTAGGAATAGGGAGTCTCCTCCAGCGGACCGCTCATATGGGGCAGGACGGCCAGAGCGGCAGCCTTGTATGCTTGGATATTCATCAACTCCCTCCATATGGCATGGAACAGATTTTTTTCCGGCTTGCCATCCTCCACTTCGGAAATGAATTTCACCACATCCGCCGCATTCCCCGTCTGCCCAAAATGCTCCACGATCCCATGGAAATAGTACCCCGGAGGGTTATACCGCTTGTAATCCTGCAGCAGGCTGGCCGCCTCGTCTCGCCGCCCCTGACGCAGATGGAACAAGGCCAGTTCCACCGGCGCCGGGCTGGAGGGATGGCGCTCCAACGCCATATTGTGGAACATCGCCGCCTCGGTGTCCTCCCCCAGGGTTTCCGCCGCCCTGGCGTATAGAACCATCGATTCACCGCTCCATGTCCCTTCGATCCCCTTGATCAGGTGGTATGCGTCATCGGGCCTCTTCCGCTCCAGGTATAGCCGGGCCAGCTTGTTCCTGGCCGCGTCATATTCCCGGGAATCGTCACCCTTTTTCAGATAGCCCTTAAGCGCTTTTTCCGCCTTATAAAAATCGGATCGGGCCACATATATATCCACCAGCCGCTCCACAGCTGCGGCGGATCCGCCCAGCCGCAAAGCCCGCTGGTAATAAGCTTCCGCCTTCTCCAAATCGCCTTTCTCCTCCGCCCATCGCCCCGCGTATAAAAAGAAGCTGGCAGAGCCTGCGAATGACAATTCCCCCATCTGGAAAAGCCTGTCCGATTCGGGAAGCTTGGCCACTGCGCCATACAGCCGCACATCGGATGGATTTTGCGTCAGTGCGCGTCTCATAAGTTCCCGGGCCACCGGTTCGAAACCCAGCATCCGATATATCCGCTCCTGCCGCAAGGCCGCCTCCCCGGTGGGAGGCGTTTTGGCGCGCAGCGCTTCCAGCGTTCTTATCACGCCCGGCATGTTCTTCTCCGGACTGCCAGTAAAAAGATCGGCCAACTCTTCCACCAACCGTCCATCGGCGGAGTCCATCGCCACGCTCCCAGCCACCTTGTCCGCCCCCTCAAAATCGGCCACATCCCGCATCCGCTGGATTCGAACCAGCAGGTTCACGTCCGAGTCCGGCCACAAGCGCCCGATCATCTCCTGGTAGTAATTGATCTCCTCATCCCTGGCCAGGGTCTCTCGCTCCGCCTTATACATGGCAAAGGCCGATTCCTTCAGCTCCTCGGCCAGCCATTGGGCGCAGAAATCAAAGGTCAGTATTCTCTCCTCCCCGCGCAGTTTTTCTGATTTGCCCAGGATATCCACGGCCAGCTTCAGCATCTCCTCCATCCCCGTCTGGGCGTTGTGGGCGCCGGAGATCGTGGCCGCCATCGCAGAATTCTTTTCCACCCATGCCATATCCAGCAGCTTCTCCTCCGCATACAGGCTTCGGCGGGAAACCTCCATCCCATACGTCGGAGCCAGGCGGGCCATGTCCGGGGTTCCGTGGGATATGGCATAACCGATCCCTGGCATAAAGTCAGGATGCTCCCTCAACATCTCGGTTATGCGACGATCCACCTCTTGATCCAGCCCAGCTTCCCGGGCCATCCGCGCGGACAGATACATGGCCAGCTTTTGGAGCGGTTTATCGCCATTCCCCACTTTTTCCACCTGGGCGGCGTCATTTTTCCCCACGGCAAAAACAAGCTTTCCCTCCGCCCCGGGGGTCTCGGCCAATGCGGAAATAGACGCCGCGGGATAGCCCAACCCCATCCAAACCAGCGCCCGGCTTTCGGCCAGATCCGGGTTTCCAGCTTCTATGAACAGCGCCGCCAGCAGATGATTGGCCACGGCCATCGCTCCCAGCATGTCCGGCAGCTTGCGGGTTTCCTGGACAGATTTTATATACGCCATCCATGACATAAGGTTGGCCGATTCAATGAAGGCGGCAGGATCCAGCCGGGAGGGGCCCACTTCCTGCCCTATGCCGGACAGGGCCAGCAGAACAGCCAAGCTGTCCAGCCTTTCCATCGCCTGCAGGGCCAGCTTGCCTGGGGAGCCTTTCGCTCTTTCCAGGGAATCGGGCCGATAGACGGAAGCGCCAAGCTTATCCACCGCTTCGGCCAGAGCGCCCGCCAGGGTGGGTATGTTTTCCTGGTATCGGGGGGAACTGGTAAAAAGCGGCGCCTCCACCACAAACGCTCCCCCCTCCCCCTTCACATTGTATGTGAGCCTGAACTTGGAAACCTCCTCCTGGATATAGGAGTAATCCACCTTCACATTCGATGAGCCATTCTTCGAGGGGAAAAGCCTGGCGTATTCCCGGATCGCCTCCGCCAGCCCATCCGCCAGTCGTTTATCGAATAGGGGAGCGTGGGTCTTGTCGAATTCATCCACTATTCTGCGGGCGGAGAAATGGGCGCCAATCCCAGGATCCCTGGAGGAGTGTGCAGAAGAGGCAAGTTCACCGGACGAAGGCCCCGTGGGCGCCCGGCCACCTCCCTGGCCCCAAAAATACGCCACACCCGCCAGAAGCAGCGCGACCATGGCGGCCAGCGCCAGCTTTCTTTTGTCAGCCTGGGGTTTGCCGGACTGTTCCTTATCTGATGAAGGAGATTCCCTCTTGTCGGGGGACGGCTGCCTTTGCGGCGCTATGGATGATCCTGAGGACTCCGTCGCCTTTTCTGATCTTTGAGCCTCCACCGGGGTGGCGGCCTGCTTTGGGCGGAATTCGGCGTCCGCCCCCAAAGCCTTCAGCCTGGCAATTATCTTTTCGGCGATATGCCTGGAAACGCCACTGACCAGATCCACCGGGGCCTTGCCAAGCAGGGCTTCGACTTTTGGCTTTTCCCTGGGGGCTTTTTTGAATATCTGGATCAGGTAGTCGGCCACCGCGACCGCCTGTTCCTTCCTGTTGGGAACCGACAGGATCCTTATAGTCCCCTTCTCCCTCCCATCCATGGCCTCCCCCTTTTTCTATTTCAGTCTCGCCATTTCATGGAAAACGGATAAGGGAACATCAGCACGCCATCCCCCTTTTCAAGAAATCGATTCACCAGACTTTCCACGCCATATGATACGGAAAAGTGGAGCCCTACTCCTCTGCCACAGGGACCAGAACCATTTCGCCATATTCATCCCGGACAGGGTTTTTGATCTTCAACAGATCGGCCCAGCGCAAGACCGCCGACGTTATCACCGCCGTGGCCAGCAGCATGATCACAATCGACACCGCCGACAGGAAGTACAGGCCATTGGGCAAAAAGTTCCCGGTCACCGTCAAATATCCGGCGTATAGCGTTATGAACGCCACCAACATGGCGGGGACGCCAGTGATCCACGCATAACGCGCCTTGCCCATGCGGATGATCATGGTGGTTCCCACCGTCAGGGCGATGGAAGCCAGCAGCTGGTTGCTCATGCCGAAGACGGGCCAGATTGTGGTGATGTTCCCCATCACCACAAAGTAACCCCACGACACTGTGAAGAGGAAACTGGCGGCCACGATGCCGGGAATCCATCCCGGCTCCTTGAATTTGGGGATGAAAGCTCCGATCATCTCCTGCAACAAAAAGCGCCCAATGCGCGTGCCCGCGTCGATGGCGGTCAGGATGAACACCGCCTCGAACATGATGGCGAAGTGGTACCAGTAGGCCATCAGCGTTTCCATATATGGCAGGGAGGAGAATATGTACGCCATCCCCACGGCCAGGGAAACCGCCCCGCCTGGTCTGGCCTGCAATGTCTCTCCCACCTGGGCGGCGATCTCCGGCAGGGCCACCGGGGCCATGCCCAGCTTGGCGTAGGCCGCCGCCGAGGAGTTGATGGCGAAGTAATCGGCAGGCATCAGGACACATGCCGCCACCAGCGCCATTATGGCCACCAGGCCCTCCATCAGCATGGCGCCATAGCCGACGAACAGGATATCCTTCTCGCTGGCGATCATCTTCGGGCTGGTGCCGGAGGAGACCACCGCGTGGAATCCGGAAAGGGCGCCGCAGGCGATGGTTATGAAGATGAATGGGAACACCGGCCCCTGGATGATCGGCCCGCCACCGTGGATGAACTCGGTCAGCGCGGGCATCTGCAGATCCGGCTGGATGATGAATATCCCGGCGACCAGCATGAATATGGTGCCGATTTTCAGATACGACGAAAGGTAATCGCGAGGAGCCAGCAACAGCCACACCGGCAGGGCGGAGGCCATGAACCCGTAGACCGGGATGATGAAGGAGAGCTCCAGCTTGGAGAAGGAAAGCAGCCCCGCCATGAGGGGCGACTGGGCCACCATCGGCCCGCTGACCACCGCCAACAGCAGCAACACCACGCCGATGACACTGGCGCCGACCACATCTCCGGGGCGTATCTTCTGCATCCACAGCCCCATCAGCACGGCTATCGGGATGGTGGAGAAGACGGTGAACGTCCCCCACACGCTGTCGTACAAAGCGTTGACCATGGCGATGGAAAGCCCCGCCATGGCCAGGATCAGAATGAACAGCACCGCCACCGAGGCCACATGGCCGGTGGTTTTGCCGATCTCGTGCTCGGCGATCTTGGGCAGGCTGCGCCCGTTGTGGCGCACCGAGGCGAAAAGAATCACCATGTCGTGCACCGCCCCGGCCAGCACAGCGCCGATCAATATCCACAGGGCGCCGGGCAGGAAACCGAACTGGGCCGCCAGCACCGGCCCCAGCAAAGGCCCGGCGGCGGAGATGGCGGCGAAATGGTGGCCGAAAAGGACATATTTGTTCGTCTTCACATAGTCGTGCCCGTCCGCCATCCGCTCGGCGGGCGTGGGCCTGCGCACATCCACCCCCAGGACCCTGGTGGCTATGAACAGCCCATAGAACCTGTAGCCGATGGTGAACAGGAGGATGGCCGTGAAAACAAGAGTTACAGCATTCATAGATGCTCATTATATCAAATTAGCTTTAAAAACAAGACCGCTTTTGCACAAACTCACATCACCATTTACAGGATATTACATTTGTCACTTCTTTCAGAACCTTATCCGATTCCCCGTCATGTTTAATGTCGAGCTTCCTTTTGCCCCTACTACTTCGCATTCCGACTATTGTCGTGCGCGGAGTTTTTAATTTTCCGCCACTGTCATATGTGTTCACTACTCCATCAATTAAAGCTGTCTCAATTCCCCTGCGCATTTTTGCAACTTCCTTTTTGCTTTGATTATTCGCATCAAATGTGCCAAAAGCAAACGAAAGGTTATTTAAGAATTTAAGCCTGCAATCATAATATTCCTTATCAAGAAATTCTGACGTAAAAACATCCTTCAATAGCCCATTGGCTACACTGTAAGGATATACTTTAGGAAAGAATATCTTTCCCTTTGAGAGGTCAAAAGGGATTTTGTCCGGCGCGTTCTCCTTTATTATCCTATCTGCAAGTAATTTAATATAATCATCTCCATCATCAATATCCCAGAATACGTACCTACCAGCCATATGAAATGTAAAATGGTCCCTGAACCTTACAAAATAATTTCCGCATTCGCCTACATAAAACACACGAGGTGGGTTGTTATTCTTCAGAATCCATAAATATACGCCCCCGCTTTTCATCAAGTAGTCCAAGTTACTATCCAGATCTTTGACACTAGAAATATATTTCCAATTAATAGTTACACTTTGCGTCATTTTCCACCTCTCTTATATATCCTTTACAATATGGGTCTGCCATACGCATATAATACCACCTTATAGGAGGGAGCATGACCGACGACGATGTGCTAGAGGGAAAGCGAAACACGGCGGCAATCACCGCCTGGGCTATGTATGACTTCGCCAACACCATCTTTTCCATGGTGGTGGTGTCGCGATATTTTCCCTTGTGGGTGACGGAGGACATGGCCGCCCAGGACATATACGTGGCCATCCCCACCTCCATCTCCATGCTGATGGTGGCGCTCACCGTCCCATTGCTAGGCGCATTGTCGGACCAGACCGGCAGGCGTATCCGACCGCTGCTTATTATCACATCCGGATGCGTGCTGGCCACGGCGGCCCTGGGCGTTGTCGATACACTGTGGGCCGGTCTTATCTGTTTCGCCATCGCCAACTATTGCTACCAGGCGGCGCTGGTGTTCTATGACGGATTGCTCCCCACGGTCTCCCGCGGGGCGTCCACAGGCAAGGTGGCCGGTTTCGGCGTGGCATTGGGATACCTGGGGGCGGTGATCGGCCTGGCCGTGGCCACTCCCATCGCCATCGAATATGGCAGACAGGCGGCGTTCATGCCCGTGGCGGCGCTGTTCATGCTCTTCTCGATTCCCATTTTCGTCCTGGTCAAGGACGTTAAAGTAAAGGCCAAAAAACCGTTGGGCGAGCCGATACGCCAGGCCTTCACCCACTTGATAGCCACCTTCCGCGCCGCCCGGGAGCGAAAGAACCTGTTCATCTTTCTGGTGGCGAATCTTTTCATCCTCGACTGTGTGAACACGGTGATCGCTTTCATGAGCGTCTACGCCAAAAAAGTGATGGGGATGGATGGGGCGGCGCTGACCGGGTTCCAGACCGTGGCCATCCTTATGGCGGTGGTGGGGGCTTTTGCATGGGGGCAGCTAACCCACAGGATCGGGGCCCACAAGACCATGCAGATCCTTTGCGCCATGTGGCTGCTCACTGTGGTGGTGGCAGCCTCGGCGACGAACCAGGTCATGAACTGGTCCGTGGGGATACTGGCGGGCCTTTCCATGGGAGGGATATGGGTGGCCGGCCGAACCATGCTCACCCAGTTGGCCCCACCGGAGAGGGTGGGGGAATTCTTCGGCCTGTTCAACCTGGCGGGGAAGGCCGCCGCCATCATTGGCCCCATGTTGTGGGGGATCACCGTGGCGGTGTTCACACCGCTGGGGGGGACCACCCAGCACCGGCTGGCGGTGCTGTCGCTGGGGGTCAATGTGATTATCGGATGGATTTTGCTCCGATATGTGGATCCGGACAAGAGGGAACAAGCGTGACGGAATCTTCACAATAGCGGCGCCGTTCCGTTACCCAATGGCGTTCGCAGAGGGATATGCTGGCTTCGGATAATCAATCACACGGAGGTGGATCATGAGAAGAAGTGAATGGAGGATCAATGGGCGGCGGATAGGGTTTGGGGCTTGGGTGGTGATAATGGCCTTTGCCGGTGTGGCCATGGCCGCCGAACCGAAGACTGCCCTGACCATATACAGCAAGGCGGCCCCCGGCGCCATCCAGGCGGATATGTACAGGCCGCTCCCCCCGTCCTACGGACGGGGATCCGGATACAACTGGCAAATCCCTGGCTACGCCATCATCAAGCAGGATCGTGATATCAGCATCGGCGCCCAGCGCAGCCAGCTTCGTTTCTCCGATGTGGCGGCGTTCATCGACCCCACCACTGTCAAATTCACCTCCCTGACCGACCCTGTCGGAACGAAAGTGCTGGAGCAGGATTATCAGTTCGACCTGGTGGACCAGAACAAGCTGATGGAGCGTTATATCGACAGGGAGATCACCGTGGAGCAGATCGTGGGGGACAGCGTGCAATCCTACAGCGGCAAGCTGATAAGCTCCGCTGGCGGCTCTGTGACCCTGCTGGACAGCAAAGGAGGAGTGCGGGTGATCCGCGCGTTCCAGAATGTGCTGTACCCGGACCTTCCCGGCGGGCTGATCACCAGGCCCACATTGATGTGGGATCTGTTCTCCAAAAAACCTGGCGCCCATCGCGCCCGGGTGACCTATGAGACCGGCGGGATTACCTGGTGGGCGGATTACAACCTGGTGTACACCGAAGGCAAGGACGCCAACCATGGCTTTCTGGACCTGAGCGCCTGGGTGAGCGTGATCAACCGCTCCGGCGCCTCGTATGACGACGCGAATCTAAAGCTGGTGGCGGGGGATGTCAACCGGGCTCCCACCAGGCCCCAGGCCGTGGGGAGAGCGTACAGAATGAAAGCGGAGATGGCGCTGGAGGATTCAGTGGGGGGGTTTGGTGAAAAGTCCTTTTTCGAATACCATCTCTACACGCTGGGCAGGCCCACCACCTTGCCGGACAATTCCACCAAACAGATAGAGCTGTTCTCCCCGGTGAACGGGGTCCCTGTGGAAAAGCTGATGGTCTATGCCGGGGTCCCGTTCCAGGGCTACTATTACGACCATCCAGTGACGGACGCATCCTTCGGCCAGGAGGTAAAAAGCGTGGATGTATATCTGCAGCTTCTTAACTCGAAGGAAAACGGGATGGGGATGCCGTTGCCCGCCGGGCGGATCCGGGTGAGCAAGATGGACACCGCCGACGGCTCCCTGGAGTTTATCGGCGAGGATGTGATAAAGCACACGCCGAAGGATGAGAAGGCGCTGGTGAAGCTGGGGCGGGCGTTCGACGTGGTGGGGGAGCGAAAGCAGGTGGACTTCAAGGTGGACACCTCCCGCAAGACCATGAGCGAGACCATCGAGATAAAAATCCGCAACCACAAAAAAGAGCCGGTAACAGTGATAGCCCAGGAGCGGCTCTATCGCTGGGTGAACTGGAATATCACCCATACCAGCGCCAGGTGGACCAAGGAGGATTCTCGCACGATCCATTTCCCCGTCATTGTGGCTCCCGATGGCGAGTCGGTGGTGACATATACGGTGAAGTATACCTGGTGATAAAACGTATACTATATATAAAAGGGGGCTCCCGGAATGGCCCGAATAACTTCTATTTAGGTATATGTGAATGAAGGCGATTGTATACAGGGAATACGGTGGACCGGAGGTGCTGCATGTCTCGGAGGTGGAGAAGCCCACTCCCGGAGAGAATGAAATTCTTGTCAATGTGCGCGCGTCTTCCGTGAATTACGGAGATCTGCTGTCCAGGAACGTGAAAAACGCCACTTCCCGCGAATTCAACATGCCGCTTTTCATGCTACCTATGGTCAAGCTCATGCTGGGTTATTCAAAACCGAAGAGGAACATACTAGGGAGCGAATTTTCCGGTGTGGTCGAATCTGTGGGCGGAGGCGTGACCAGGTTCAGACCTGGGGATGATGTATACGTCCATAATGAAATGAACTTCGGCGGTTACGCCGAGTACATTAATGTTTCAGCCGATGGACTGGTGGCGAAAAAGCCCGCCTCCTTGAGTTTCGCCCAGGCCGCCGCCACTCCCATGGGCGCATTGACCGCCCTGTGCGTCCTGCGGAAGGTTGACATAGAAAGCGACAGGACCAGGGGAAAGGACATACTGGTCAACGGGGCCTCTGGGAGCATCGGTGGATTCGCGGTGCAGATCGCCAAGGCCTATGGCGCCAACGTCACCGGCGTTTGCGGCGCCCCCAGGCTCGACTACGTCAAGGCCCTGGGCGCCGACGAGGTCATCGACTACAAAGCCGAGGATTTCACCGCGCGAAAAAAGAAATACGACATCATTCTTGACGTATTGGGCAAAAGCTCGTTTTCTAAATGCAGGGACTCCCTGAAACCTGATGGAATCTATCTCTTGGCGAGTTTTCGGCTGGCTCCGGTTTTGTGGATGTTGTGGACATCCCTAACCGGTGGCCAAAAGGTAATATGCGCCATGTCAAGCTACAGACAGGAGTATCTGGAAACCATCAGCCAAATGGTGGAACAGGGAAAATTAACACTGATTGTGGACAAGACTTTCCCCATGGAACAGGCCGCCGAGGCCCACCGCTATTGCGAGTCTGGCCAGAAAAAGGGAAACGTGGTCATAACCATGGGAGCAAAACAATAACAGGCATGGGCCACCCTTTCGTCTCATGGTTCTGGTTGCGGGCGGCCAGGATCACCCGCGTCCCCGGTCATCAGCCCCCCAGTTTCTTCGATATGCGCCTGGCGCAGTCCCTCCCGGCGTATAAGGCGCCGGTGAACCCGCCCCCCGGCATGCCCCATGCCGAACAGTAATAAAGATTCTCCACCGGCGATTTGTTGGGCAACCGGTTCCATCCCGCCTGCTCCGGAACCTGGGCGAAACCATACGCCGCGCCCCCCGGATTGGCGGTGAACCGTTTCATGGTCACCGGTGTGGAAGCCTCTACATATTCCATGTTCTCCCTTGCCCCTGGGATCAGTTTTTCCAGCCGATCCAGCATATCATCCATCTGCCCTCTCTTTTGCGTGCGATACTCATCCTCGGAGAGCCCTTCCCAGCGGGAAAGATAATCCACAGTCACCATCACTCCCACGCTTTTCCCCTCCGGGGCCAGGCCGGAATCTATCTGGCTGTAATCCACGAACACGTATCCCTTGTCGGTCAGCTCCGGGCCATGCAGATCCTTGAGCGACTTTACCCTTCCATCCATCACGAAGGTGGAATAGGCGGGATTCCCCATCTCTTTCGGGGTTTTGCTGAATCCTATGTATACGCAGAAGAAGGAGCTCGCCACCTTCATGGAGTTTATTCTGCCGCTGTAATCCTTGCCGAACGCTTCCGGCGCCAGCTTGTTCACCACATCGGGGATCGAGGCGTTGGCCGCCACCGCGCGGCATTTTGCGGTGTGAACCTTCCCCCCTTCGCCAGAGACGCGGACATATTCCACGCCTATGGCCCTGCCATTGCGGGTGATGATCTTCGTGGCTTCGTGACGCAGCTTCACCTCCCCCCCGTTATCCGTTATAACTGAGGCCAGGTAGTCAGAAAGTCTCTGGGAGCCCCCCTTGATGAAATGCCCTCCCCCTTTCATATAGCTCATCTGCGCCATGGCGTAATATAGCATCGATGTGGAATATGGATCGTCGTGGTAATACCCCAGGTTGGCCAGCAGAGCCAGCTTCAGGTCTTCATTCTGGATTAGAGAGTCGACATAATCCCCCAGAGAACGGGAGAGGTTGAAAGTCAGGTTTGGATAGAGGATGGGCCACAGGGGCAGAGCCAGAAACGCCATGATCCCCCGCTTGGGGACAGCCCTGGCTTCCTTCTCGATGGCGCGAAGCCTGGCGAAAAATCGGCGAATTCCTTTCTCCTCCTCGGGAAAACGGGCCACGAAGGCTTTTATGGCTGTGCTGTAGCCCTCCGGCATGGTTATATCCAAACGGCCATTGAGGAAGCGATAGAATTCCGGAACCCTGATGAACTCCACATGATCGAAGACTTTCAGCTCCAAAAACAGCTTGCGCTTGAAGTCTTCCTCGTGAAGCCCGTCCATCTCGTGCAGCCCCACTTCCACCGTGTAGTCTCCCCGGCGGAACACCGTGGCGCATCCACCAGGGCGATAATGGCGCTCCAGCAGCAGGACTTTCTTTCCCTCCAGGGCCAACAGCGCCCCGGCGATCAATCCCCCCAGTCCGCCGCCGACCACCACCACGTCATATTCCATCCTGACCTCCATCCAGTTTCAGGATAAACCGACAAATTGATTGGGAAAGCAAAAATGGGGGAAGCCCTTTTATGGAAAGTGTTCTCCCGAACCCTTCCTAAAAAAGAGCTTCAACCGCCAACAAGCCCCATTGGCCCTGCCAAGGAAAAAAAACGCTCCCGATCAAATTGTCAATGTCCCGCGTAATGGGCGCCTTTGGCCGCCTCGTCCACGGTTATCACTTTTTGGTTGTGCGAATCCCACAACGGGGAAATTTCCCGGACGGTGTTTATGATTCGCGGCAGGTGGGCCATCACATAGTCCACATCTTCCATGGTGTTGAAGTGGCCGAAGGAGAAGCGCAGGCTGCCGTGGACCACTTCCGTGGGAATTCCCATGGCCATGAGCACATGGGAAGGCTCCAGGGAGCCGGAGGAACAGGCCGAGCCTGTGGATATGGCGATCCCCACCATATCCAGATTGATGAGCAGCGCCTCTCCCTCCACGCATTCGAAGCTGATGTTTACGGTGTTGGGTAATCTTTCCTGTTCCGGGCCATTGAGCCGGGCGAAAGGGATCTGGCTCATGATGCGCCGTTGCAACTCGTCGCGCATGGCGGCCAGGTGTCTTGAGTTCTTTTCCATTTCCGCCAGCCCCAGCTGCGCCGCTTTGGCGAACCCTATGATCCCCGCCACGTTTTCCGTGCCGGCGCGCATGCTGCGCTCATGGTGGCCGCCGTGGTTTGTGGCGTCGATCTTCGTCCCTTTGCGCACATAAAGGGCGCCCACTCCCTTGGGGCCGTTTATCTTGTGGCTGGAGAGGGACATCAGGTCCACACCCAACTCGTCCACGTTCACCGGTATCTTGCAGAATGCCTGCACGGCGTCGGTGTGGAAGAATGCGCCATGTTTTTTGGCTCCTTCGGAGATTTTCGCGATAGGCTGGATGGCCCCCACTTCGTTGTTGGCCAGCATAACCGACGCGATCAGCGTATCCTCCCCGCACGCCTGTTCCACCTCCGCCGGGTCCACCAGGGCTTGCCCGTTCACCTTCACATGGGTGGAGACGAACCCCTGTCTTTTCACCAGGTATCGGACCACTTCCAGCACCGCCGGATGCTCCACCACGGAGGTGACGATCCTGCGGCGGTCGTCGCTCCTGTGGGCCCAGGCGCATCCCTTGATGGCCAGGTTATCCGCCTCGGTGCCGCCGCCGGTGAATATGATCTCCTGGGGGCTGGCGCCTATCCCCGCGGCGATGATCTCCCGCGCCTCGGCGATGCGGGCCTTGACCGGCCGCCCGAAGCTGTGGGCCGAGGAGGGGTTGCCGAAATTGTCCTGCATATATGGAAGCATTGCCTCCAGCGCCTCCGGCCTCATGGGGGTGGTGGCGTTGTTATCCAGATACACTCTGCGAAACTGGCTCATCTGTCATACTCTCCCTTGTTAATTCGGGTCACACCCGCCATGTGTCAAGCTCCGCTTCCGTGGCGGGGGAGGCTATATGGCGCCATTCTGTCTTCCCGTTCTTCATTTTATATTTTATCTTCACCCTTCTGTTCTCATCTCCAGGGCAGTAGCGCGCCACCGCCTTGCAGATCGGATCCAGATCCTCCTTGCCGAAGGATCCTTTCACCACGGAAAGGGGCCCGCGCACCTCCTCTGGCATGAACAGAAAATCGTTTTCTGCCGCCATTTTTTCCAGCCGGTCGTTTTCCTTTTCGTCGCGCCCCACAATGACCTTTATCCCCGGAGACACCCGAAAATGCCTGCCGACCCGCAGCAGCCTGGCGTCCTTGACCGACGCGTCGGAGCTGTTTTCCAGCAGGTCGCGCATGCGGTGGGCGAATTGCGGATCGGTGAGCGAGCATCCGCCGGAGGAACAGAGGTTTTCCGTCACCTCATATTCATCCCGCATGATGCGGATCTGGTCTTTGCGAGACCTCCCCTGGATCGCCAGCATCTTCTCCCTGTCCACCAGTCCATTCATCTCCGGAATGGTCGGGGGCAGGATCTGGGCGCTCAAGGGGCGCACCACCATCCCGCTGAGGCCGGCTTCCCGGTCGATCAGCTCCATGCGGACCGCTTTTTGGGACATGGGCCTCTGCCCCACCACCTCGCCGGTGAAAATAAACGCGGCGCCCAGGTTCTCCATCACCACTTTGGCCCGACGGAAGATCATTATCCGGCAGTCCACGCACGGATTCATGTTCTTGCCATATCCATGCTTCGGGTTGCGCACCAGGTCGATATATTCCTGGCCCATGAACTCCACCTGCACCTTGATCCCCAGCTCCTCGGCCAGCCGGGCCGCCTCGTTCTTGCATCCGTGGTCCTTGCGGGTGCAGTTGCAAAAGGGGCTGGTGAAGTTGAGCGCGGTTATGTCGTATCCCAGCTTCTTCATTATTCTTGTGGCCAGATGGCTGTCCAGCCCGCCGGACACCAACCCGATTACCTTGATCTTTTCCTTGGTCATACTGCAACTTCTCTTCAATACATTATTTCGATGAACGCCTGGCCCCGGATCCTGGCCAGCCATTCAACCCGCTTTGTCTCGAATGCCTGCCTGGAAATCTCCCCCTTTATCCTTTCGGCCACGACTTCATAGGCCACCGCCGCGACTTTTTCCTTTTCCAGCACCTGGATAAGATGGACGCCGAACTCGGTGCGCACCGGCCCGCTCATCCTTCCCTCGTCCAGGGCAAACGCCGCCTTGCTGAAAGCCGACACCACATCCGACCTGCTGAACCATCCCAGTTCTCCACCCATGGGGGCGGAGGGGCCCTCGGAATATTTCTTGGCCATTTCGCCAAAATTCGCTCCCGCCTCTATCTCCGCTTTTATCCGCAGAATCCTTTCCCTCGCCTCCGTGTCGTCGCCGCCGGAGGGAACCTTGATGAGAATATGCCGGGCTTTCACCTTCCCTTCGCCAATAAATTCACTCTTGTGGCTCTCATAAAAGGCCATGGCCTCTTCCTCTGTGGGGGTGACCATATCCACTTCAATCTGCAGCACTCTTTGCACCAGCAGCTGGTTTTCCACCCTTTCGCGGAATTTTTCCATGGTGGTTCCCTGGCTCTGGATGGCTTGGTTGAAACTCTTGTCGTCCAGGCCGTTCTTGATCTTTATATTCTCCAGCGCCTTGTCCACCTCCGATGGTTTGATGGTGATCTCCTTTTCGCTCGCGTAGGAGGTGACCAATTTTTCATCAATCATATCTTCCATGACATTGCGCTCCGTCAGTTCAGCCATCGACATCCCCATTCCTCTTTTCTGCACCTCGGAAAGGAGGGCAAGCTGATCCTGCACTTCGGAGAGCAATATGATTGAGCCGTTCACATTGGCCACGATTCTGTCCACCACCTCCGCCCGGGCGAGGGGCGCCCACAAGAACCCGAGCGCCAGCAGGGTTATGAGACGGGCCGCAAAATAGCCTGGGTGTCGACCTCTATTCTCGTTTCGTCCTTCAATTTTTCTATCCAATCCGAAAACTCCTTCTCTCTCTTGATTTCCATCAGAATATATACAATTTTCTCCCGGGCTTCCTCGAAATTCATCGCCCGGGGCTGCTCGCGCGCCACCAAAAGGAATATGTGGAACCCATGGACGGTCTCCACCACTTCCGAAATATCCCCCACCTTCAACGCAAATACGGTATTCTCAAACTCCGAAGGCATCTGGCCCCGGCTGAAGAAGCCCAGATCTCCCCCCTTGGCGGCGTCCGGGCTGACAGATTTTCCCTTGGCCAACTGGGAGAAAAACTCCTCCATGGCCTTCTGCACGGCCAAAGCGCTCCTGTCTTTCCGTTTCAGCTTCAGTTGATTCTGCTTCTTTTCCAGGTATTCGGCCATCAGCTCGCCCCGGACCTCCTTGGCGGCGCTCTCGTCCCGGACCATGATCTGCAGCGCTCGCGCCCGCTCCGGCCATTTGAAGCTGTCCTTGTTCTCGTCGTAATAGGCCTGGATCTCCTCGTCATTTACCGACACCTGGGAGTCCACAGCCTGCAGGACAAGCTTCTTTATCCGCATGCCGCGGCGGACCTTGTTGCGCCACTCCTTGAAATTGACCTTGTTGCGGGTGGCCATAATCCGCTCGCGGTCCTTCTTGTCCTCCGGCTCCAGAATATCGTTGATTTCGCTATCCAGTTCCTCGTCCGAAACAACGATCCCCTGCCTGTCCGCTTCCTCTTCCAGGAATAGCTCCTCGATTATCTTGTTCAGCACCACTTTCTTGATGCTCACATCGTCCTCGTTCCCCTTGGGCTTTTCGATGTTGAGCGATGCCAGGTAGCGCAGATACTCCCTCTCGAACTCTTTCATGGTGATATGCCTGGAGCCGATAATCGCCACCACCACATCCTTTTTCACCACTGCTGGCGGAGGAGCGGCGATTTTGTCTGTCTGATACCACCACACCGCAAGGGCGGCCGCGACCAACAGAAGCAACAGAGCCAGTAATTTCTTCATAACTTCAATAATTTATCCAAGACGCAAACCAGGTTTGCCATAAATGTGGCGAATTTTCCAAGGGATTATTTTAGCATTTTATCGCCGTGGCTGATGGTGGGGAAATGGAAGACGCCCCAAAGACCCCCTCCCACGGCTGGTTTCAGCCACATTTTTCCAGAAGAAATCCCAAAAACCGCTTCATCTTCTCCGCCCGCTCCTTCCATGTCCCTCCGGAAACCTTATACTCCACCGTGCTCTCCGACACAAACCGGACACTCTCCCCTCGCTCGTATGACGCGGTTACCAGGTCGCCGGGAGAAAGCACCGTGGAGTGGTTGAACACCAGAAAAAGCCTGTCCCGGATCATATCCACCTTCTCGATTTTAAGGGCGCGGCACAACGCCTTGAGCGAGGCATGGGCCAGAAGAGCCTGGGTCTCATCGGGGAGAGGGCCGAACCTGTCTCTCATCTCCTCCTCCACCTGCGCCAGGGTGGTGGCGTCCCCGGCGCCATTGATCTTGCCATAAAGCTCCATCCGCTGGTTCACTCCGGGGATATAGGATGCGGGGATCTTGCCGAAAAACCCCACCGAAAGCTCCACGCCGAAATCCTCTTTGGGCGGCTCCCCTTTCAGCTCCAGGATCGCGTCCTCCACCATCCTTCTGTATGTCTCGAACCCGACAGCGTCTATATGGCCAGACTGCTCCGCCCCCAGCAGGTTTCCCGCTCCCCGGATCTCCATATCCCTGGCCGCCAGCTTGAATCCACCGCCCAGCTCGGTCAGTTCCTCCAGGGCCTTGAGCCTTTTTTTGGCGGCCGGCTTGAGACTGGAGCCACCGGGAACCATGAAATAGCAATACGCCCGATGCCGCTCCCTCCCCACCCGGCCCCGCAACTGGTACAGCTGGGACAGCCCCAGCTGGTCCGCGCGATTGATAAGGATGGTGTTGGCCGAGGGGATGTCCAGCCCCGACTCTATGATGGTGGTGCACACCAGCACATCAAGCTTTCGATCCAGAAAATCGAGCATCACCTTTTCCAGATCCTTCTCGTTCATCTGGCCATGGGCCACGCCAGCCCTGGCGTGGGGCGCCACCTTGGCCAGGTACCGGACCATGGAATGGATGGAGCGAACCTTGTTGTGCACAAAGAAAACCTGCCCGCCCCGGTCCACCTCCCTCATGATCGAGTCCCGAATAACCTTGTCGGAAAACTTCACGGTGAACGTGCGGATCGCCTGCCGATCCACCGGCGGAGTCTCTATCACAGAAAGATCCTTTATCCCCATCAGCGATGAATGCAATGTGCGGGGGATGGGGGTGGCGGTGAGAAAAAGGGTGTCCACCCCGTCCATCATCGCTTTCATTCTCTCCTTGTGGCGGACACCGAACCGCTGCTCCTCGTCCACGATCACCAGGCCGAGTTTCTTGAAAGTCACATCCTTCTGCAACAGCCGGTGGGTGCCGATCAATATGTCCACCTGGCCATTGGCCGCCCGCTCCAGGGTCTGGGCCTGCTCCTTTTTGCTCTTGAACCTGCTCAACGATTCCACGGTGATGGGGAACGCCCGCAGCCGCTCGGAAAAAGTGGAGAAGTGCTGCTGGGTGAGCAATGTGGTGGGGGCCAGCAGGGCCACCTGCATCCCGTCATATGCGGCCTTGAACGCCGCCCGCAACGCCACCTCTGTCTTGCCATACCCCACGTCCCCGCACACCAGCCGGTCCATCGGCTTCTCCCGTTCCATATCCGCGGTCACATCCTCGATGGCCGCCAGCTGGTCCTCGGTCTCCGAGTATTCGAAAGTGTCGGCGAATTCGTGGTGGAACTGCCCATTGGGGCCGAAGGCGTGGCCTTTTGCCAGCTCCCTGGCGGCCTGGATCTTCATCAGCTCCCCGGCCATGGCCATCAGGTCCTTGCGCACCCTCCCCTTGGTTTTTTTCCAGGTGGATCCCCCCATCCTGTCCAGCGGAGGCGCCGCCCCCCCCGCGCCCATGTAGCGGTCGATCATGTCTATGCCATGGATCGGCAGATAGAGCCGCTGGTTCTGGGCGTACTCTATCTCCAGATACTCATCGGTCTGGTTGGCTATGGTCATCTCCCTGGCGCCAATATACTTCCCCACGCCGTGCACCTTGTGGGTCAACAGGTCGCCATGCTTCAGGTCCAGAAGGTCGGTGGTGAATACGCGGCTCACCGGTGTGGCCCTTCTTTTGGCCTTGCGCGTCTTGCCGAATATCTCGTCCTCGGTGATCACCGCCCAGTTTCCCGAAGGGACGATAAACCCCTGGGCGGGCGCCCCATCCAGGATGAACAGGCGGTTTTCGAACAGGCGAGCCTGGGGATCTAAAAATCCGTCGAACAGTTTCTCCCGCTCCTCCCGGCCCACCACCCTGGCGCCGATTCCATTCTCTTTCAAAAAGCTCACCATCCGCTCCACCCCCCCCCTGGTGGAGGCGGCCAGGGCCACAGTGCGCCCGGCGCCGGTCATCTTTTCCAGATCCGCCAAAAACCTCCCCACATCCCCCAGATACCTCTGGGTGGAACTGGCCTGTATGGTCACCCCCTCGTCGTCGTCCTGTTCCAAGGCCAGATCTCTCATTTCCAGCCTGGTCTGGGCCTCCAGTCGTGCCTGCGCCTCCTCCATGGGCAGGAACAGGGTCTCCGGCCTGATGGGCGCCGCCTCCCCGATCGCCAAAAGCCTTTCCTGATACTCCTCGGCTATAAGCTCCTCGAACTCCTTCAAGTGGGCCAGCACATCCTCCTCCTCGTCCAGGATGAACATAGCCTCGGGCGGCAGTGTGTCGAAAAGCGAAGGAGCCTCGGAAAAGAAGAATGGCGCCAGGTTCTCCATCCCACCGAAAAAAGAGCGTGACCGCAAAAGCTCCGTTATCCTCCTCCCCCCCTCCGGGTCGCCAGCCTGGGCCATGTAATCGGCGTAGGCCTGGGCAGGATCCATATGGGGGGTGTAAAAAACCTCCCGGAATGGAGGGATGGCTATCGACTCCTCCTCGGAGACCGATCTCTGGTTGGCAGGATCGAAGCCACGGATCGATTCCACCATGTCGCCGAACAGCTCCATTCGGTAGGGGCATGGCGCGGCTCCGGGGTATATGTCGAATATCCCGCCGCGGATGGAAAACTCCCCCGGATCTTCCGTAAGCTCGGTTCTTCTGTATCCCGTCCGGGCCAGATTCCCCGCCAGCTTGTCCAGATCCAGAGCGCCCCCTTTATTGATCCGGACCACCCCCCTTTTCACGGCGCTGGCCGGGACGACCCGCCGCACCAGCGCCTCCACGCTGGTGGTCATGATGAAATCGTCGGCGCCATTGGCCAGCGCGTCCAGAGCCTCCATCCGCAGCCCGCTGGTGGCAGGATGGGGGGATATCTCGTCATAGGGCAATGTTTCCCAGGCGGGAAAGCGCAGCAACCTGGGCTTTCGGGAGCAGGGCAGGAAAAAGGAAAGAGCCTCGTAAAACTCCTCGGCCCGGGCCGCCTTGTCCACCACCACCACCAGAGGCCTATGGAATCTTTTGGCCAGAGCGGAGACAACCAGGGCTTTGACCGGCAGGGTCAGCCCGTTTATGCTGGTTCGGCCAGAGGAATCCCGCAAACGGGCAAGCACCCCTTCCAGGCTCAGGTGTATGGTCATGGGTGTTAAAGATACAACGAATCTACAGAAAAACAGATATATTTTACATCGCAGCAAGCCGCAGAAGGAAGGCTATATGGATTGACAGAAAAAATGCCCGGCCAGGGTATGGCCGGGCGGTTTGCGCATCACTGTTCTTTATGCCATCTATCTGCCGCCGCTGGCGCCAGAGCCTCGCGACGAGCCCAGAGCTTGTTGCGCCCTCCCGGCGGCTTCCATCGCCGACTGCCAGAAAAACCCGTTCTGAAAAGACGCCGCTATAATCAGGATCAACCCGTTGACACTTCCCGTATTGCCGACGATTCCAGACTCTATTGATTGCATAGCGGTCCCGAAAGCCATAGGGGAGATAAACAGAGGGATCAAAATCTTCACTGCCAGTTTCTTGCCGGAAAAGGATTCGTTCGATGTCAAGGTGTCCACTATTGCTTTTGATATCATCCCCAGGATCATCACAAAAAAGCATATTCCGTAAAACACATAGGGAGCCCTGTCGCCAGCCATAAACTGCACTTCCATCCTGGCTCCACCTATGTTGTATTCCAACTCAGGGATCTTCGGCGCCATTCCCGAGGGTGGCTCGTACACGGCGGCGGCGCTCGTGTCACCGGTGGCCTGTCCGATGATAATGTCCGCCATCATGACGCTCGAAAGAGCGCCGGTGGCCAGCATCAGGCCTCCATGGCCGGAGTTTGGAAGGCCGAGGGAGGCTTTCAGCAGATTCTCATTGCCCACCCATCCGAAAAGGAATTTATCCACCTTCCAATATGCGATCCTGAAAAAAACATATGTGGAGCCGGGGAATCCGACATTCTGCTCGGAACACTTGAATACCTTCACCCCCGCAGGCAGCTTTTCCTGCATCGCCCCCACCCAGCCCTTGCTGGGAACATACTCCGGCGGATTGGCCCACACTACCACCTCGCCACTGGTTCTGTATTGCTCCTGGCACTCCTGCGCGGCCGCCTCCCCGGTAAGGGAAAGAGCAGACAAGCAAAACAAAACACAGAGCCCCACCCATGAAACACTTCCGATTCTCCAACCAGACATAGCTACCCCCTTTTATTATTACTTTATATATTTTCATCCCATGATATAATAAAGCGCTCAAGGCCCGCAACCCCTCGCAGCCCTGGCCATTCCCGGCTTTTCCCGCAGCTTCTTGAATCCTTCCCGCATTTGCCCCACAATCTATCCATGCGTATAGGTAATATCGAAATAGACTTCCCGGTGGTGATGGCCCCCATCGCCGGGATGACGGACGGGCCGTTCCGCCGGATAGTCATGGAACTGGGCGCCGGGATGACCACCACGGAGCTGCTCTCCGCCAAGGCGCTGACCCTGGACTCCGGCAAAACGAAAAGGATGCTCCCCGCTCACGATGAGCCGGGGCCGGTGGCGGCCCAGATTTTCGGCGCAGATCCCCAGGTGATGCGGGACGCGGCCCAGATGGTGGAGGAGGGACGGGCGGACATAATCGACATCAACTTCGGGTGCCCCGTCAAGAAAGTGACCAAGACCGGCGGGGGGGCGGCTTTGCTGCGCGACGCGAAGCTGGCCGGGCTGATCACCGCCGCTGTAGCGGGCGCCGTAAAAAAGCCGGTGACGGCGAAAATCCGGATTGGATGGGACATGCGCTCGATCAATGTGGTAGAAATGGCCAGGACCCTGGAGGACGCGGGGGCGGCGGCGGTGGCTATCCATGGGCGCACCGCCAGCCAGGGCTACTCCGGAGTGGCGGACTGGGAGGCGATCGCCAGCGCCGCGGCGGCGGTCAAGATCCCGGTCATCGGCAACGGGGATATCCGAACTCCGGAATCGGCGGCATGGCGACTGAAGTCCAGCGGATGCTCGGCGGTGATGATCGGCCGGGCCGCGCTGGGGGCGCCGTGGATATTCGGATGGATACGAAGTTTCCTGGAAACGGGGAATTATGGCACAATATCCCCTATTGAAATCCATAACGTGGCCCAACGTCATCTGGCGATGATGGCTGCGGATTATGGTGACATGGCCGCCATGAGAAAGATGCGCGGCTGGCTGGGCTATTACACAAGGGGATTGCGCGGCGGCGCGGCTTTCCGGCGGGAGATAAACCGGGCGGAAGGGATAGGGCCGCTGGGCGCGTTGATGGATGAATTTTTCCGGGCTGGCCCCGGCGTTACCAAAGAAGAAGGGACAGTGACAAAGTCATGAACAGAAGCATATTCAGGGAATACGACATCAGGGGAATCGTAAAGAAGGATCTGACCTCCCAGGTGGTGGAGAACATCGGCCGGGCCTTCGGCACCATCATCGCCCGCAAGGGGGGAAAGAGCGTGACCGTGGGCAACGACGCGCGCAAGTCGTGTGGCCGCCTGCTCAAGAACCTGACGGATGGGATCACCTCCACCGGCGTTGATGTGATCCAGATCGGCCTCGTGCCCACTCCCCTGCTCTATTTTTCGCTGGTCAAGCTAAAGCCCGCCGGCGGCGTGATGATCACCGGCTCCCACAATCCGCCGGAGTTCAACGGATTCAAGCTGTGCGTGGGCGCCATGTCCATCCATGGGGAGCAGATCCAGAAGATGGCGGATATGATCGAGGCGAAGGACTTCGCCACCGGAAACGGGCAAGTCAGCCAGGTGTCGGTGACCGAGGATTACATAAAGATGGTCAAGCAGAAGATCAAGCTGGACCGGAAACTGAAGATAGTCATCGACGCGGGCAACGGCTGCGGCGGATTGTTCGCCCCCAGGCTGATGCGGGAGCTGGGCTGCGAAGTGGTGGAGCTTTTCTGCAAGGTGGACGGCTCCTTCCCCAACCATCATCCGGACCCCACGGTGCCCGCCAACCTGACCGATCTTATCGCCAAAGTCAAAGAGGAGAAGGCGGACGCCGGATTCGCCTATGATGGCGACGCGGACCGCATCGGCGTGGTGGACGAGAAGGGGGGCATTCTCTTTGGCGACCAGTTGATGATGATCTATGCCCGGGATATCCTGAAGCGCAAACCTGGCGCGGCGATAGTCTATGACGTGAAATGCACCCAGAACCTGGAGCTGGATATCAAAAAGCACAAGGGGAGGCCATTGATCAACGCCACGGGCCACTCTTTGATCAAGGCGCGCCTGAAAAAGGAGAAGGCGGAGCTGGCCGGGGAGATGAGCGCCCATATCTTCTTCAAGGAAGGCTACTATGGCTATGACGACGCCATCTTCGCCACCGCCCGATTCCTGCGAATCATGGCTGGCGAAAAGGGGAAAGTGAGCCAATATCTGGCGGGGCTGCCCAAGCTTTTCAACACTCCGGAGATCCGGGTGGACTGTCCGGACGATGTGAAGTTCGAGCTGATAAAGGATATCACCGAACATTTCAAGAAAACCCACAAGGTGGTGGATATAGACGGCGCCAGGATAGATTTCGGCGATGGATGGGGGCTCATCCGCGCATCCAACACCCAGCCGGTGCTGGTGCTGCGTTTCGAGGCCAACAGCAAAGCCGCCCTCAACAAAATAAAGAAGGTGATCTATAAAAAACTGGCCACCTACCCGTCCCAAACCGGAATGGCGATGTTTTAACGGCGCGCATGGGAGATGTTGAGGACACGCCCGGAATGGGAAGACTTTTTACGCAAGCGCAAGGGTAAGATCAGGATTTTCGGCGCCGCTCTGGCCGTGGCCTGCCTGGTGATCCTGGGTCGGCTGTGGCACCTGCAGGTGATCGAGTATTCGTCCCTGGCCGGAAGGGCGGAGAGCAACAGGATCCGCCAGCTGACCCTTGACGGCCAGCGAGGCCTGATTGTAGACCGTAACGGTGAGGTTCTGGTGGACACCCGTCCCTCTTTCCGCCTGTCTGTAATCCCAGAGGACACCCAGGACCCCAAATCGACCCTGGAATATCTTTCCAGAAAAATCGAGCTGGATATCAAATCCGCCATGGCCAGGATAAAGGAGGCCAGGTCTTTTTCGCCTGTGGTCCTGAACAGGGACCTGGATCGCGAAAGCGTGGCCTTCGTGGAAGAGCGCAGGTTCGAGCTTCCCGGCGTGGCCCTGGAGACCAAGCCCACCCGCTACTATCTTTATGGGGGTCTGGCCGCCCATGTCCTGGGCTACCTCGGCTCCATCACCCCCGCCGCCCTGGCCTCCTCCAAGGGCAAATACGCCATGGGGGATTTTGTGGGGCAGACCGGCCTGGAAAAGGAATATGAAGAAATATTGCGTGGAGGGAAAGGGCGCAAGAGGATCGAGGTGGACGCCGCAGGCAGGGAGCTGGCCACCCTGGGGATGGAGCCGCCCAGCAGAGGAAACCAGCTTAAACTCACCCTCGACTTCGACACCCAGAAAGCCGCGGAGAAAGCTTTTGAAGGAAGACGGGGCGCCGCTGTGGCTCTGGACCCCAACACCGGCGAGGTCATCGCCTTCGTCAGCCAGCCGACCTTCGACCCGAACCTGTTCACCATCGGGATCAGCCCCAAGGAGTGGAGCTCTCTTGTAACCGATCCGGACCACCCCCTGCAAAACCGGGTGACCCACGGCCAATACCCCCCCGGCTCCACCTTCAAGCCGGCTGTGGCGCTGGCCGCGCTGGAAGAAGGGATCATTGCGCCCGAGAGGGAGATAAACTGCCCCGGTTACTACAAACTTGGGAACAAGACTTTTCGCTGTTGGAAAAAATGGGGCCACGGCGCAGTGAACCTCCACAAGGCGATCGTGGAATCGTGCGATGTCTATTTCTATACGGT
>Ga0224501_10000724_pt1 | contig 25560 bp, 35 predicted proteins | sample SF_Oct11_sed_USG_4_FD_169105 | JGI IMG/M metagenome (GOLD analysis project Ga0224501, IMG submission 169105) | Sediment microbial communities from San Francisco Bay, California, United States - SF_Oct11_sed_USGS_8_1 | ecosystem: Environmental > Aquatic > Marine > Sediment | place: USA... | reverse complement strand
ATTCTTTCTCCTTAGATGAGGTTATAATTAGTTTGATCTTCACGATCAAGGTGGATCTTTTTTAGTTTATCTAGCAGGTATCTAGTCTGCTGTGCTCTCTCCTCAGGTGATAAGTACTTGGTGCTCTCGCAGCTTATCCAGTACTTAGCAGTCTTTCTATGACCAAGGTGCTCAATGTACCCTGTCCGACTTTCAAATCCTGCAATCCTTAGAATGGTCGCCATATCATTTTTTAGTTTCTTGATCTTGCTACCGGCACAATACTTAGCTGCTCCCATTAAGGCCAGCATGGTCGTGATGTCCGCCCTGCCGTTCTTGATAGGGGCATTAACTACCTGATCTATACTACTAATAAGGTAGTCGTTATCAAGTAGATTTTTTAATTGAGGTTCTGTAATCATAGTCCCATATGGTAGCTGTATCTTTTTATGCGGCTTATGTCTAGGTGCTATGTCTACGCCGAGGTACTTTCCTAATTTGGATTTCTCTGAATGAGCAGTACCATCGACGTAATTTTTAATTGCTGTTTTTAATTCCGCTTCTGACATTTTGTCGATGCGGCTTCTCAATTCCTTCATTCTGCTCTCCGTTTAACTCTTTAATAAATGCGTCTATGTTTTCCCCTAACTTTTTGGCAGTCTGCCTTTGCTCATAGGTGCATCGCTTTGTTATGTTACAAAGTTTTAATATGGACGTCTTAAAATTTAAAAACGCTTTTGACTTAGAACATATCATTCCGAACCTTTCCTGCTCCCATTCGGAAGCTGTTAGTGTTCGGGACTCATCAGATAGAAGGCGGAAACAGGTTGCCCCTTCTGGTCCCATGTCACCACAGAACTCTGAGTCTTTTATTTTCACCTTGCCGCAACTAACGGTCAATGCGAATAAGATCACGTAAAGTATTTTTAAATTCATCTCTTGCCTTCTCCTTAGCAGCTTCGTCGCCGCTCCATACAGCATCTTCTAAGTCCTGTACTGCCTCTTCATATCTCTGCTGCTTCTCACCTTCTTGAAAGTCTATGCGAATAAACATTCCAACGATAGATGCCTCCTTCCAAAATGCTTTTGCCAAGTACTTAACTGCTTGAACAAAAAACCAATTGATAACTGGAAGCCCGAGGAAGGGCACCGCTGATATGATATTAGATATCACCACCGATACCACTTCCTCGAAGAAGAGAGAATATAATTCCTTCTCAGTGTCCACTATTTATCGCCCAACTTGAGGAAGTCGAACAAAGGAATACTGCGAAGAAAAGGTTTTAATACTTCGTAAAGTGCTGATGCACCACCACCGGAAATCAAAACTGCGATGATCGCTTGGCTCAAATTTGCATCGCCTATTAGCATTTGGAGTACACCATAACCAATAGATAGTAACGTGACAAGTAGTCGCTTATACTTAAAGTCGGTAACTTGCTTAATGACTTGAACTAAAATTAAAACGGCCAGAGAACCTTTCATTAAGCTCGATAAGTTTTCCCAATTGAGAACAAGCTCACCAAGTTTTTGAAGTGGATTTGCGTCTGGTACTCCCATTGATTGTGCAAAAGCTAGTGTTGCCATCATCATTAGTGTGGCGATAATAATTAAAAATCTCATGTTGAACCTCCCATGGTCTATTTATTTTACCAGGTATCCGTCCCTAGATCAAGTTAGTAAATTGCGCTAAGAACTCAGGCTGCGACTCGGTCGTAGGCTTTGACCACATTCCGCCCACCTCCATAAACCCTAATGATTTCAAGGCAGTCTCGAACCTCTCAGCTAGTCTATAATCGAATCCTCTATTAACATATCCAAGATCGGCAAGTCGCTTAAATAGATCAAGTATGTCGAAGTGCTCACCATCAAACACACACTTACTAATAGCTGTTTTTAATGGGTCTTCTTGAATCTTACCGTTAACTTCCTGTCCTAATAAATTAGAAGGCATATCCCAATACTCGTACCCATCACGATACCATGCGACTGCCTCCGCAAAAAGTTGATCTCTGATTCTTGATATCTCAACTGTATCAATTGATTGTAAATCTGACGGGCACACTATTGGCCAGAACCTTCTGATGCCCATGGCAGAATTTAAGTACTTACTTTCGTTGGTAGTGCCTACACAAACAAAGCCTCTTTTATTTTGCTTTGCTCTTTTCGCAAACAAGTCCCTAATGGTATCAACTGGATTAGAAAGAAATCCCTTAACCATTTCAGCAGGACGATTCACTAACCCTATTAGTTCGGGTAGCTCAACGATCACCGACTGATGCATCTTTCTCAATTCGTCGAGGTCTTCAAACGCTTTGTTCGATAGGGGCGCGTATGTATATTCTTTACCACCAATCACTTGAACTAGTGAGGACTTTCTAATGCCTTCGTGCCCTTCGATGACTAACATCGAGTCGAACTTACAACCGGCACATAAACCTCTTGCCGCGAGTGCAGTCCAGAAGTTCTTACCTACTCGTCTATGGTATGCAGTATCCTGAACTTTTAAAAAGTCTATAAAGAAAGTTTCAATTCTATGAACTCCATCCCATTGAAGACTCTTAAGATATCTTTCGTGAGGGTCGACTTTTCTATTCGCCATTAAAATATCAATGCCCCTCTGAACGGTAGACGCTCTAAACTTATCAAGTCCTAGACCGTGTGATGAACTTTGAATTAAAGGTATGAACCTGTTGGCCAGCTCAGTATCGGAGTATGACTCGTCATTAAAAATGTACATATTATTTCTAGTATCATAATACAAACTATTGATGTCGTAGAGTGCTCCAAGTAAAGCGGCTGCATTAGACTCTGAAGGTTCGACAACGTCTTCACCTTTTCTGTTAACATGAACAGGAACTTGTGCCCGAGCAAAGATTTCATCTCGAGTCCATGGGCTTTGTTCAGCGCTTGCACTATCAATCTTGATGGCCTCTCCTGATCTAGTCATTGCATCTTTTATAATACTAAAGATTGTACCCGGCCCGATACTTCCGTACTTGTCTGCACGATCTGCCATGTCGATTGCTAGCTTCTCGTCGCCATCTATATAGGACTTGTTCATTGTCCATTTAACTACTAAGTCCTCGAGTAATGCAGGGTCTTCAATACCTGCCTTGAGTGAGAATATCCCATCACGCCACTCATCTCTGGAGAGTGTTGTGTTAGATCGTACCCAATTTATCTTACTTTGAAGGTCTTCGATTTGCTCTGCTGTATAAGGTCGGTGAAGGTTTGCCACAGGATTATTCGCATTAGTCGATATACTCTGACCTTGAGTAATGTTACTGATGTATGCAAGGAAAACTACAGGAAGCTCTTCAATCTGACTAATATCTTTGTGGATAACATAGTAACCTTTAGTTGGTGGAGAACCTACCCATCCATTATACTTGAAGTCTACTCCTAGAACTGACTCGCCATTCTCTTGAGGGTGAGCAGGACAGGCAAAAGTTTCTAGGTCTATGCTGTCCGGTATTCTAAAGTAGAAGTGGTATCCTCCTGATGGAGTCTGCACCGTATATGTGTCGGGTATCCCGTACTCTTGACAAAAATTCTGCCACCACTGACGACCGTCATGCTGATGTGAAGGGCCTGCTACGTCTACGTCGACGATCAGAAGTCTGTTTTGTTTTGCCGGAACACCTATAGAATCCACTTTCTTTGAGATAAGTTCTCTTAGGCTGAAGGTATTGACTTCCCTCCCTCGATAGTCGTGAGATATTTTCGTCCCACTTATGAAGCGTATTGCTTTTAGATCGTGATACATAAGTCCGCCTAAATGAAACTGTACGATGTTTGTGATTGTGTAGCCGGAGTCGATATATCTCCAAGTAAACTAGAGTAGCTAGTACTCGGAGCATCGGTAACAACTTTGGCCTCTTCAATAGTAGTTTCTTCAACGGTAGACTCTTCATCCGACCCCTCTAAATATTTATCTGACACATACACCGCCAATAATGAGGCGTTCATTTTCTTTTCTAGTTGTGCGACTTCAACAATCAATCTTGAGAATCCTGAGTTCTTAGTCCAATCTAGCCACAAGAAATAATCGTTCTCGTCTTGCTTTCCATTATCTCTGAACGTCAAGCACATCCTGTTATACTCAAGTCCTTCCATGTATTCGACTTCAGTATCGTAGTACTCTTCAATCTTAGTGATAACGTCTTGGTATGGGAGAGTCTGTTCACCCTTCACACCTTCTGCCATCGAGTGATCGTACTCGCCACACTCTGCATTATCGCACACGTCTTCAAATGATGGAGTTCTTCTCATTATGATTTCTGAAGCAGGCTCTTTGATCGCTCTTGGTGGTTCGATCTTAGCAGGTTCTACTGCCGCTATGGTCTTCTTGTCGCCGATGTCATGTTTGCCTAAGTAGATATGCTCTAGCATTAGTACAAACTTTTCAAAAGGAAGTACTGCCATTGGTTTTTGTCTTACGCCTTTGGTGACTAGTACGGGTATATGATTAGGGTCTTCATCTCTAATTTCGTTGATCTTACTTATCGAGGCATAGGCTTGATAGTTTTTACACTGGATTCTAAAAATGTCTGTGCCGTTAAGATCGACGCCAACACAATTAGATGCTTGGTATTCAAGGTTTCTTTCCGCCTCTGGAAATATGTGCCCTAAAGCATTAGCAACATCCCTCTCAAATTGCTTACCTTTTTTAGTACCATTAACTTTTTTCTTCTTCTCTTCTTTGGACATAGCTCTCTCCTCTACTTTAAATATCTTAATCCGTTATCTAATCCAACTTTTATTACAACATCCCTCGCCCATGTAGGTCGATGTGCCATGAGATCGTCGAACTCTTGGTCACGTCCATGGTAAGATTCTGCCCACATTTCATCGTGTACACAGCAAAGGACTTCAAATCCTGCCTGCTCTACTCGCCACATTGCAGGGGCAAGTGCCTCACGGCTGATAGCGGACGTTACGTGCTCAGTTAGCTGGCCACCGTACACTTTAATATTTTTGACTGAACCTTGGTCATCTCCGACATAATAAACATTGTCTCTCCATACCTTTTTCTTTTCAATGTGCGGCACACCATTTCTGATTGTGATAGTCTCCATAATCTCTTCCTCACCACGGATAAAAGCCCCGTGATAGTAGAGTCGCCCACCGGAAGGTAAACGAATCTGAACGCCTCTTCTGCCCTGCATAGGGCCTACTGCAATCTTGCCATCACAAACAACAGAAGTTTCGCCGTAGATCGCCCTACGAAATGCTGCGTCAAGTGCGTTCCATAAATCAACGATTGGTTTGTTCTTCTTGCGATAAACTTTTATAACGTGCTTTGCCATTTCTGGAGTTAGGACGATGCCTGTTTTCTCGTACACGTCGGCCCTAAATTTTCTCCATCCCATGCCATAGCCTCCACCAAGTTCGACTGCCTTACCGACTTGTCTTTCCTCGGAGTCCTTACCGATCTGGTCTATTGGAATGTTATATATCGCCTCTGCCATTTCTTCGTAGACTAGTGGTGGTATCTCGCCCATGCCTGCAAGCCATCTTAAAAATGTTGGTTCGATCTTAGAGTAGTCACCACAGTAAAATCTATTTCCGTCTTGAGGTATCCACCATCGACGAATTAAATTTTTTATATACTTTAGTGGTTGCTTTAGTTGTGATCTAACCTCCAACAATTGCTCCGCCACATTGACAGCGTCGAGGTTAATTTTAGGTTCACCTTCTAATCTTTCTAGTCGAGGCATATTTTGTATTTGAACTCCATAGCCTGCCCACCTTTTTGTTTGGGCCTTGTGGTAAACCAGAAGGTTATATAGTCGACCTTTAAAAGTTTGATTAACTGCTACTTTAATTTTCGCTAATGAGTTGGAACCGGCAGTCTCTTTTATTTTTAATGCCTGTACTGCATGGTTCGGTTTCCCTTCTGACTCTAGTAGCATATCCCTTACGGTATCCTTTCTCATGTTTTTAATCGAGGGCCAGAACTGTTTAAAAAACTCTAGGCATTTTTGTGTAGACTTTACTGTGAAGTTTCCGCCTGTGAAGTAATGAAATTGTCTTAAATATTTTGGATACTCTTCGCTTAGTATGTCGTTGAGCACGTTGATTAATGGGACGTCAACACGTATGCCTTGAAGGTTTCGTCTGAACGTCCACTCCCATACCCATCGCTCACCAGATGGAAGTGCAGGACAACGATAGTAAATCTCTCGCAGTATCCTTGTGTCTAGTAGTCCGTATCTGATGAAGTGTTGCCACTCCTCTGCTGTTAGCTCAGGGAATTTACCCTTGCGATCAGGCTTACGTTGTTTAAGCATTATTCGTCGACCTTCCTTATCTTTCTCTAGTGGAAGGTCAAACATTTTTGCCGCTGACCCTAACGAACTTCCGGCCCTATAGTGGCAGGTTAGGGCCATACAGTCGTGGACTCTTTCTAATGGTATCTTATTGACGATGCCGCCCATCTTACCGATAAATGCGTGCATCCAAATCATGTAATCGAATATCACGTTGAAAGCTATGAAGTTAAAGTTCTCCGGATTTCTTGCAACTTCGATTAAGTCTTGAGGTAGTGGCCATCCTAATCGCCAGTATCTAAGCTCTCCATACTTTCCAAAAGCATAAGTGATAAGGGTCGCCTCTGTACTTTCGTGAAGTGCATATCGTATTGTGCCTACTTCCTTAAGGTCGAGGCGACTCCTAGTTTCAAAGTCGAAGAAGAAATCCATCATAGTGAACTCGGCTCAACTTTTTGATCTCTAAGATTCTTAGGTAGATCAGTTTCAGGATTCATTTTAACTTTACTATCTTTTAAAGGTGTCACTGACATAGGAGCTTTTGCACCATTCTTTTTAAGATCGTTTAAGTGTTCGGTGATACTTTCCAAGTCCATAATGATTAGCTGAAATTGCTTGCACGGATATGTTTTATTCATCCCATTGAATGAACTTATAAGTGTGGGAAGAATTTTTCTTCTACACTCCACTAGAAAGTCTTTGGTTTTCTCAGCGTGCTTTTTAAGTTTTTTCTCTTTTCGTCTTCTGAGTGTTCTTGAACTGAACATTAGTATCTCCTCTGAGAAAAGCCTATCTTTTTCATTAGATTGCTGTCCTCTTCAATTAGTTTTAGTGCTTCGTTAAGTCGTCCGTTAGAGTTCTCTCGAAGCCAGTTAAAATAATTATTCTGTTCGTGGAATAGTCTTAGTAAATACATCCCTTTGTACTTACCAAAAGGCACGACCATTCTAAGTGCCTCATCAATAGTCATTATCATCTGTCTTTTTGCCATAGTTACTTCCTTGTGAGTGAGGGCCGAAGCCCCCACAAATTACTACTAAACAAATGCTGACGACTGACTCTTAGATGCATTAAGGATTGAGTTAATCATGTCCATAATGTAAGGGTATGCCGCCGATAAGTGTTGATCTGAAAGCTCACCTAGTCTAACCGCAGGAGCGCCTGCCTTTTGAAGCTCTTGCTGCAATAGTGGTGCAATTTGTGCTTCAGGGTATCCTGCCTGCTGTAAACTTTGAAAGCCTTGTACGATGTTTTGAAGTGCAACATCGCGATTGAAGGCCGGTGCCGCTGCCGGTGCTGCCGCCGGTGATACTACGCCTTCCGGTGGTAGCGGATTATTTGATTGAGCAGCGCTCATCTGTGGAACTGGTGGCGGTTCTGGCAAATCACCACTTGAAGTATGAGCAGCAATCTTAGCTTCGATGTCTGCTTTAGTATCTTTACTACTTACTTCGACGCCTAATGCTTCCGCTTCTGCTTTCGCCTTCTGCTTCGGCGTTAGCTTATCGCCGCTTGTATCCTCTGCTCGAGTAGGTTCAGCGGCCCTATCTACCTGTGCAGTCGATGGGGTTTCAATCTTTGCGCTGACAGCAGTAGAACCTAAGCGTCCTACTACTTCAGAAAGATCGTTGATGTTTTTACATTCGATAGTTAATTTATACATTGGTTTCTCCTCTTATTGACCAAATGGATTAGCGTTAGTGTTAATGTTAGGCATCTGAACTTGTTGTCCACCACCAAATTGTCCTGCCGGTGCTTGAGGCGCAGGAGCTTGTCCACCAAACGGGCTAGGCTGCGGCTGTCCTTGTAGGACAGGGGCAGGAGCACCTTGACCAAACGGGTTAGGCTGCCCTTGCTGTGGAGGTGGGGTTTGTTGGGGAGTCGGTGCCGGTGCTTGGGGTTGACCACCAAACGGACTACCTTGTGGGGCAGGTGCTTGATGCTGTTGACCACCAAACGGGTCACTCGACGGTGATGCGGAAGGCGCTGGCCCTCCTTGGTTGACTAGGCCCATGTCAACTTGGAATTGTCCGAACACTTGGTTGGGGTCAACTTGAACTCCTCCACCACCTTCACGCTCACCACCTTCAAGAAGCATGACTGCATTAAAGTTTGTAGAAAGTCCTCGTTTTCCTGCTTTACCATCTTTAGTTGTACCGGACATATTGTAAAAACTAATATTAATTACACAGTTTCTACCTGAGTACACGTCTGCTTCATTAATGACAGGCTGTCTGTCTGGCCCTACCACTGGTGGCTGAAATTGAGTCGAAGCATTTATCCAATAGCACCCTTTAGTAAATTCGTGGTTAGGCTTTCCATCTTGGCGCACGTAAGTATCGTAGTCCTTGATTGGATTTACGAAATGTTGCCAAGGAATTGATGCGTGCAATTGATCTTTTGCAGTCGTTATAAACTGTCCTAGCTCTTGCATCACATGAGCGTTAGAGGTTTTAGGCCACACAAACATAATTTTGTATGCAGGCTTATACCCTTTCGCTGCGTCCTCCGGCGATGGCTGCTCGGGAGTGAGCACGTTTTGTGTAAAAAACATTCGCCCCTGAAGAGTGAACGTCTTACTAAAAAATTCTTTTTGTTGTTCTGGCGTCATTACTGCCCTCCTATTTGTTTAGCATATTGAGACATACTCTCAATAATTGATCTTGTTTTCTGGTCTACGACCTTTACTTCTTTCGTTATTTTTCTGATACAAAGTGGGTCTAATTTATTTTTGCCCAATTCCTTTTCAATTTCAGTGAGCGTTTTCAGCTTCACTTTTGATGGTACAGTTTTAACTGGATTGACCTGTGGAAAATGTTGCTTAATTAGTCTGCTTGCCTCTTCATCATTAACAGCATTGATGACTCTTCTACCGTAGTTCTCCACTAACTGTATGCCTTCGATCGCCTCACCGTTAATCAGTCTTTGCTTGAACTCCGAGTGTGCTTCGTTGACGACTTCATCTATTAATGGCTTAAGTGCCATGAGTTTTATGATCGCTTGATCTCGAGTAGTCTTCACTGCAATATCGGGCGGATTAAGATTAGAGTCAGCTAAAAACTTATCGAAGTTTTCAAGCGCTAACTTACGTGGTCTATCTGCAATGACGGGGCATTTAAGTGAAGGGTCATTAGTCCTTCTAGCTCTACACCAAAAACAGTGATTACCGTCGACGATTGGTGCGTTCGGGTCTTCACACTTATTGATTGACCTCTCTATTACGTATAGAAAGTCGATGAGTTCTTGAAAAGTATATGTATGCTCTTTGGCGTCCTCAACTATTCGTGGTTGATGAACTACCGCTGTGATTGGATAATCTTTGTTAGTAATTGGTAGGTGCTTTGCCACTCCTGCCGCATACACTTGTAGTTGTACTGTATTTGCCGATACGTTCTTACCCTTACCATACTTGAAGTCGATAACTGCCGCACCTTCTGAACCGATAACTAAACAGTCCGCCGTACCAAAACATCCTTTTTCTGGAAAGACAGGAACTCCACGTTCAAGCCCCCACCAAATAATTTTACCTAGTGCCGGATTTCTTAACCACCACTCAACAACGTCTGCATATAAGTTTGCACAATGCTCCATCTCCACGCCGTTATCCTCTAGCTGTGCAAGCTGTAGCGATAGATGATGTGGGATTGGAGTATTATAGAACCTTTGCCTTATTACTGCCTCACAATAGCTGTGTGCTAGTGTACCTTCCTCTGCATACTTCGATGATGTATTAGGTATCGGCTCTTCTAATCTTATGCTGGCCGGACAGCCAGTTTCTAGCCACCTTTCTGCTGCCGACGGAGAGTATTTAGAGTGCTCCGAAGGTCTAACGAAATTTATCAGGTCGTTGAAATTTCCTGTGTTCATTCTTGCTCTCCTCTTATAATTTGCTTAGTTTATATGTTTAATCTTTGCTTAAGCCACTTGGCCGTAGTCATAAGTTTTGGTATGGCCTGTTTTTTGTCGTCTACACTATCCAAGTAGATTATGGCTTCAAGGCAATCTGCTATAGTTTTTGCTATGTCTTTATCGTCACAAGCTGTAACGTAACCCCTAGAGCGACCTTCATCTCTTGCACTAAAGTTAAAGAAAATTCTACGTTCTTCTTCTCTTTGACCTTCATCTCTTTGCTGTTTTGACCACTTCGATGTTTGTTTTGTTATTAATAGTTTGCCTGTACTAAATTTTATCATAAATAGTCCTTCTTATTTTGTTTTCTTCGTTCTTAAAAATTCTAAATATTCCATCAATTTATTTTCTTCTTCTTTTGTTATTTTAATCCCTAGTTCGATTGTAGCAAATGCTGGCCCTGTAAATTGTTTTGATTCCTCAATATATCCTGCTTTTTCAAACATTGCTCTGTAATCAACCTTGTAAAGATCAGCTAACTTAAAAAGAAAATTTGGGCTTGGACTTTTAATTTTGTTGTTTTCAATTTGCGATAAATAGGCATTAGATATACCTGCAAACTCTTCAAATTGCCTTAGTGTGAAGCAGTTTAATTTTCTTAAAGACTTTAAATATTCGCCAAGTCTAATTGCCATCAATAGTTCCTTTTATTTTGTTTTCTTGGTTTCTTTGTTAGTATATTCTGGCTTTCTATTTGTTGGCAAAGCCAAAAACATTTCCATCCCATTATAAAGACCTCTATTATATTCGGTCATGCGCTGCAATTTTTGAGCATCTTTCATTTTTTCAATATCTCTTAAATTTTTTGCCAACCTGACCGAATGACTACTCACAAATAAACTCCTTCATTTCATATCAACGAACTGTATAAGTTTTGTCGTTGAGTTTGTACCTGTATTGCTTGGTTGATTCGTTGCTTCTCTAATTCGATTAGCATATCCTCGACTGCATTTGTTGCCTCTTGCTTACTGCGCACTAAATTAAGAACTCTTGAGTCGTTCTGACCACTAGTTAAAAAGAAATGGTTAGTCTCGTTTAACTGGCCCGATCTATATGTTCGTGCCATTGCCTGCCTTAATGTTGAATCTGTCCACGGGTATCCATGGTAAAGTGAATTATATGAGTTCTGCAAATTTAAACTTTCTGAACCACACTTATATGTCATGCCTAGTATTTGGTATCGACCTTCTTTAAAGTGATTGATGTTATCGTCACGTTCAGTCCTCTTCTCTTTACCTGTTATCTGTCTAGCACGACCTTTAAAGTGTGCCATCAATGCATCAAGCGGTCGTCGGTGCATTGTAAAAACTAGTAGCTGTGTTGTTGGATTGATTCTAATGAACTCATTAATCCATGAAAGCATATGCGGAGTTTTTGCCGCTGACAATCTTTCAACAATTGCCATGTATGCCTCTGGCTTCTCGATGTCCGCATCTCTTAATAGATCATCGTCGGGAAGTCCTAAGTTAATGTGATGCTCATGCGCTTTCGGTATATCAATACAGTCCGTAACTCTACGATAGTGAGTGAACCTCGTTAAAAGTTTTCCAAGTAGGTCGACGTTTGCTGCCCCTGACGGTGAACTTCTCTCTTCGTTAACTTTGCTGTGAGTTTTCCTGTCGTATTTTCTGAAGTTTTTCTTCTTGCGATCTGCATATGAATATTCCCATGCTTTAATTCTCTTAGGGTCTTGAAGTCTTTTCGATGCTTCGACTAAGTCCGGTGCCGTACACATGGCAAATGAAGTATAAAGTTCATGCGCACCATTAGGCATTGGCGTACCAGTAAGTAACATCATACGACCGTTCTTAAACGCATTACCGTGAGTACCTATAGTTTTAAATAGCTTGGCCAGCACACTGATGCGATCGGTTTCAGGACTTTTGAAAGCGTGCGACTCGTCAATTATGATGTATCTAACGTCGTGGTATTTACACGACTTAACAAAATGATGAATTGAAGAGATAGGGTAAATCAATGCCTTAGGTATTAGTGCCTTTACGTTTGTATTGATTTCTTGACGCCAAGTTATTACTGCCGACTTCGGGCAAAAGATTGCTACCTTAGGATTGTTTGCAAGTCCTGAAGCGATAAGGTCGTCGGTATGTTTTTGAGCGGCCCACAATGCGCCCAAAGTTTTACCTAGCCCCATACCGTGCCACGCAAGCGTGCCTATCATGCTGTTAGTTGCGCTAAAGTTCATCAGGTCAATCTGATGCGCTCTAGCTTTTAATGCTGTCTGTATCACTTGGTTTGCTCTCCGTGCCTGTGATAATTAAATGTGTGTTATTAAAATGGTAATGGCATCGCTCAAACTATGTCAAGCGATGCGAAGATTTATTTTTGATGCGCTTAAACAAGCCCTGTGAATCTGCTAACGTGGTCATTCATGGCCTTGTACGTGGCCGTTGAAGACGTTTCGCTAAAAGCCCCTATCTCATAGTTAATATTATGCTCAAAGTCCTTTAAAAGTGCATTTTTGAACTCCTCAATTGGTACTCCACTGAGATGGGCCATCTTTGGTACTTTACTCGGTGGCAACGAACAGAGTCCACGCTCTACGTTGGATATGAATTGCCCACTGTTATACCCTAAATGCTTTGCCATTTGTGGTTGTGACATACCACTTTTTAATCTAGCTATTTTCGATACCTGTGCGATATGCCTGAAAACTTTAGTCGTTTGCATTACCTACCTCCTGATAGACAAAGTTGATAATCTTGGTAACAAAATTGGTCGTAAAAATACATTGGTGCAATCTTGGAAGTCGTTGGTAAGTGACTTACACAATTAACCTCGTATGACTGCCTACTACACTCGTAGTTTCTCGACGTCTTTCTGCTTGTAGTTCGGTTGTTCTGTCCGCAACCAATTGCGAACAATACTAATAAAATTAATGTTAGTTTCATTTAAATAACTCCTCGTTGTCGTCTAATAGTATATTTAAAGTTAATGCTCTACATAGGTAAGTGAGTTCGTCTTGGCAAGGTTCGTCTATGAATAGTCCAGTTATAAACGTGGGCCGATTAGGTCTAATATCCCATACTTTCTTAAACGCTTGACCTAGATCATAACTTTGATTAGCTGTAAAATTGCAAAGGGTAGGCCCTCTACCTGCAGGATGGATAAAGTTAATAAATGCTTGCTTGACTTCCTTTCTAGTTATCTTTGACATCGAATGACTCCTTCGGCAATGGTGGTGGGTTATTGTCGTAGTGTTCACAGTCGTTGATACAATCTTTCGTATCGTCGAATATTGCTGCAAATATAAACGGTATTACTGCCAGTATGATTATGAATACAAATATTTTAAAAACAATCATCGTTTTAGCTCCTTGGTTAAAGTATCTATGATTATCTTACGTTGTTCAAAGCCCTCGACTCCGGCAACGTGTAACTTTTTAAGACTGTTAAGCACCTTATAAAGTATCTCAGTCCGCTTGGCTTCATTGGTGAGCAGTAGATCATTGTCTCTTTTAAGACTAGATATTTTAGCGTCTTTCTCTTTTAGTCTCTCGTCGAAACTTTCATTTAAGTCAATAACTCTGCTCTCCTCAAGTCGTCTAACCGTTTCCATATTGACCAGTGATACGCCACACTTTGCTCTCCATAGTGTAGACTTTGAAACGCCCGATACCTCGGACGCTTTATCAAGTGGCATTGTAATATTCCTGATCTTACTATTGATTAAGTCTGAAACTAACATTTTAGTATCTCTCCTCTTCAATGGCATCAATTTCATTAATTTCTGCCGTGACTTTCAGTAAGTGCTTGCTCATTTGCATGGCAAGATCCACCTCTCCCACATCCAAGTATAATTCCATTAAAAAACGAATGGCCTTAACTGCATTTAATAACTTTCTAAAGTGCTGTTCTGTAATTGTTGTTGGCATCTCTACTCTCCTCTTATTATTTTAAGTTTGCAGGTAATAATATTTTAATAGCTCCACGATCTCTTAGCTCTCGAAGCACGTCGACTATTTCCTGCCCTTTTATTTTCTCTGCTTTAATTGCCCTGTATAAGTCGCCTCTACTTGAGTATGGAAGCGAACCGTCTATGACTTCAATTTGCTCCGGCTTCAAACGCCTTTTGTGTCCGTTCATCAGAACGCATACGCCTGAATTAAAATATCTACTGTCGTAGATTGCTATTACTTGGCCCGCACGTAAATAGTCTTTATGCTCACTATCTATAACAAATACTCGCTGTCCAATTGATACTCGCATCTCTACTCTCCTCTCTTCTTGTATAAATCCTCTCGCCTCTCAGGTAAGCGAAACAAATAACTATTTATGTCTATCCCGATCATTAACATATTTCGTAGTAACCAAGCGCTAGGAACTCGCTCTCCTCGCTCCATACGTGTAACTGTAACTTGAGAGACTTTTAGCCTTTTTGCCATTTGATACTGTGTAACACCTAGGCTTCTACGTAGCTCTACAAGGTGTACTCCGACGTGATTATCCTTGGCATGAAGTCCTTTAATAACCTTCCAAGTTTTAGGCCCACACGTGTGGAGTACTTTGTTATTAGTCCACCATGTATGTTTGCCTTCCTCGTCGATGTGAAGTGTGCATATACCACCGTCTATCATTTTAGCTATTAACCTCTTTTGATTGATTAATACTTTATTATCATCCAAGGCATTTTGTACCTCTTGAATTGTTTTAAAATTGCTCATTGTTTTGCTCTCCTGTTGCTGTGGTTATTATGCTGATATGTACTCTGTGGATACATGACTCGATGTAAATGGTCAATGTTTATAAATGGCGTTTGTTTGTGTTTATGTACGGAAAATGCTTCCTGTATGTATAGTTATGTCTGGTGTATAGTTTAAACTGGAGGCAACTATACATGGAAACTAAATGAATCCACGGGTTTAGCGTGATTTTATGATATTTTGTCTATGTGATTACATATACTTATATATTTAATTTATATATAGTTTAAATATCGAAGTTCATACGCAATTTAGACATTATGCATATAAACAATATATGTACTATAATGCATAGTGTATATAATCCCCACAGAAATCACGTTTTTAAACTATACACGAATCGCGTTTGTAACTCGTGGAAATCTCGAAGCACAAAACGGCACGAATCACGCCAAGCCCTTGAAACAACTACGTTTTCATGTCTGGTTGCCTCCAGTTTAAACTATACACTAGAGGCAACTATACATAGCTAAACAACATTTATGTCCGAAACGCTCGAAACGTGCAGCCAGTCGGGGCATTGTCCTTGTTTATAAATGCGTTGTGTTTAGGTGGGCACGACGGGACACGCCGACACGCCTAGTCGCAACATCAATGAGAGTCGTTTAGTTTTTACGTGGTAGGGGGTCGATTTTCTCAATGCACACCCCGCCTTCCCCCTTTCCGATCGGGCGCGTGGACATAGGTACCATCCGTATTTAATATTTTACCACTCTCCATCCGTATAAACATATTGTATTTATAGTACCTGTATTGTTTAGTGTACGCATAATTTATAGTACCTGTATTGTTTAGTGTCCATGCTGCTGGTCTAATCCCTCCCTCATACGTGAAGACTTTAAGTACCTAGTGCCCGAAAAAATTTTTCAGAAATTTGTGGACGCCCTCTCATACCGCATTTACTATTAAGTGTGGTTTCAATTTGCTCTCCGGCAATTATCCACTGTCGGCAGGGCACTCCCTAATAGCTCTGTCGACACTATTAACTTTTCTCTTGCATTGATACCATAACTCGAAGTAACCTATATATTGTGAACGCGGAGAGTAAAACGATGACAACGACCTTGACAAAACAACAACGACTTTTTGTAGATAGCTATGCAGGTGACATAGTCGAAGCAATGCAGACTGCCGGATACCAAGGAAGCGAAACTTACCTTAGGCAGTATGGTTCGAGGCTGCTGGCCGACCCAAAAATTATGGAGTGCTTAAAAGATCGTTCACGTTTTATGACGAAGAGAAAATCTGTCATTGCTACTAGAGAACATCGTCAAGCATGGTGGACCGATATTATGTATAATCGTGACCCTCATTCAAAGCCTGCGAAGGACAAGCACGGAAATCCCCTACCAGAAGAGTTACAGCCTGACATTCCAATACAGCAAAGATTAAAAGCGTCTGAGCTACTAGGAAAGTCTGAGGGTGATTTTGTGGACCGACTTGAAATCGATTCAAATATTACACTCACACAAATTGTTATGAACTCCTACAAGAAGCCTGAAGAGGACGACGGGCGGACGCTTGAAGATATTGAGGCTGAGTACCGTAGAGTAAGAGATCATAAAAGGTTAGCCGAGGCCACCGAAGAGGAAGAAGAAAATCAAAGTGCGGATAGTCCGTACAGTTCATTAATATAGGAGAGCAAGAATGTTTGGAAGTTACAAATTGAATTCAAAAGGCGTTAAGGACGTTGATCGTTTTAAGACAGCAATGAGTAAAGCAATTTCAAGAGAGCTGGCCCATATGCCCGAAGGTAGAGAGAAGGCAATATTCAAAACTAAAATTGAAGAAGCTGTATTCTATGGAACTAAGGCAGTGGCATCTAAGATTGGAAACTTTGATGGTTCCTATACATATGCAGAGTATAATGCAGACGTTCCACCGCCGATTCCTGAGGAGGCAAAACTTTGACAATTGAAGCGCCTAATGTTCAGCGGTACCTAAATAAAGGTGCCGATCTTCAACCGTACCACATAATGAAATTGTGGAGAGCGAAGCCTATTATATTCGTCGAGGACGTGTTCGATGTTAAGTACGATACGTGGCAGGAGGATTACGTAAACCTCTACATGAATCACTCGAGGGTGGCAGCGGTTGCAAGTAAAGGGCCGGGTAAAACTTTTACGTTGGCAACAATTGGTTGGCACTTCTTCATATGTCGGCATCTTCCTAAGATGGCCGCTCTATCAATTACGAAAGATCACTTGAAGTCTAACCTATGGGCGGAGCTTAGAAGGCTTAGAGCTATGTCGGAGCTCATCAAAAGAACGGTTACTGATGGGGAGTCTAGGCTTACTAGAATTGGTCACGAAGGTTATTCATTCATAGATGCTAGATCGTTTCCAAAGTCGGCTGATGAAGGTCAGCAGGCATCATCTCTAGCAGGTCTTCACGCGGACAATGTTGCCTTCCTAATTGATGAGGCAGGTATGATTCCTGATGCTGTTATTAACACGGCAGATGCAGCACTATCTACTGGTAACGAAGGTGACAAATGCGCAAAGCTACTAATTACAGCTAACCCCGAGAAGCCTTCAGGAGTGGTGTACCGAGCTTACATGGGACACTCTAAGCAGGATTGGGCAGTACTAACAATATCCGGCGACCCTGACGACCCTAAGAGGGCGAAGCGTGTTGATAAGACATGGGCAGAAGAAATGATTGCGCAGTACGGGCGCGAAGACCCTTGGGTTATGATTAACGTCTTGGGGAAATATCCGAAAGTTGGTGTTGATACTTTGCTTTCAGATATAGAAGTTCGTGAAGCTCAGATGCGAGAAGTAGAAGATAAGAATATTAGTAATTCGCAAATGCGATTAGGTCTTGATGTAGCTCGAGGTGGTGTTGACAGAAGTTCATTCGCTAAGAGGAAAGGGCTTAAGGCGTACCCTATTGAGGTTATTGGTTCTGATGTAAACGGGCCGGGGCTTGCAGGTATGGTTGCTAACATTCATATGAACGATAGAGTGGAAAGGGTATTCGTTGATAATACCGGTGGCTTTGGTTCATCAGTTTTAGATTCATTAGATCAGATGCCACATATTGATGTGACTCCGATTCACTATAATTCCAAGGCACAAGATAAAAGATATTTTAATAAGCGTACTGAAATGTGGATGCGAATGCGTGATTGGGTTCAGAAGGGTGGATGCTTACCGAAAGACCCGATACTTGCGGAGGAGCTTTGCTCTGTCAAATTTTTTCTTCGAGGTGGTAAGATAAGGCTTGAGGAAAAAGAGCAAGTAAAAGCTAGATTAGGTCGAAGTCCCGATAGGGCAGACGCGTTGGCCCAAACATTTGCTGACGTGGAGCAGCCAAGTTTCTTTGCAGATTATGGTAATCAATCCTTTAGTCCTGATGACTTATCGGCCCAAGGATTTCAAAAACATATGCTTAAAAGAGGGCATAACTCTCATATATCAGATGAGTCTCAACTTGACCCGTATAACAATATGGGACATAATCATAAGTCATAGGAGGTCCTAATGGGTCTTAGAACTAGACAGTCCAGACAATCATCAGTGATTACGGGTGCCGTAAGTGGAGCCTCGGCGGGTGCAGTTGCAGGGCCATATGGAGCTTTAGCAGGTGGTATCATTGGCGCAGGTCTTGGTATCTATCAAGCTAATGAGCAAGATAAGGCTGCGAAGAAAGCGCAAAGAACTCGCCAAATACGTATAGAGCAGGCCATTGATACTGAGATGGGACTTAAGAAGCAATTAACTTCGATGTCTTCTAGGAGTATTGAGGCGGGCTCTCAAGGTGGGTCAATGGCAACTAGTCAATCAAATGGATTCATAGGTCAAAATATTAGTAATGTTCCTAGTTCGGCAGGAACTTTTTAAGAGGTATTCATGGCAACAGCTAAGAAAAAGAAACGTACAGTGAAAAGACAGAACGTAGCTAAATCAGCTGCGAAAGATAATGTAGCATCTGCAAATACCCAAGGGGCAGCAGGGCAAGTGGCTTCTGCCGAGAGTGCGGTCAATACGTCTGAAAGGACTACTCGATCGGCATCGGTCAATAGGCAACCAAGGACTAGGTCAGCCGCAGTCACTTCGCAACCACGGACGAAATCGGCAGCGGCCACTTCCCAACCATCAGCTACGGAAACGGGTGCAGGCACAGGACCAATGGCGCCAAAGCAGTCGCTAGGGCTTGTACCATTCTTTGAAGGTGCAAACGCTTTTGACCCTGAGATCGGGTACTTTCAAGTCCCTCCGGGCCGTAACCCTACGGATGTTCTTAACGAGCTTAAGATGAGAAGATCACAAGCTAAATAGGAGATAGTCGTGAGAAACGATATGACATACGCTGAGATAGATACGCTCAGGCTTCAAATGAGAAATGAGATGCAAGAGCATCTTCCTAAGTGGAGATTGCTATCGAGGTTTATAGCTCCTAAGAGACTTAAGGAAGATGGCTCACCGAGGATTGATGGTGCGAGAAAGACTAAAGATATTATCCGCAACACTGCCGGAAGATCACTTAGAACTTTCGTGTCAGGCATGATGGATGGGGCTACACCTAGAGATAGGTCGTGGTTCAATCAAGTTTCATCTGACCCTCGTAAAATGCAGATTCCAAAAGTTAAAAGTTTTTTAAAGCAATCTGAAATGATTATACAAAGTCACTTGCAGGTATCGAACTTCTATAGAGCTTTGATGTTGGCGTACAAAGACGTTGGTATATTTTCAAATGCAGCTTTTGCACAATTGCCTCACCCTAGATTTGGATTTTATTTTTATCCGTACACGATAGGCACTTACGCTTTCTCATGTGATCTTATGGGCAATACAAATATGTTTACAAGAACAACAACTATCACCGTTAGAGAAGTGGTGCAGAACTTTGCCAAGCTGAATGATGCTGGTCAGATACAGTGGGACACAATACCAAAAGCAATTAAATCTCTGTATGAAACTAGAAGGTTTCTTGATGAGGTTGAGATCGCTCAGGTTATTGTACCTAATCCTAATTACAATCCAGTATTTGCAAAGAAGTCAATCAATCCACTAGACATGAAGTTTCAAAGCTATACTTATGTACTGTCGATTGGTGGCCCTATGGCCGGTGTAAACTATCAAGGTCAAAGTGGTTTCAGACAGCAGCAAAGAACTTCTGGAAGTGTGAGTGAAAAAGATCCACAGTACCTTAAAATTTCTGGATATAATTATTTTCCGGTTATCACTCCTAGATGGGAAGTTGAGCCGGAAGGTAACTACGGAGTCGATGGGCCGGGCGAAATGGCAATCGACGATATTATGACTTTACAGGAGCAAGAGAAACTGCGAATGGAAGGTTCATATAAATTAGTAAGACCGCCTATGGTGGGTCATGCTGCTTTAAGAAGGTATCAGTCGTCGATACTCGCAGGAGGAATCACGTACCTTGATGATAGGTCTATGGAGATGGGATTTAAACCTGCCTTCCAAGTAGGGCCAGCACTAGCAGACTTAGTGGCAAATCAAGCCGAGGTAGAGTTCGCAATTCAATCTGCTTTCTTTGAAGACGTGTTTAAAATGATTTCAAGGAATGAAACTAAGTCGCACGTTTCAGTTGCAGAGATTAATGAAAGGTCAGCCGAGAAGATGGCGGTACTAGCTCCGATACTTGGGCAGTGGGACTTTGATCTTTCATCAAAAGTAATCAATAATTCGATGGACATACTGACTGAGCAAGGAAGGATGCCTGAGCGTCCGGCAGAGCTTGAGGGTGCAGATATACGTCCAGAATATACTTCAATATTAGCTCAAGCAGCTAAGTCCTCTCAGGTTAATACTAGAGAGCGCTATGCTAATTTTGTGTCATCATACGCACAGGCAATGGGCGACCCGTCACTTGCATCACTTGCAAACCATGAGAAGTTCTTAAGAGGATATGCAGATGACATCGGAGTTAATCCTGATGAGCTAGCAACCCCTGAGGAGTTTAAGGAATTGAGAGAAGGGATACAGCAAAGACAAGCAGAAGAAAGACAAATAGCACTAGCTCAACAGAGGGCGGAGTCGGCACAAAAAATGTCACAAACCCCATTGAACAATGGCTCGTTGTTGGATACGATAGCTTCGTAGGTTAGCTACGCCGGAGAGAACATGAGAGATGAAAACGTAAGATTGAACAATGCAATTAGGCACGTAATGACGACCACTAGCGGTCGTGAGTTCGTGTGGTCACTAATAGAATATTGTGGCCTATATCACGATATTTCTGGAGAGCCTAATCAAGTTAATCGAATGCTAGGTAAACGATCAGTCGCACTTTATATAATGGCAATTACAAATGACGTAGATGAATCACTTGTTATGAAAATGATACAAGAGTCACAGCTACGAGATAAAATGAAGGAGAAAGAACGTGAGCGAAAAGACAGAGACAACAGAGACAACGACTACTTCGAGCGGAACTACGGAGCCGACGTCAACGACAGAGGGGAACTCTACGACCTCCCAGACGACCTCGGAGCAAGAGGGCAGCACGAGTACGGAGCCGACCTTATCTAATCCAATTGCAGATGCAATCAAAGGCAAGGGCGATGAGGATACTACGGCTACTACTGAAGGCGATGAAGACCCTGCAGTTACTACTAAAGGTGATGAAGACCCTGCGGCGACTGCTACTGAGGAGCCTGAGAGTTACGACATTACTGTGGCAGATAATTCGCCGTTATCGGATGAAGACCTAGACCACATCGCCACTTTAGCAGGTGAGAAAGGTTGGACTAAAGAGCAAGCTGACGAGATGGTAGGTATATATGAAGAGTCTTACAAAAGAGGAATGGTTGCAGCTAATAGTCCGAGACTTAAATATTATGAAGATCAGAAAAACTTTTTTGATAAAGACCCTGCTTTTAATGGCGAAAATAAAGATGCTTCTTTTTTAGCGATTAAAACTGTAGTAGATAAGTTTGGTGACGACGAGATGGTTAAGCAACTATCTTCGCCGGAGATCGGGAACAACTACGCTCTGGCTAAACTGCTGAAATCAATAGGCGAATCGCTAATGGGAGACAATCCGTCAAGTGCAGGAAAAGGCTCGAGTACTCCAGTGAGCAACGATAGTGAATACACTCAGAGCTTAAAAAATCTTTATCCGCAATACTTTGACGAAAAAAGTGCTTGACTCGAAGTAGTTGCACGAATTAGCATATAAAAAGTTAGTTCAAGAAACGCCTATGAAGGAGTAGTAAATGGGAACTCTTAATGCACAATATCCAACTTATGCCGACCTGGCAGAAATACCAGAGTCAAAAAATGTCAAAGACGTAATAAATCTATTGGCACAATATAACCCTGTACTTTCAGACGCACCAGTGTTTGAGGCTAACGATGGTAACTCACACAAGACCACAGTCTTGACAGGTCTTCCGTCAGTTATCTGGAGTAGGTTATATAAAGGTGTTCCTGCTACAAAGGGACGTAGACAATCAGTAGTAGACACTATGGGTCAAATGAAATCAGCTTGCGAAGTTGATGCTGACTTAGTTGATGTTGCTGAAACAGCAGAAGAAAAAGCATCTATTCGTCTTGCGGAAGCAGAAGGGCATTTAGAGGCCATGGCACAGGAAGCAGCTAGATCAATTTTCTACGCTGACACAAAAACTGAGCCTGATAAATTTATGGGTTTATCTCCAAGATTTAGCGATCTTTCAGCAGAGAACGCTTCTCAGATCATTGATGGTGGTGGTGCAGGAAACGACAACACTTCAATTTGGATGATTACTTGGGATAGACAATCTTGCCACCTTTTAAGACCTAAAGGCGCACACCTTGGTGTTAAGAGAAAAGACGCAGGAAATGACTACTACGCAGAAGATGAAGACGGGAACAAGTATCATGCATATCGTGAAGACTTTGCATGGCACATGGGACTAACAGTTAGAAACTGGCAATACCTATCAAGAGTGGCAAACATTGATGTTAGTGATCTTGTGATTGACGCTTCAGCAGGAGCAGACATCGTGAACTTATTGACTGAGGCATACTATGCTCACAAAGGTCGTAGAGTTCAAAAAGGTAAAACAGTTATCTACGCTAATACAAACATCGTTAAGTATCTTGACTACCAAGTTAGATACAAGCCGAATCAAAACCTTTTCTTGACTTATGGTCAGCAAGGGCCAAACGCTAAAGAGGTATTGATGTTTAGAGGCGTTCCGATTCACGAATCGGATGCAATCCTAGATACAGAAGAAGCAGTGTCGTAAGTAATTACGGCACTTAAAAATAACTCTTAACGGTTTAACAGGAGCCTGAGATGCATTTAGATAATCAATCAATTTTTTCTGACGCGCAAACAATTGGTGCGTTGTCGGTAATCTCCACTAACGTACTCGACATGGGCGAGATGGCAGAAGTGGCGTATAATTCAAAAGGTGGACCTCGTCAACAACTTAGTCGTAGACTAGGTGTAGGCATGAAGGTTCCTTTACTTGTTCAAGTTGTAGAGCAATTTACAAATAATACTGAGCTTTCAGTTATTATGGAGCAAGACGATGATGAGGCTTTCGGAGCAGCGGAGCAAGTTGTTGAAGTAAAGATCGACGCTGTTGCAAAGCTATTTGAAGGTTTTATCTTCCCTATGGACAAGTTCCCTAGAGAAATTACAAAAAGGTACATCAGGCTAAGATACGTAGCTGACGCGGTTCCCGCCACTGGCAAGATCACAGCAGGTGTTGTAACAGCGGTTGACGGAGCGTACCAAGGATAATATTTTAGGAGAGTGATATGCACAAGCAAAAAGTGTCTGTGAGCGTGCAGGCTATTGAAATGGGACAACATGGTGGAGTGTTAAGGCACCCTACCCAAAAATTTACTTATAACGGACTAATCATTAATGGTCGTTTCCCTCGTTGGGTTAAATGCCTTGATGAAGAGTTCAAGTCTGAGTTCAGCAAGCTGGACAAAGAAGATCAAGAGGCGCACCTAAGCCAAGAGCCTGCTAAAGAGCTTAAGGCTGAGAATCAGCTTGATTTAGCAAAACTTAAGGCGCAAGCTAAGGCGGAAGCTAAGGCTGAGCTAGAGGCTGAGCTAGAGGCTGACAGAGAGTCCATGAAAGCAGAGCTAAGAAAAGAGCTTGAGGCTGAAATGGCGGCTATCGCCGATGCTCATAATGGTGATCAGGGCGAGCCCTCAGATCAACCACAAAATAGTGCTCCAAGCAGTTTAGTATAAATACATCTTTGAACAGGGGGTCTTACTATGATGTTGAAAACCGACATTGCAAACAAGGCCCTCGGTCACTTAGGAATAACTTCTCGATTAACAGATTTAGAGACTGATATATCTAACGAAGGTAGAGTTCTTAGATCGTTCATGCGTGATGCAATCGACTACGTGTTAGAGCAGCATTACTGGACATTCGCTACAAGAACAGCAGTACTCGCTAAACATTCTGACGACCCCGAAAATAATTTTAGATTCGCCTATTATATGCCAGTGAACTCTCTTGTGATTCGAGAGGTTGCCTGCGATGGTAACTTTCTTAACCCTAGATATGAACATTATCACGATCAGATTCCACAATTCGAGGAAAGAAACTTGGGGAACTCTAACGTAATATTCACTAGCGTTGAAAATGCTCATGCTAAATATACAGAAAGGTTGAGCGATAATTTAAGTTTTAAATCGTACTTCGGTAGGGGAGTTGCCGGAAGACTAGCACTCGAAGCTGGCCCTGCACTTATAGCTCACAACTGGCCAAAGGTTATGAATGTAATTACTACTAGAGCTAATAACGAAATCAGTGCAGCCATTGCAGAGGACATTGCTAGAAGCCCTCAGAAAAGATATCCAGAACCTCCCACAGTGAGAGTGAGGTATCGGTAATGTCATCAGGAAAACAAACTAATTTTTCATTCGGTGAGATATCATCTCTTCAAAAATATAATTCTGATAATGTTTCATACCAGAACGCGGTAGAGAAAGCATATAATATGCATACTAGACGAACCGGAGGCTTATCTAATAGGGCCGGAACAAAGCTCGAGTATGTAGTTGCTAAGCTATTCGATGACAATGCTAATGGGAATCCAATGCCTGATGGATTTGATGATTTTCTTGGAGAAGGTCAGGCCATGCCCATTAGATCATTTGGATTATTCTCTCAATTCGCAGGTCCATTCATTGTCACTATTATTCGTGACCCTGACAATCCCACTGAGTATGCTATATTCGGGTATAGAGAAGGTGCAGGGGATGTTAATAATGAGCTAGGAGGGATAGTACTGACCGACCCATTTGATCTTGAGAGAATGCAAGTTCACTATTTTAAAGGGTACTATGTATTCACACCTTCGGTAACTATTGACAGTTTAAGTGGTGATTTCGTTCAGCAAGGTAGTACGGGTCTTTTCTGTTTAAGAGAGCTTGATCTACTGAGTTTAGTTGCATCATCGGGGCTAGTGTACAATAGGTTCACCCTGTTTAAAAAAGAAATCCCAACATACGAAGAAAGAGTTGCAAACAATAACATTCAATTAATATGTCGTCCTCGAGTTGATGGTACCCCTCCTGCGTATCCAGTTTCGTATTTAGTTACGGCGGTTACTCGAGATGGGATTGAGTTTCCTATAGCACTTAATGGTACTATAGAAGCCGTCCCCGGAATTTTATCTGGAGCAGACGATGGTACGTTCAGATACCCGATCACATATGGCAGTACAGCGATTAGGAATA
>Ga0224501_10000723_pt1 | contig 25585 bp, 20 predicted proteins | sample SF_Oct11_sed_USG_4_FD_169105 | JGI IMG/M metagenome (GOLD analysis project Ga0224501, IMG submission 169105) | Sediment microbial communities from San Francisco Bay, California, United States - SF_Oct11_sed_USGS_8_1 | ecosystem: Environmental > Aquatic > Marine > Sediment | place: USA... | reverse complement strand
TCAATTCTTGAATCAATCAGATTCTTAATACTTTCAAGTTGTTTACTGTCCATTTGGATACTCTCAACATTTTCTGCAGTGGTTGACATTCGTTTATTCCCCCGGTTTGTTACAATCCAGCTCAATCAATGAGCTAGTGTTAAATTCAGACTCTCTCGCGGTGTTTTGCATGGAATCATATATCTGGCAGTGTAGATAACCTAGTATCTCTCTACTGCACTACAATACGGACATATTAACAATTATGGTTCTGAGATAACAAACATTTTTATTAGTAAATGGCATATTTAGAACATTAGATAAAGCTAATAAACTAATATGATATCTAGAGATTTATCAAGACCCAACTTTCTGACGGTACTCGTGATTGTAATCCAGTTATCAGTCATTCATTCAACAATGGCACTGACACCTGATGAGATGGCTGTGATCATTAACGTACAAGACCCATTAAGCATAAAGATAGGTGAGTATTACCAACAGAAACGGCTAATTCCTGAAGAGAACGTATTACGACTTTCTTTCATCCCTGGTCGCAGCCTAATGGCGCCTCATGAATTTACAAAATTAAGGACAGGGCTTGAACAGTCACTTCCATCTTCAATTCAGGCATATGCCTTGGCCTGGACACTCCCATTTCGGGTAGGCTGTATGTCGATAACCACAGCATTTGCTGCAGGTTATAACCAAGTATTTTGCTCAAGAACTTGTCGTGCTACACAAAGAAGCCCGTATTTTAATTCCGGCAGCGAGCACCCTTTCAATGACTTTAGATGGAGACCCAGCATGATGTTGGCTGCAAGGTCATTTGAGCAAGCCAAGGCTTTAATTGACAGGGGTGTTAAAGCTGATGGTACCAAGCCTCATGGAACTGCCTGGTTACTAAATACAGATGACAAAGCCAGAAATGTGAGATCTGTCTATTACAGAGGTATCATTGAAAAGCTGTCTGGAGCATTCAACGTCAATCAAGTTAGCGCTAATTACTTGAAAAACAAAAAGAATATATTGTTCTATTTTACGGGGACAACAAGCGTAGCTGAGCTGAAAAGTAATACATTTCTACCTGGTGCGATAGCAGATCACTTGACCTCAGCGGGTGGTGTACTTAATGGTTTTCGTCAGATGAGTAGTTTACATTGGCTAGAGGCAGGGGCAACCGGGAGCTACGGAACGGTGGTTGAGCCATGCAATATTTTGGCTAAATTTCCTCATCCAGGTATTGTCACGGACCGATACCTTAAAGGTGATACGTTGATTGAAGCATATTGGAAGAGTGTGGCGCAACCAGGGCAGGGAGTATTTATTGGGGAGCCATTGGCAAGACCATTTCAGAAAAACAAGAATAAAATCAAATAACTTTAATGATAGAATAAAAAGTACGGGTAATTGGGTAAAATTTACGTTTTGTTATTGTTGGTAGACAGATGTTTACCATTATTCATTAGTTATATTCCCAAGTGATTTTTGATAGTTAAGAAGGCCGATATTTCGGATAAGTAATTTATGGACAACCTGATTAAACCTTACGGTGGTGAGCTCGTCGATCTTGTTATTGCCACAGATAAAGCAGAGCTACTAAAAAAAGAATCACAGCATTTTCCCTCCCACACACTTACCCAAAGACAATTGTGTGATCTTGAACTTTTGATGAATGGTGGGTTTTCACCATTGACAGGATTCATGACAGAGGATGTTTATAACACTGTTGTTGATGAGATGCGTCTTACTGAAGGAAAGTTATGGTCTATCCCAATAATACTTGATGTTTCTGAAAGTGTGGCGAACAAGCTTGAAGTAAATAGCAAATTAGCCTTACTGGATGAAGAAGGCTTTATGTTAGCTGTACTCAATATAGAGTCAAAGTGGCAGCCTGATAAAAAGAAAGAAGCGAAGCAAGTATATGGTACAGATGATTATTCTCATCCGGGCGTTAAGTATTTATATGAACAGACAAACAATACTTACGTGGGTGGTGCAATTGAGGGAGTCCAGTTGCCATTTCATAATGATTTTGAGACCCTTAGAGATACCCCTTCAGAATTAAGGCGGCTTTTTAATAAGAAGGGATGGAGTAAGGTTGTTGCCTTTCATACCTGCAAGCCAATGCATCGTATTCATAAGGAAATTACGCTAAAAGCAGCGAAGGAATCAGGTGCAAACATTCTCATTCATCCTGCTGTAGGTCAAACAAAGCCCGGCGACTTACATTACTATGCTCGCGTTCATTGTTATCAGGCTATTCGTAAATATTATTCTCATGATATGGCTTTATTGTCACTATTACCTGTTTCAGTGCGAATGGCAGGCCCAAGAGAAGCAATTATGAATGCAATCATTCGTCAGAACTACGGATGTTCCCATATCATTATTGGCCCTGAACATGCAGCACCACCAGGAATTCGTGAACATGGGGAAAGATTTTATCCATCTTATGCCGCTCAAGAGATATTAAAAAAACATCAGAATGAATTGGATATTTTGGTTGCCCCTGTTAATGAGATGCGTTATGTAGAAGAGCAAGACAAATTTATTGAAATAGATAAATTGAAACAACATGGTAAAGAAGGAGTCCTGTTCACAGACAGGGAAATCAAAGAGCATTTATCACATAGCCAGTCTATTCCTGATTGGGTTACCTATCCTGATGTGATTGAATCATTAAAAAAGGTATATCCACCACGTAATAAACAAGGGTTAACTCTGTTTTTTACAGGGCTATCAGGCTCGGGAAAATCAACTCTGGCAAAGATTATGTATGCTAAATTTATTGAGGATGGCTCAAGACCGGTAACATTGCTTGATGGCGACGTTGTTAGGCAAAACCTTTCCAGTGAACTAGGTTTTTCAAAAGAACATCGGAATATTAATGTCAGACGCATAGGTTATGTTGCCAGTGAAATCACAAAAAATGGTGGTATTGCTATTTGCGCTCCAATTGCACCATATACGGAAATGCGTCGTGCTGTAAGAGAAATGATTGAACAATACGGTGCATTTATTGAGATACATGTTTCCACTCCACTGGGAGTGTGTGAAGGCAGAGATAGAAAAGGGTTATATGAAAAGGCACGCAAAGGTATTATTCCAGAGTTTACAGGAATCAGTGATCCATATGAGTTGCCGAAAAAAGCAGAAATAACAATTAATACTTCTAATGTATCACCTCAACATGCTGCTCAAGAAATACTGCTGTATCTTTTTCAAGAAGGTTATACAAAAAAATAAAAAATGCTTTATGGCTTGCAATCAAGGTTTAACAGGAAAGCAAAGAATGCAATATATTCTCTTGCTGTATTTTTTCTCATGGTTTTCTCGACAGAAAAATCTATTGGTGGAGAATACGAATTCCATATTGACACTGACCGTTTATCAGGAGCGCCAGTAAGCAAGTTAAATAAACCATTAACAGAGAAGGATATAATTCATGCAAATAAAGGACATTTTTTTACAATAGGGCCAGATGGTATAAGAAATACATCAGATGATCGTCGTATAAAATTCTGGGGAGTGAATATGATTGCGCCATTGGTTTTCCCTAGAGATAAAAATGAAGCGAATAAAATAGCTTCTCGGCTATCAAAAATGGGCTTTAATCTTGTGCGGATTCATGGAATAGATTACAAAACTGATAAAGAATATAAATCGTTATTTTCATGGGACCAATATTCTTTATATCCCGACCTTAATAAAAAAAACCTACATGCATTAGATCGGTTATTTGATGCATTCAAAAGTCACGGAATCTATGTTGATTTGGTCTTGAAATCAAATTATAAATTTGATAGTTCTAATGATTGTTATTTGGATGAAGAAGAGAAGAAAAGATGTGTTCCTGATCCGAGAATAACTACAAAAAGATATCCCATCGCCGGGGAAATGCCGCCTGCTAGTGAGCCTCTGGATTTGTTCAACCATGAGATGAGAGTCCTTCAGAAAAAGTATTTCAAGGAAATACTTACCAGATATAAGGAGCATCCATCGTTAGCATTGATTGAAATCAATAATGAAAATTCATTAATTGAATCTTTCTCAAAGGGAGGTAATAAATTCCCTCCATCATATTCTGAAGAATTGGATAAGCAATGGAATTTATGGCTTTTAAATAAATATAAAAAAATATCGAACATCAAAAAAGCATGGAATACTGAAATGCTCGCCAAAAATAATTCCAACCTAGTAAAGAATGGAAGATTTGATCAACATAGAAACAATATTCCAGTTGGATGGAAATTGAATAAGTGGGAGATTAATGGGCAACGAAACTGGGGTGAATGGCAGGTGACTGCTAATAATGAGTTGAAAATAGCTTTACAAAATGTCCCAGATAAATATTGGTATTTCTTTATAAATCAGGATGGAATTTCAATAAAAAAAGATCATATTTATCGGTTAAGCTTTACAGCTTATTCGGATATACCTAGAACTATAAGAGCTGGAATAAATAGTAAAAAAGAAGGGAGAGAAGTCAACGCAATCAATGGAGATAAAAACTTCAGGCTATCAAATATCAAAAGAACATATACGGTATGCTTTAATTCATTATTGACAGATGATAATGCGCGATTAACATTCCTCCCTGTTACAAAAAATGATGGCCTCGGAAAACTATGGATTGATAATATCGTATTATCAGAAGATGCTGCAGAAGAAATATTTTCTGTAGAGATGACTTATAAAGAATCAACAGAAAAACATGTCTATATTACAAGGCCAGATAATAATTTATATAGCAATTGTCCTGACGCTAGGCAAAAACGAATAGACTATTTAGAGTTTCTAGCTTATGTTGAGAAAGACTATTATAAGGAGATGGTTAATTATATAAGAGATGAGCTTAATGTGTATAGACCAATAACAGGTACGCAATCTAATTATGGAGGATTACTATCACATAAAAATATGGTGGATACTATGGATTATCTGGATATTCACTTCTACTGGGATCATCCTTCTATCCCCACAGAAGAGCATGATGGTTTATGGTTCCAGAACAAATCCATGCTGGATCACCCATCTCAAAGTGTTATTAAAGGAATTGTAGAGGCGCGCGCAAAGGGAAAGCCATTTACTATTAGCGAATACAGCCCTAATCAATTAAGTCAGTATGCGCAGGAAGGACACGTGCTTACGGCAGCTTATGCTGCATTACAGGATATAGACGGTGTTTTTTTGTTTTCATATTATGCCAGTGGCGGCGATATAAGAAATAATTTAAATCCTGATCGACTTACGCATATGTATAATGTTTTATCAGAAACACGCGTCGAATCATTAATGCATTTTGCTGCAAATATATTTCGCCGGGGAGATGTAAGTGCAGCAAAAAATATTATTGAATTACATATTAGTCAGGACGCTAGAATAGAGCAAGTAATTAATGGTGTAAATATACGCAACATATCATCGTTATTACAGGATGGTCTTTTTATTAAGGATAAGAATAGAAAGTCTTTTAATGTGAAATTAGGTTTAACAAGCAGAACTAACTTAACTCATGAGTCATCAAATGTCATATCCACTCAAGAAACAATATTCCCGGAACAAGAAAAATCAAGGTATATATCAGATACTGGTGAATTATCGTGGGTTAAAAGTGATGATTATAATAATTCCTATTTTATATTGGATACTCCGCTAAGCAAAGCTGTAACAGGTTACATCGGTCGAGAAATAAAAATGAATGATATTATAGTTAAAGGAATAGATGGTAAAGAACAATACGGAACAGTGGCTATAACATCGTTAGACGGTAAATCGATCAATAATTCTCATAATATTCTAATTACCTCTGTTGGGAAAGGTAAAAACCAAAATACAGAATATGTTAAGAAGGGAAAAGGTGTTACTCAATGTGTTAAAGGTATTGATGGTAAATGTATGTGGCCATTCTGGCATAATGCATCTGGTTCGTTTGTGGTTGATTCAAATCAGGTGGAAATACAATATACAACAAATGCTAAAAAAATATCCGTTGTGGGATTAAGCATAACAGGTTCACCAATGGCACATATCGATGTTATCAAACGACCATATGGATTCGATTTTACTATTGGCCGGGATAAACACAAAACTCCATGGTACTTAATAAACAAATATTATGATCAATAAAAAAAGGAAGCCTTAATGAATAGTCAGATAGGCAATAAATCAGAAGAGGGTTATTTATGATAAATTATTCATGTCCATTATGTGGTTCAAAAAAATACGTAAAAATCAGCGTAAAAAGCTCTTCTGAGGTGATACATGACTACAAAAGAATGTTTAATGTCGATGTGGAAAAATTCTTTCCTGAAAAAACCTTTGAGTCTCTAAAATGTGTGGTGTGTGATCTGCAATCCTATCATACAGTAATTCCCGGTGATAGTGGTTTTTATGATCAAATGCAAATGCATTCTTTTTATTATGAGCCTGATAAGCCAGAGTTTGTATTCGCCCTTGAAAAGATAATGGAAGTTAGCCCTAAAAGAATTCTGGAAATTGGATGTGGAGAGGGGCTATTTTTACAGAGAATAAAAAACGCATATGATGTTTCATGTAGTGAGTTTAGTGAAAAATCAATAGAGAAGTTAAAGAAAGCAGGCATAAGATTTGATGAAAAAAATGATAAATATGATTTTGTAATGACCTTTCAGGTTCTTGAGCATGTTAGCGATGCACATGGTTTTCTGGAACATGCCGTAAGCAAATTAGAAGAGGGTGGTTATTTATTGGTATCTGTACCAAATAACGATTCAAAATATTTTCAGACTGGATTCACACCCATCTTGGATTTTCCACCACATCACGTAACAAGATGGTCAAAAAAATCACTTGAAAATATTTCAAGAAGATTTGATCTTGACATTATTGATTATTATGAGGAGCCGCTGAGGATAGAACACTTGCAGGGAATGATATCAATAAGAAGAAATATTATAACTGGTAATAAGAAAACCCATAGATTAGTGGAAAAAATCGCAAAATTGATAGATAGAATAATTCTTCCATACGCAATTGATAAGGTTGATTACCCTGGTTTAACACATGCAGTTCTGATGAAAAAAAGATAGACATCAGGAAATATGAATTTTTCACAATTTAAAAAAAATTCCATCCATAATATTCTTGGTTGGATAATCCCGATAATTATTTTTATTATCCTCACCCCAATTATGATAAAAAAAATGGGGCAGGAAGCTTTTGGTATTATTACAATAATACAAATTATTACTGGATACATGACAGTATTGAATTTTGGGTTTTCAGAAGCAATCATCAAGCAGGTGGCGGAATCATTTGGTAAAGATAAAGAACAAACAATGAGAGTTCTTTGGGTGGGGATGGGAATATTCTTTATAGTTGGTTCGTTTGGTACGGGGATTCTTTTTTTATTATCAGGGTGGCTGGGAATGGAGGTTCTCCAGGTTCCTGAGGAGTTGAGATTGGATACTGTAAAGGCAATCCAGATTGGATCAATAGCCTTTCTTTTACAAATGATGGCCGAATTTTATCGTGGCGCATCTTTAGGCTGTCATCGATTTGATATTCCTAATATAAGCAGGATTGTAAGAATATCACTTTCCGGTTTATTTATTGTTCTAGTGCTCGAAAAAGGCATGGGTATAGTTGAAGTGATGATTGCAAGTGTAACTGGGCTAGCAATTGGGCTTGTAATAAATGTGATATGGATGCATAAAATATTACCTATGAATAGAGTTCATGGTGGACATAGAAAAGTGGCCAGAACATTATTCCACTTTAGCAAACATATATTCTTTGTGCGACTGGCGGGAATAGTATCCAATAAAATTGGTCAGTTCTTCCTGGGAACATTATCATCAATTGCTAACGTGGCACTATATGAGGTTCCCACACGTGCGGCCGAAGCAGGCTCTACTATGTTAGGCCGTGTCCTTCAGGTTTTTTACCCTGGAATTTCTGCCATGGATAAAGTTAAGGAGAAAAACAAGATTAAAGAGATACTGCTTTCCGTGCTTTCTATCCAGATGTTTATTTCTATACCGATAATGATAATGGTTGTACTTGAAGGCGCAACCATATTATCTATCTGGATTGATCCGGATTTTGCAGAAAAATCAGCAGAAATAATTATGTTAGTAGCAATCACATATCTTCTATCATCGTTAACAAATCTTCCGGGACTATTAGCCATGAGTTTTGATATACCAAGTATTATATCGAAATACAGTGTAATAAGAATAATTATAACGGCAATAATAGTTTATCCATTCGTAAAATGGTTTGGACTTATTGGGGCTGCATGGGTCCTGTTGTTGTCAGAATTGCCTGGCATACCCTTTATCCATGAAACTGTTTATCGTATTTTTGGGATTAAAATATACAGGTTATTTGCTCGCAAAATATCTGTCCATATAATATCCGCATTAATATTATATGTGATTTATGAATATGGCTTCAGGAATACAGAATTCTATACCCCATATGCAGTATTATTAATAGGTGTATTACATGCTGTGATTTCCTTAGTTTTTAAAACGACGACTAGTGAAGATAACCGACGCATGATGAAAGTGATTACAGTATGGAAAAGTTAAGAAGTAAAACAGTTTTAATGGTCATGATGGATGCATTTCGCCATGATTATATAACTAAAGAAGATTCGCCTTTTTTATATAAATTATCTAGAGAAGGAATGCATGGTTCATTAATACCTTCTTTTGGGTTTGAACCGGATGGCGCATATTTTGCAGGACTGGACCCTGAAGAGTGTGATGGTGGGGCACAGTATTGGAAAAAGGAAAATGAACGTGTTTTTTATTTCACATCAATTTTAAATGTTCTTGATCGAATTCCCTTTCCCTGGTGGCGAAAACAACTTCGGCATGTGGCGCGTTTTTCTGCACAATTATTAGCATCTTCAGAAGACACATTCATTAGCAGAATGGCACCTCCAAGCGATATTCCTTTTAATAAGCTTGGGCAATTTAGTTTTTCCATGAAAAAGTTGGCTTGTGATGAGGGCTTTATGCCAAAACCCTCTATATTCGACAAGTTACGAGATAAGGGTATGAGATTTTTCTTTCATGGACATCCTGCCTATAAGGTACGTATTGGGAAGGTAGTTGAACGTTATCTTGAAGAAGAGCATGGAGGAAATGCATTAGCTTTTTTATTTATTGGTGATCTTGATCGTGTAGGGCATGCATATGGACCAGATAGCAGTGAACGTAAAGCTATGTTGAGGGAAATAGATTCTGGTTTGGAAAAAATTTATAGTCACGCACAAAGAAACTATAATGATATAGATATTATTGTATTTGGTGACCATGGGATGGCAGATGTAAAGCAGACTATAGATATGCGCAATATTATAGATAAGTTGAATTTGGATAATAAAAAAGATACGTATTTTCTTGACTCTACTTTTGCCAGGTTTTGGATAGCCGACCCTCTTAAGAAAGAAGAGATTATTAATCATCTTAACTCACTAGATGGGGGGCATGTTTTAACAGATTCTGAAAAAGAAAAATATAGAATACGTTACCCACATAATTATTTTGGTGACATCATCTATGTTATAGACGACCACTATTTAATTCATCCAAGTTTTTATGGTGCAGGTGAATATTACCCTAAGGGAATGCATGGCTATCTTCCAGGATGTCGGGACAATGAATCAGCTTTTGTTCTTCATGGGAAAAGAGTTATAGGTAAAGGGGATCATGGGCGAATTGATATGAGAAAGATATTTCCTACTATTTTGGATTTGTTGGAAATAGATTATGGAAATGAAATGCCACATAATTTAAAAAGCATCATAAAGTGAATAATAAATATACAACCCAGGATAATCCTGATGTAGATCGATTTGTTGAAAATCAACTTGACATAGTTGTTCATAGCTTGTGTGGACTAATGGGTGATGATTTGAAAGCAATTGTTTTGACGGGAGGATTCGGCCGTTCTGAAGGTTCCGTAATGATCGAGCCAACTGGTTTAATGCATGCGGTTAACGATTATGACATTGAAGTTGTATATTCAGACAAGAGAGGTGTTTTTCTTAGCAAGCTAATAATGCATCTCCGCTATAAAAAGAAACTGGAGGTTGTTGAGAAAAAATTAGCCAGTCAACTTGGTATAAAACAAGTCGATCTGACTTTGCGAGGTGAGCAGTCTTACTCCGGAATAGAAAACCCGAAACTTGCAGATTATGATCTCAAATATGGACACAAGCTTTTATATGGAAAGGCAGACCCAGTTGATCTTATGAGACCCTTTCAATCACGGGAGATTCCATTATATGAGGCTACCTGGTTATTCAGAAATCGTGGAATAGGACTTTTATTGGCTTATTTATATATCAATAATGGAAGACTGGCTGAATCAAAAAAGGAAAACTTCTACATTGAAATAAACAAAGCTATTTTAGCAATGGGTGATGCCTTGTTTATCAAGGAAGGTAAATATATTTGTTCATACAAAGAAAGAGCATTGAATATACAGGATGTTATACAGCCAGATTACGAATATATGAAAGAACTGCTATCACTTTACCCTGTTGCAGCTAACTATAAGCTGAATCCACAAGAAAATATGTATCCGGGAATGTCGCCGATTCAAATATGGCATAAGGTTAACGAATTGTATCAATCTCTTTTTCTTTATTTTGAATCATATAGATTGAAAAAAACATTTAACAATATTTCTGATTATGCAGAATGGGTTTCTAATGAGCCGAGACTAAATTATAAGCAATATGCAAAATTATACTTTTTGAAATTAACAGATGGAATAGAAGAGAATTCGCGATTTCTGTCTTTGAAGGTTGATAGGTCTAGAAATATATTATTTATATTTTCCTTGCTTGCTAGTTGTGATGAAATCAATGACATAACAGCATGTAATAATTTAATTAAACAACTTTCCGCCATACATGGTAAAGAGCTTACGAAATCAAATAGAAATGAACTTGTGAAGAGATTTCTGTTGTTAATTCACCCTTCGGGAGAAGTAGGGAGGTTTCTTGAAAACAGCTAGCGCAGAGAATCTAACAAAGAAGGAAGGCGCTATTAAGATCATGATTCTTGCTAGCTTTTACCGTGGTGATCATGTGTCAAGAATGAATCCATATCACCAGCTAAGTAAAGTAGCTAGCTCATGGAATAGCATTCTTTTTAAAGAGCTAAAAAAGCTGGATTTGGAATTGCATATTGTACAGTTTTACCCCGTGTTTCGGCCAAGCATTTTTCGAGAAGGGAATGTGAACTATTATTACTTGCCTAGAGTGCCAAAGATAGATAGCTTTACTTCCATAATAAAAAAAATTCGAATTAGAAAATTAGCAAAGGAAATCAAGCCGGATGTGATTCATGGTATTGGTAGTGAGCATGGAAATGTTTACCCTGCATTGCAAGATGGAATACCTTCAATTATAACAATACATGGATACATGAAGAAAATAATTAAACTAAAAGGGAATAAAGATATATTAAAATCATTATTCATGGTTCGAGAAGAAGATAAAGCTATAAAATCTTCTACACGAATTATTGCTATAAATGGTTATATGAAAGAACAATTCATTGGTTCAGGTTGTTCTGAGGATAAAATATCCATTGTGCCTAATGCGTTAAATAGTAATTTTTTGGTGGGTTGTTTAGATGAAGAACGTGATATTGATATTTTGATGGTGGGAACTATTTATGCATTAAAAAATCAGCATAGAGCTTTGGAAATCATTAAAGAATTAAAGTCTGAATTCGGAAAGACGCCAAAAATGGTTATCGCAGGCAATCCTACCGGAGAATCAAAGGAATATTACGATAGTATTATTAAGTACAAGAACAGAAATAAATTAAGTAATGTTAACCTTATAGGGGCTGTTGAACAGGATAAACTAAAGGAACTATACTGCAAATCTAAAATATTACTACATATATCAGATTTTGAAGCAGACCCAACAGTGATTGCTGAAGCACTTGCATGCGGTGTATTGCCAATCGTAAATCCAGTGGCTGGACTGGCATATAGAGTTAAAGATAATGAAAACGGTTATTATATAGATATACATAACATACATAATGCGGCATTAGCGCTTAATAATATTCTTGATGATTTCAATAAAGCCCAAGAACTGGTCACTAAAGGAAAGCAAGATGTTCTTGCGGAAAGATCACCAGAAAAAATAGCTGTCAATACAGCAGGATTATATTATAGAGTTATTGATGAATACGATGGTTAATTTTTTACTAAAATTTATGGTGCCACAGTGAAATTAAAAGTGATAAAAAAAAACATATGGAGGCTCAAGCGAATACTTTATTCTCGTTTGGGATATAATTCAAAATTAGTATCTCCCGATCGCGTGTTTCAGGAAGCAACGCTTTTCCCAAAGGCTCTTGAAAATAAAGATAATCCAGAGGTCTTATATGTTGGTGTGTCATGGTACACATATCATTACTATAAAAAATATCTTTCAAAGACAAACCTTGTAACACTTGACATTCTGCCTGAACAGGCAGTTTTTGGTTGTAAAAACCATCTGGTTGGCGGGCTGGATCATCCTGATTTACTTCAGCATAAAAAATTCGATCTGATATTTATGATCGGTGTATTAGGGTATGGGGTGAATGACTTTTCCTTACTTAAAGAGGTTATGGTAAATGTTGATAAAATCATGAAAGCATCAGGTTGTTGCTATCTTACGATTGAAGTGCCTTCACACTCTAATGACAAAGTAAATCTGGATGTGGAAGGTGTTACCAGGTTCGTTGAATCAATGGGATGTTTAATATACCCCGTGAGCGAATGGATGGAAATGCTAGGCGATCATGGAAAAAACAGGTATTTTGTTATGGCAAGATCAAAAGCACTATTGGAAATAGAAGTTGATAAGTTTTCAAATTAATAATTCACGTTTAATAATACTGGAGAAAAGTAAGTGGGTATAGCTATTGCATTTTTATTATCCGCCTTGTTATGTGCTATTACGATTATGGCAAGACCAATCATAGCATTGTATTGCATCCTTTTTATCGTAATATTTTTTGAAGAATTTGGTGTGGGGTTTACATCAACCACAGGTTCTATTTTTTTTAATTCAGATTTTCTAAATCTTTTCAAGTTTAAAATAATAGAAGTAATTATAGGCTCTGTTTATTTTTTTATACTTATTACATCTAAAAGAAAAATAAGGGGTAGTTTTTCCCCGTTAGAGAAGAATATATTTATAGCATTTGTCATTGTAGTGTTGTTCGTATGTAGTATTGAATTATCCAGACACGGAACTGTTACGGTGGGTGGTATTCGTCAAATAGTACCAGGAATTATGCTGTTTCATATGTATTATCTTGCTATAAATACAGAAGGAGAGTTTTTACAATTTGTTAAAGTGCTTATTATTATGTTGTCGATTCGTGCATTTATTGGCCTAGTTATGCTAGGAGTTGGGCATGGTATTGAGAGCCCAAGAGGTGCGGTTCCGTTTTTTTGGGATAGCAGGCAGATTGATGCGTTCGCATTCGGGGTAATTCTTTTATCTGGCTATATCGCACAATACAGTAAAATAGATCTAAGTCATAGATTGTTTAGCAGATCGTTAGCGATTTTGTTTCTATGTGTGCTAGGTTTCGCGGTTTTACTCTCATTCCGAAGGACAGTATGGTTTATGGCTGCCGTAGGAATATTTTTCGTGATGCTGTCATCGAGGAAAGTTAAAATATACCATTATGTTATCTTGGCAGGCGTCATGACACTTGTTTTTGTGATGGTGTTTTCAGTACCAGCATTTAAAGATACTCGAGACAGAATAATTTTTTATGTTGAACACTCGAACATCTTTAATAAAGATGTGGCTAAGCAACAGGAGAATGCGGCACATATTGATAATCTGAAACAGTATTACAGAATTATTACAGAAGATAAAAATATTTTGTTTATGGGGTTTAGAGGGCGTGTTGACAGCAATTATACAGAATTCGAATCAAAAAAGGGTATGGGCCCATTAGGGACAGCACACAACGGATTGTTAGTAACTACGCTATTTTTTGGGTTAGGCGGATTAATTTTATATTTAGTATTTTTTCTATTCCCTTTATTTAAATATCGAATATTATATAAACAGCCGGATACATCACCAGTGCGCTATATTGGCTTGGGCGCATTGATTTTCTTTTTTCTCGAATTTATACCGTCGTTAACGTTTTCCCCAGCGTTTTACACATCGGTTAAAGGCGGATTTTATGTCTTTACTGCATTATTTATAGTGAGGTCAGCAGTTTATTATGGTAACAAGCCTCCATCTACAAAAGAGATCTCAGGTAGAAAAGAACCAATAGTACCTGTAAAAAATAGAGTTATTTTAGCCAAAAGTAGAGTCATAAACAGTAAGTAACCCTGTTAATGGTTTTTAATATAATTATAATGATGACTGTAGACTTTAGTAAATATTGGCTCAATTACCTATGCAAAATAGCGAGTATTAATTCATGTTGTTGTTTTTAGATAATTTAAGAAAGAAAACAAAGCTGAGAGTCCTGATAGTTTTTTTTGGATATTTCTATTTGTCTTTATGGAACCATATTTTTAACAAAATTCCTGTTTATTGGTTGCGTTATTTTATAGTGAAATATTTTTATGGGCTGAAAATAGGGAAATCAAATATTCATTATGGTGTAAAATTCTTATCGCCATGGAACGTATCCATAGGTGATAATAGTAATATACAGATGGATTGCTTCATCGATGGGCGAGGAGAAGTAAAGATAGGCAACAATGTGGATATTAATATGGGGGTAGCTATCTTTAGTGAGCAACATGATATAAATGATCCCGAATATGCCGCAGTAAAGAAGAAAGTAGAGATCCATAGTAATTCAACAATAGGTTCTTTTTCATTAATATTGCCAGGGGTCGTGGTCGGTGAAGGTGGTGTGATTGGAGCAGGAAGCGTTGTTGTTAAAGATGTATCTGAATATAGCATGGTGGCCGGAAACCCTGCAGTAAAGAAGCGTGATAGAAGTAACAATATAAATTACAACGTTAGTTATAAGCGACCTTTTCATTAAGCAGAGACATCCAATGAGTAAACACGTCAATATTTTCAATATTGAGATGAACAACATGACTATGGAAGAATTCTTAATGAATTTCAAACAGGGTTTTTTAGTTACACCAAATGTTGATCACCTTATGATGCTTCAGAAAAATAATGAATTCTATGAAGCCTATAAAAGTGCAGACTATATAACTGCAGATAGTCAAATTGTTTATTGGGCCACAAGGTTTCTTGGGAATGGCGTGAAAGAAAAACTATCCGGTTCAGATATCTTTCCGGCATATTGTCAATATCATAAAGATGACTCTGATGTCCGTATTTTTTTATTAGGAGCTATGCCAGGTATTGCACAGCTTGCTGCTGAAAGAATAAATTACAGAATTGGACGTAATATTGTTGTTGGAACTCATTCTCCTTCCATGAATTTTGTTAACGATCTTGGTGAGTGTGATGCAGTTATTGATATAATCAACGATTCTGGCGCAAATGTTTTAGTAGTAGGGCTTGGCGCACCAAAACAGGAAATATGGATTATGCGTCATAGACAAAAGCTTGTTAATATCAATACGTTTATGGCACTAGGTGCAACGCTTGATTTTGAGGCCGGTACCTTAAGCCGAGCTCCTGGGTGGGTAAGTCAATGTGGGCTGGAATGGCTTTATCGTTTAACACGAGAGCCAGGGAGATTGTGGAAACGGTATCTTGTTAGAGATGTTGGTTTTTTTATGTTATTGTTCAAGCAAAAATTAGGGTTTTATAAGTCACCTTTTTAAGGTTCGTTAATCAAGTTGCTAGCAGGTTTCTAGATGTCACATATTGTATTGATAATGGGGGTTGATGGGAGCGGGAAGAGCTCATTGACGGAGCTTCTTCAGAAAAAGTTACAGAAAAAAGGAATACCTCATGTTGTTGTATGGGCAAGTTTAAGACCAGTTCTAATGAAACCATTTATAGTGGTAGCGAAATACCTAATGGTCAGGAATCACAACAAATTTGATGACTATGAAACTCATATCAATGCAAAAAGAGCAGGGATGAAAAAGCTTTCATGGACTAGGCATATTTATTTATTTGTTACGCTTATAGATTTTATGCCGCAGGTGTTTTTCAAGGTTTATTTGCCTAAATTAATGGGCAAGCTAGTAATATGTGATCGTTACTATCATGATCTGGTTCTGGACTATGGTGTCACCACTCAGGCAAACATAGATAAAACGATGATGCTGCTGAGATATGCCAACAAAATATTTCCAAATCCTGACATAGATTACCTTTTAGATGTTCCCTCAGAAGTATCATTTTCCAGAAAAGATGATATTCCTTCCCTCGAATACCTGGAAGAGCGTTCTGAAATTTATCATAAATTTGCAGACAGCTTAGGTTCTGCCGTACTTGACGGGACAAAGTCGCTTGAAGAAAATAGTGATCGCATTTTAAAAGACATTCTTGAACTTCCTAAAATCAAGAACAGGGTATATTGATATATGTCTATATGGTTTTGGTAACATCAGAATAAAACCGATTAGTTTCATAAACGCATTTATCAATGGTAAAATTCTTTTCATATAGTTCTTTTCCTGCAGCCCCCATTTCTTGTCTAAGCTTGGGATTGTTGATCAGTTTAACAATGGCTTCCGACATACCAGTAATATCTTCAGGCTCGACCAATAGACCGGTTTTGTTGTGATGTACAACCTCTACAACACCGCCCGTTTTGAAACTTATCAAAGGAAGCCCAAGTGATGCTGCTTCAATGAGAACAATACCCAGACCTTCCCAGCGTGAGCTAAGCACAAATATATCAGAAGCATTTATTAAGTCTCCGATATCGTCACGACTACCAAGAAGTGAAATTTTATCATCTAGAGAAAACTGCTTTATATCTTCTTCGAGTCTTTGTCGAAGCTCACCTTCGCCTGCAATTAGCAAATGAAGGGGAGGAGTGTCTGGTGTGTTTATCACTTTGAAAAAGGCCTCAATCAGAAGGTGTTGGGCCTTTTGCTCGCTAAGACGACCAATATTAAGAAGGATATGTGTATCAGGCGCTATTCCCAGTTGCTGCCGTAGATCTTGAGAATTACGTTCAGGGTGTAATTCTGGTATCCCATTTAATATTACCCGTGTTTTGGTATTCGCATGTTTAAGGACATATTCTTCAGCAGCTGTGCTTACACATATTGTGTTTGACGGCCAAAAACCAAGCCAGTGTTTGTCAGGGTAAACGTTATGTACAGTTGCTACACGCATAGCAGCAAGGTGGAATAATTTAATCGCAAGGAGAGAAACAAGGTTGTAGTATCTTGAATGAGAATGAATAATATCGATATTATGTTTTTTTACCAGAGCAGAGATTGCATAGGCAGCTTTTAGAAGATGTGTTGGTGAATAGCGTTTTCCAGGAATGATTTCATGTAACACATTCTTGTCAGATAGCTCGGATTCTAGAGCGCCGCCATTAGTCGCAACAATTATCTTATGTTCCCCAAGATTTTGAATGCCGCCAGCAACATCAACAATATGTCTTTCTGCACCACCATGCGATAACCCTTCAAACACCATTAATATGGATTTATGCATTTCGCGTACAGCTTTATCTAGAAATATTGACTATACATGTCTGAAATGTTTTTTGATTCTGGCTTTGTTGAACATGTGATGCATTACCTCGGCAAAGAATATCGGGTTTATCATCATGACAAGCTCTTTCATAAAACCCTTGAATGAATTCCATTCGGTTATTTTCTCAAAAAGGGCATAAACAAAAGTTGAAAATAATGCAATATGGGGGTAATCATAGTTTGATTTTTTTAATGCGCGTTGCTCGGCCGGACGAACACCAATTCGCGAAATCATCTCTTGTATTTGTACTGGTACTTCACCAAATGCTTCCTGGTATATTTGCGCCATAAGCCCAAAAGATGTGCGTGCGCATACGACAGCACGATTATCTCTTATATATTTCTCGAAGCGGTCAAAATCCTCAGTTTTCATATCTTTAATCCAGTAAGCAGTGCCCCACATTACTTCAAGAGGTATTGTGCGATGCATGATAATGGCATGAAGGTAGAGGATAGTCATTTCAGCAATAGGATCAAAAATGTTTACTTCAATATCTCCCACGGTCCTGGTAATCACATGCTCTCTTAGAACCTTTGAATTCATGTATGGCACATGATCTGCAGCCAATTGACGGTAAAAATCAATATAGAACATGCCGCCACGCTTCTCATCATTAAATTCACCACCACCATGTGTATCAAATAGTTCTGTTTGCATTTCACCGCCACCACAAACAGTGAATCCTTCAGCAGAAAATTGTTCTACTGCATCAGAGAATTTATCAAGAGGTCCAAGATATAGCATGTCGGTATCATTTGGAATTGCAGGATAGGGGCGAAGTGATTTTGTTATTGAATATTCTATATTCAATTTTTTCATTGTTTTAGCTATACGAATTATACTTTCATTAGTTTTTTCCCTGCGAACTTCAAACTCTTCAAGCTTGGGAGCTAACTTATCCAGCTTGCCTGCTTTCTTTAGGTTTTCAAGATAAATCATTTCCACCCTGTTAGTGAAGGCCAGATTTAATAACTCTTCTGACTCAATTAGCTCGAAAGGTTTGCCATCATTTATTAAAGGGGTGCCGAGACATCGTGCCAGGTCAATTGTTGTGCTCATAGATTACTTCTCCAGCCATAGTAAATTTGTTTTTGGTTATAGAATACCAATGTAGCCATCATTAGTGAGTTTGATAAATTTTTATTAACATATTAATAACATTGTCCCATGAGTATTCAAGAGCTTGTCCTCTGGTGTTAATGGTATTGTTGCTGCTAGATATTTTGTTCAAAATTTCGCTAGCTTGCTCCACGGAGTCAAAATAGTGAACACCTTCTTTGCCTGTAATAAATTTTGGAAGAGCCTTGTATCTCGTACTTACTATAGGTCGATTACATGCCATGGCTTCAAGTACAGTAAGGGGAAAATCAATAGCGCCATAAGGGTTAGAGACCGGGAAAATATAAGCATCTGCACGGCAATATAATGCGGGCAGGTTCTCGATAAACTCCTGAAATATTATACAGCCAGATTCCTTAAGCATTTTAACGGTTTCTGGGTCACCAGGAAATCGTTTACTTCCTACCATAAGGATCTGCCAATCATTATTGATTTTGGCTAATTTTGCTAATAGATCCATGCCTCTTACTGGCTTTAAGTGCCCTACATGCATAAGGAGCTTCTTGCCAGGATCAAGTTCTTTTTCTAATAATTCAGGGATTGGATATGGCTCCACAGGATGGAATCGTTCTGTATCAATACCATGAGGAAATGGATGTGTATCATAACCCAGAGAATTGAAAAAATATTCGCTTTCAGGAGCTTGTGATAACAACTTAATGAAGCGAAACATTCTTAATACTGGCTTCATGCGGAACAAACCAGTTGTTGGTAATGTTAGCGTTGCAAAGAATGATGCGTTAGGGCAAAAAAGACGTAAAACAAAAAACAATATAAATGTTCGTGGAGAGGGGCCGTGAACGCTATGAACAATATCAGGGTTGAAAGACTTTATCTTTAAAATTGATTTTGGAGCATCTGATGCCGGGATGCAATATGTTTCATGTTGGCGCGATAGTCCATCACAAAGTTGATTTGAAATATTAACTGCACCTTCATCTGCAAGTCCTTTTGAACCCGCTAATAATAATATTTTCATGTGATATCCTAGTTTGAATTATACATCACCGTCATAAACCGAGTTCATAAGGCGTTTATGTGGCGTTATATTTACTTGTCTATTTTGAATAGCTTGATGGATTAATATTTTTATTCTGTAAAATATTTTCAATACTTTATGTAAAACATGTGTAATTACTGTGTTAGATAACTTAATACGATAGGGAAATAAAACTTGCTCTCTCTCAATCAACATTTTGTTTCGACCATCAACACTACCATTTACTGTTTTACAATCCGTGTGTAATCGAAGGTTTGCTAATGGTGCGCGCACATGGTGGAAACGGAGGCCTGCACTAGCAGCACGAAGATAGAAATCATAATCCATATAGTAATAGAGTTGTTCTTTAAATAGACCTATCTCATCGAAAACAGACCGGCGCCAAAAGCTGGATGGTTGACAGATGAAACAGTGATCATAACGAAAAGCACCAAAGTCAAAATCTATAGTACGTCTTTGGGAAACAAGCTTTCCATCTATATTAATATAGTTAAAATCACCGTAAATTAGGTCTATATTTTTATTAGACATAAAAATCTCGGCAACTTTAAATAGGGATTTTTCCTCATACAGGTCATCTGAATTCAAATAAGCGAGGATCTCTCCTTTCGCAAGACGCATACCCTTGTTAATAGCATCTGTCTGGCCATCATCACTTTCTGATATCCATGAAAGTTTTCCATCATATTCTTTCAAAATTTCCAGAGTTTCATCAGTTGACCCACCATCAACAACAATATACTGGAGTCTAGGGTAATCTTGTCCTAGGACACTCTCTATCGTTTCTCGAATGAACTTACCTTGATTATAAGATGGAGTTACAACGGTGATGAGGGGCATCAGCTTATTATCAATATTCATCACACACCTAAATTAGAAAAGCCTTATATACTAATAAACAGTCTAGTGGTTTAAGTTCAGTAAATAACCTATTGAATAATAGAGATTATTCTTGTTGATACTATTAGCCAAATTATCACATGGCATTGCCAGATCTAATCTAATTTAGATTATACTAGATATATTATGGATATCACAAAATAGTATTCTGGGAATTAAGACAGGATGTCGTATGGATGAAATAGAAGTGTATATAGATTTTAAAGAGTATTGGGTGTGGTTTAAAAAGAGCCATGATTTCAGCAATAGTAGCATAATACGAAAATTTGATGCCTGAAAGTTTTATAAGCAGCAATCAACAACTTAAAATCATGAAAACCAAGCTCTTAAATCGTAGTACCATAGCATCCGTATGCTACTATTCTGGCCTCATTTTTTTGTTAGGGTATATAAGAAAATTTTCAGGGAAAAGCTTACCTCTGTTTTTGATGGGACACAGAGTTTTGCAGGAAAGCAACAATCTAAGTGGAATAGATCGAATGGCACTGATTACAGGGCATGCCATAACTGATATAGAGCTTGAGCGAAGACTTAGATACGTAATGCGATTTTGGAAGGTTGGTGATCCCAAAGAACTCAGCAAGTGGACTAACTATGGTAACAAATTCTATTTAACTTTTGATGACGGTTATATTGACAATGTCAGTATTGCTGGACCAGTATTAAATAGATTGAAAATAAAAGCGATAATTTTTGTTGTAGCAGAATTAATGAAGTTTCCAAAGAGACTTCCTTGGTGGGATTATTGGGGGGACGCAAGAAACGGCACAACTAAAGACGATGTAAACAAATACATGTCTCGTTGTATGGATATGAAAAAGACAAGCCAGGGTCTTTCTCGAGATAAGCCGATGCCCTACATAGAGACTGGAGAAGATCGGATATATCTTTCATTAAGCGAAGTAAAGTCACTAAGTGAGAAAAATATATTTTATATTGGAAATCATACGGCAAATCATGCCAATTTGATAGAGCTATCTAATCATGAAATAAAATGTGATTTGGCAGACGGTAGTTCAGATATTAAAGATCTTCCCAATTATATTCCTTTATTAGCTTATCCATTCGGGTATCATAATGAAAAAGTTATTTCTGCTGTAAAAAAGCAGAATAATATTTCTATCGCATTTGCAACAGGGAACGGAAAAAATGGTGATAGATTTTTACAAAAAAGAATAAACATCAATATGTATCCATTTTGTTATTTTGCAGCAGAATGCGTGGGGCTTTTTGATGTATTAAGTTATATTAAGCAGAAATTAAGCAATATTTAAAGCAATAGGTTGCTAGTAGAGAAGAAGCATGAGTGTTAGCTATAAGAGTATCAAGTGATGGCGCTCCCTCCCTATAGCTTCAGTCAATTTGGGCGCACAATCTCTCAGGACAATTTAAAATCATTCGTGGTTTTATTATTAATATTGGCGACAATATTTTTTTTTAACTCTATTGGGAGGTATGAGGTTATTGAGGAAGGTCTGATAACAGATCCATTATTTCAGGATGCTGGTAAAAACTGGTTCTATTCTGACAAAAATATTACTTTCAACGCCAGCCCGGAAAATACGATAAAATTAACATCAGACAGCAATGATGGCTATACATATTTTTACCAGAGAATAAAAAAGAAAGATGATTTTAAGAAATTAAGGTTTTCAATTGATGCGAAAACAAAAAAAGTAACAAAAGGAGATGAGAGCTGGAAATCTGCGCGCGCAGTATTGATTATGTACGATAAAAGTGGCAAAGCAATGTATGGCTTCCCACATACATTAATGGAAGAATATGGAGACACTGATTGGCAACACTATAAAAGAGTATTTAAATTAAACGAAGAAGCTGAAGAAGTTATGATCGCCTTTCAGTTAATGAATGCATCGGGCGAAATGTGGGTAAAAAATATAGTTCTGGAGTCTGTCGAAGAAAAAAGAAGTTTCATAGCATTTAAGTTATGTTTTATCTTAATATGGATAATAGTTGGTCTTTGGGTTGCGATCCCACTAGTTAATAATATGGCTCATTCCCCATTAGGAAAAGCAGCTTTGTTTATTGCTTTATGTATTATTACAGCAGTTATTTTGCCCGAATCTATCATGCGTAGCGTAGATCGAAATATCGCATATAGTTTGGAGGAAAAAAAATCAGCCAATAATAGGCGAGAAATGAGTTTTAGTGTTTTCAGCTTATACAAGGCAGGACATTTTTTCATGTTCTTTATAGTAGGCTTTGTTTTGTACATAATAAATAACAATAAACTCACAACAATAAAATTATTATTCTATATAATGTTATTTGCACTTGCGACAGAGGTGTTTCAGTTGTTTATTGATGGCCGTGACGCACACTTAAATGACTTCATTATTGATATTGCAGGAGTTGCTGCTGCTTTTATTTTTGGCGGAGCATACTTGTCAATGAAGATATATATAAAGAAGGAATAGTTAAATTAGGTTTAAATCAGGAAGAATGATGATATATTTAACATACTTTAAATTTTGGAAGTAGAAGCAATGAACGCTGAAAAACAGATTGTCTTTAAACAACCATTACTTTCATGGGTTATGGTTTTTTTATCTATATTATTTCTTGGGGCTGCTTATTACGATGGGCTCGACAGGGTTGTATTGAATTGGTTAGAAAGAGAGGAATACAGCCATGGCATGCTTATCCCTATCATTAGTTTGTTTTTGATATATCAAAAAACGGATCGTTTAAGACTCATGGAGTTAAAAGGTTCTTGGACAGGCGTTTGGATTTTGATTTTTGCTTCATTGATGTATGTGGTGGCTGAAATTAGCGCTATTAGTATAATTTCTCAATATGCTTTCGTTATAAGCCTTATGGGTATCACATACGCAATGATTGGATATAAAGGATTTCGTAAAATATGGGTTGCATTGGTATTACTTTTGTTTGCGATACCATTACCGGCAGTCATCTTCCAACAACTCTCCCAAAGTTTGCAATTAATATCATCAGAACTAGGCGTCTATATAATAAGGTTGTTTGACATAAGCGTTTATCTCGAAGGTAATGTCATAGATCTTGGAACTTATAAACTACAAGTGGTAGAAGCTTGTAGTGGGCTTAGATACCTTTTTCCACTAATGACGCTTGGGTTTATCGCGGCCTATTTTTACAAAGCACTATTATGGAAAAAAATGGTGGTATTTCTATCAACTATTCCAATAACTGTCTTATTGAATAGCATAAGAATAGGGATCATTGGTGTTTTAGTTGAATACTGGGGGCAATCAATGGCGGAAGGATTTCTTCACGACTTTGAGGGATGGGTTGTTTTTATGGCATGCACTTTCCTAATAGTGTTGGAAATATTTTTATTGTCAAAAATAGGTTCCGATAGAATAGATTTTAAAGATGCCTTTAATATTGAGTTTCCTGAAGAGAAGCCTGCAAACGCTCTTGTTGAGACAAGAGCTATGCAAAAACCTTTTATAGCCTCATTGCTTATTGCAGGAATTGTTTTTGGCGCATCATTTTTCATTGCAGAAAGAGAAATGACGATGGTTCAGCGAGAAGACCTTTCAAGTTTCCCTTTAAACATTGGAGATTGGGTAGGAAAAAAAGACAGATTGGAGAAAATATATTTAGATGCTTTAAAACTGGATGATCATATAATAGTTAATTATAAAGATAAAAATCATAATGTTGTTAATTTTTACACTGCCTATTATTCAGATCAACGCAAGGGGGCATCAATTCACTCTCCCAGCGCATGTATTCCTGGAGGAGGCTGGTCTATCACTTCAAACATAGAAAAAACAATATTAGATACAAATTCTCCAGCGGGTGAATTCAAAGTCAACCGCCTCGTTATTAAATTACATGAGCAGACACAGCTTGTGTACTACTGGTTTAAATTGCAGGACAAATATATTACCAATGAGTATTTGCTAAAGTGGCATTTGTTTTTGGGGGCGTTGAAAAAAAATCGTTCGGACGGTGCTTTGGTAAGAATTACCACGATGCTGAAACCACAAGAGAATATAGAAGATGCTGATATGAGGCTTATAGATTTTGCAAAAAATGCCAATAAAAATTTAGGGCGATATATTCCAGATTAAGTCTAGCTAGTGATTAAAATAAGACGATAATTGCATATGATATATTTGTTTTCATTTTTATTAAGCATGGCGTTATGCATGGTGATTATCCCCGTGATGATTCGTCTTGCCCCGAAAATAGGTATGATCGATATACCGGAAGAGAGAAAGGTTCATGCAACACCTATTCCTCGAGTAGGGGGAGTGGGCATTGTTCTGGGAGCAATGCTTCCAGCGATCTTATGGTTGCCTTTTGAAGATGTTTATATTGCTTATATTATTGGATGCCTTGTTTTGCTTGCATTTGGTGTGCTGGATGATATTAAGGAGCTTGGGCACTACACAAAATTTATAGGCCAGTTTATTGCCGCGATAACACTGGTCTATTATGGGGATCTGTATGTTTATCATTTCCCCTTTATGGGGGTTGAGCACCTGTCTGAGGACATAGGGAAGCCTTTTACTGCCTTTGCCTTAATGGGCATGATGAATGCAACGAACCATTCTGATGGATTGGATGGTTTGGCAGGAGGACTTTCTCTCACCAGTTTTATCGCAATAGCATATTTAATTTTTCAAACAGGTGAACATCCGGCAACAATAATTGTGTTGGCTGCCTTGGGTGGTATATTTGGTTTTTTAAGGTTTAATACACACCCTGCAATTGTCTTTATGGGCGATGGTGGAAGTCAGTTTCTTGGGTTTACCCTTGGCGCTATCGTTGTAATGTTAACTCAAAATGTTAATCCAGCATTAAGTGCTGCTATACCATTGTTGTTATTGGGTTTGCCGGTGGTTGATATTCTGGCCGTGTTTGCACAACGCATATACCATAAGATGAATTGGTTTAAAGCATCAAAAAATCAT
>Ga0224501_10000722_pt1 | contig 25586 bp, 23 predicted proteins | sample SF_Oct11_sed_USG_4_FD_169105 | JGI IMG/M metagenome (GOLD analysis project Ga0224501, IMG submission 169105) | Sediment microbial communities from San Francisco Bay, California, United States - SF_Oct11_sed_USGS_8_1 | ecosystem: Environmental > Aquatic > Marine > Sediment | place: USA... | reverse complement strand
GTCGAATGAGAATTCTTCTTTGCCGTGGTCGTCATGACGACAAAGGCTCCCCTTCTACCGCATGTTTTCTTCTTCGATATTGGCCGAGATTGGCTTTAAGGTCAAGCAGGGCCGTGAGATAATAGACGCCTTTGAAAATGATGAGGGGAAATTTGACGGGTGTCGAGCCAAATATATCTCCAGACAACACCGAGGAGATGGCCTCATGCATCCGGAAATAATTTTTGGGCGCCATGGCCAAATTCCGAAAAGCCGGCTGGGTAATTCGAAAAATAAACCAGGAATACATTTTAAGACCATGTTTAACGGCCGCTTCAAAGTCCCTGGCCTTCTGTTCGGCTTCCGGATGTCCCTGTAAAAATGCCTCCACGACGTCAGCGCCACGAATGCCGCTATGTAACGCCAAATGGACCCCACTGGATAGGATCGGATCAACAAAAGCAAACGCATCCCCAACCAAAATAAAGTTCTGGCCTGTCATGATCGTCGATTGGTAGGAATAATTCCCCGTCGCCACAATGGGCATGACCGCCTTGGCCTGTTTCATACGATGAGCCATGTGGGGCGAACTCTGGACCGTCTGCCAAAAAAAATCCTCTAAGGTGTTTGTTCGGGATTTCAGATACGGCGGCCAACACACCATTCCCACGCTCGTAGGACCGTCGGGCAAGGGAATAATCCAAAACCAGCCGTGATCAAACCAGCAAATCGTGAGATTGCCTTCGTCCTTGTCTGCATGTCGAACCACTCCTTCGAAGTGACCGAAGACGGAGGCGCTATTGTGGTGCCGGTTGCGCTGTTTAGCCTGAAATTGATTGGCAAGAAAGGCCTGTCTCCCTGTCGCATCCACCACAAACCGAGCCTGTCGGCTAATGGATATTCCCTGGGCATTCTTCCCATAGACAATGGCCAATCGTGGATCAGAGAAATCCACCGTTTTGGCCTCAAACCCTTCATGAATCTGAGCGCCCTTTCTTTGACAGTTTTGAAGGAGAATGTTGTCAAATTCGGATCGTCGCACTTGAAACGCATAGGGATGCGTTTTATCCATGGCACCAGAGAAGTACAGGGTGATGGGCTCATCATGAACAGGCGATACCAATTCCGCCCCGAATTTCTGTAGGCCGATCCGTTCCACCTCCTCCAACACCCCAAGCTGCTGCAAATACGGCAGCGTCAGGGGAAGCAACGACTCCCCAATATGAAACCGAGGATGTGGATCTTTTTCCCACACCTCCACATGCCAACCATTTTCAGCAAGGACTGCGGCAAGAGAAGAGCCTGCAGGGCCACCACCCAATACCAAGACATCACACCCCTCAGCCGAAATTGTCATGTGACTCACACCCTTTTAGAGCGAACAGCAATGAAAAGCAGGGGACATCACCCAACACCCCCTAGCCTCCATCACTGCCAGGTTGGTCGAGCGCCTATCGATAAAAACATGGCCCATTGTACAAAATCTTTAGAACCTGTCTCCAGAAGGAGACCTGGTCATATTTCCAAGTCACATACCCGCCCCCTTTCCCCAGACCCCCATTTTTTGGTTAGATGGCATGTCTCGACTAAATTGCTGTCCATACACCAACCACATAAGGTGTTCGACTGTCCTTAAAGAATCCATGAGGGCCCCATGAGTTTAGAAGATGATTTTTGCGATATTCTCAAGAAGGCTCGGTTTGGACAAGAGCAGAGTCTGACGGCCTTAGCGGAATTGACCCACATCGCCCCCTCTGACTTGGAAAGCCTGGAGAAAGGGCAACGTCTCCCCACCAAGGCCGAAATTCACCACATTTGTCAGGCTTTACATTTACGGCTTCATTCCTTGGTAGCCCTGACACTGGATGGGTGGATGCCACAACCTCAACCGGACTGGACCACTGACGGCGAGTTCGTGGAAACCATCAGAGGCAGCATTGGGGGGTATGAGGTCAAAGGCTATCTTTTCACCGATCCTGACACGAAACACACGTTAATGATTGATACCGGATATAATGCTCAACAGATGCTGGCCACAATTAAAGCACGAGAGTTAACACTCATCGGTGTGGCCCTCACCCACGGGCATGCCGACCATGCTGGCGGGTTAGACCAAATCTTGGCGGAATGGCCAGTGCCCGTCTATCTGGGAAATGGCGACTTCGACTTGCTCCCTTGGAAACCCGATCTCGCTTCATTAAAAATTCCCGCTAATCATCAGATGATTGCCCTTGGAGAACTGACCGTAGAATGCCTGGCGACTCCCGGCCACACCCCAGGGGGGTTTTGCTATCTCACCAGCCGCAAGGGGCACAGTCTTTGTTTCGTAGGTGACACGCTCTTTGCGGGATCGGTCGGCCGATCCAATCCGTTTTCTCTCTATCCGCAACATTTACATTCCGTCCGCCAAACCCTATTACACCTCTCCAAAGAGACCGTCTTATTTCCCGGTCATGGTCCATCAACCACCGTGGCCGAAGAGCAAACACACAACCCATTCGGATAAACTCGAACGGATAGCACGGTTATTACTATAGCCCCATGACACCTTCTTCGGACATGGATAATCAGCCACCTCAGGACTCGTCGCCCCAATCTGTAACACCAAAGACTGACTCCTCATCATTTCGAGCCCCTCAAGAGTCTGCATCTCACGCTTCTCCGCCTTCCATCCCTTCCGGATCCCTCATCGCTCCAATTTCTAAAGACGACGCCATCCGAAATCGGATGCTTCGTAACCCGCATCGTATTACGTGGACCACTAAACCTGTACAAGAAGAAATGGACATTCCTCGTCAGTCGTTTTATTTCGAACCACCCCCACCACCCAGTACTTTTTCCGCTTGGGGCTTACCTATCCTCCTTTTTGGCCTGACCATGTTTACGACCCTGTGGGCTGGAGCCTTCCAAGTCAATACGAAACCCGTGACGGGCGCCTGGGATTTTCTCAAAAAATATCCTGATTCATTATTCAATGGATTGCCTTTTGCTGCCACCCTCCTCGGCATTTTGGTCATACATGAGCTAGGACATTACGTGCTGGCACGCATCCATCGTGTGCCCGCGTCCTTTCCCCTCTTCATCCCGGGACCGCCACAATTCATTGGAACGTTTGGGGCTGTCATTCGCATGCGGTCTCCAATTATGAAACGGCAGGCCTTATTCGACATTGGCGTGGCCGGACCTATCGCAGGATTTCTTGCGGCGGTCATTGCCGTTATCATTGGACTCTCTTATTCCTATGTTGTTCCAAAAGAGCATGCCTTCGGGCTCCAACTAGGAGAACCCCTCCTTTTACAAGGAATTGCCTGGCTGATGTTTGGCCCCATTCCCACCACCCATGACTTGGTTCTTCATCCGATTGCCTTTGCCGCCTGGTTTGGATTTTTTGTCACTGCCATCAATTTGTTACCGTTGGGGCAATTAGATGGAGGGCATGTGGCATTCGCCGTTTTTGGACGACAACAACGGCAGTTAGCCTATGTCACTGTGCCCGTTCTTCTCTATCTTGGCTTCACGGGTTGGCCTGGATGGATTGTGTGGGTAGGGATGGCCAGTTTTGTCGGACTCGCCCACCCTCCCGTTACCGACCCGGAAATTGGGCTGGGCAAGGGTCGACGATGGGTGGCCTGGGGAGCCCTCGTCATTTTTATTATCACCTTTGCGCCCGTTCCCTTTTCCGTAGGGTGAGAAGGAGAGGGGCTTGTTCAAGGTTTTTTTGATCATGATTGATACCTGATTTAGGCCTATTTAACCGACATGTTCACCTCATTTTTCTAAAAAGGACTCCGTCTCCATGGCGCCTCAAGATTCCTCGATACACACCTACATTCAAGAACAGCGGCCTCATTTTGAGCAGATGTTAGCGCAGATGGTGGAAACTCCATCCGTCAGCTCCGATCCTACCCATGCCGGAGACATGCAGCAGATGGCCGAACTGGCGGTGAATTATCTGGAACAATTCGGTGCTCGTGCCGCCATCGTCAAAACCAAAGGCTATCCCTGTGTGGTGGGAGAATGGTGGGCGGGCCGACAATACCCGTCTGTGACCATTTACAATCACTTGGATGTTCAACCCGCTCAGGAACCGGAATGGCGACAATCACCCTTTACTTTTCACAAAGACGGCGATCGTTATTGCGGGCGCGGGGCAACTGACGATAAAGGTCCCGCCCTCACCGCCCTGTTTGCGGCACGCTTCGCGAGGGAAGCCGGGATTCCTCTGAATATTCGGGTGCTGTGGGAATTAGAAGAAGAAATTGGCAGCCCTCATTTTGCGGAGGTCTTGCAGTATCGAAAGCTCGTTCCACCCTCCGACTCCGTTTTGGTCTCCGATACAATTTGGGTCGCCAAAGATCGGCCGGCTTTGTCCTGTGGGTTGCGTGGCCTATTAGGCGCACACCTTCTTCTTCGTACGGGAGAGACCGATGTCCATTCAGGACTTGTCGGAGGTGGAGCACGCAACCCCCTCGCCGAATTATGTGATGCCGCCTACTCCTGTGTCGATGCCAAAACCGGACGAGTCAAAATTCCTGGGTTTTACGATGATGTCGTACCCCCCACTCGCGCTGAATTGAAGGATTTCGTCGCCTCAGGCTTTCAAGTCCGGAAGTTTAAAGAGGCCTATCAATTGCGCTCATTGCGAACTTCCGACCCTAAAGATTTACTCAAACGCATTTGGGCTTCGCCGACCTTTGAAATTCATGGTCTTACTGGTGGACATACCGGACCTGGCATGAAGACCATTGTTCCGGCTTGGGGGGAACTCAAAATCAGTATGCGTTTGGTCCCGAACCAACATCCTCAAAAGATTTTCCGTCTCTTGAAAAAGCATCTTCGAGAACGACACCCAGATATTGAGGTGGTGAACGATGAGGCCCTGGAACCCTTTCGTGGGATCTCCGAAGGGCCCTATGCCACCGCCCTCCAAGATGCCGTTGAAGAAGGTTTTGGACGCCGCCCGGTGTTCGTGAGAGAAGGGGGGTCCATTGGAGCGGTGGCCACGCTTCAACGAGCCTGGAAAGTCCCGATTTTATTCATGGGATTGAGCCTGCCGGAACATGGCTACCATGCTCCCAATGAATACTTTGATTGGGGCCAAGCCTCAGGTGGCATGCACGCCTTCGTGGAATATTTCCGGGCCTTAAGTCGAATGTAAATCCCGTATCTAGCGTCGGCTCACGAGTCAAAGTGAACGAGGGAACGGACATAGGCAAGGACGTTACGGCGATCATCAAGAGTAAGGCGCTCTTCCCATCCATCCATGCTGGTTCGTGGAACCCCATCGGTGATGATGGCTAACAGTTCCTCATCCGTCTTACTGGACGTCGCGGCAGAGATGAGATTGCCAGGTCGTGGGGCTAAAGTCGTGGCTCGGGGGCCATCCCCATGTCCCTTGACTCCATGACATTCTAGGCAATGCATTTGGTAGATATTTTGCCCTTGGTCGATATCAGGCTGAGAAGAAACCTCAACAAGACCTTCCGCTCCGACAAAAGATCCATATAACACACTGCTCAGGCCTATCCATAGAATCCATCGATACTGATTCAGAACACGGTAGCGCCTCATTTTTTCCTCTATGTATTTTTTCCTTTTCCCCGCAGCAATATGGTGATTGGTATTCCCTGAAACCCATATTCCGCTCGGATGGAATTTTCAAGGTACCGAACATAGGCTGGAGGAATTTTTTCGGCGCCTTTGACAAATAAGGCAAATGTGGGAGGCTTGGTGGCGACTTGTGTAATGAACATCGATTTTTTGGGATTTCCGCGATGTAAAGAGATAGGATTTTTTTCGAGGAGTTGTTGAAGAAAAAGGTTGAGCGTCCGCGTCTGAATTCGTGTAGCAAATAACGCCACCACCTGATCAATTTTGGCGAATAGGCGTGGAAGAGTTTCGATTTGCACCGCTGCTCCAAATAGCACCGGAACATGAGCAAAAAACGGAAATCGCCTGGACAGCTCCAAATTATAGGTAGGATACGCGTCAGGATCATGTTCACGTACATCCCATTTATTCACCAAAATGACACATCCACGCCCTTGTTTACTGATCAACCCGGCAATTTTTGTGTCCTGTTCCGTGACGCCTTCTATGCCATCCAACACCAAGACGGCCACATCAGATCGACCTAGGGCTCGCATCGCTCGCACGACGCTATAGCCTTCAATCCCACGATCAATGCGTCCTCGCCTGCGAATCCCCGCCGTATCAGTAAAGACATAACGGCGGCCTTCACGAGTAAGCAGTGAATCAATGGGATCTCGTGTCGTACCGGGAATATCGCTCACAATAAGTCGTTTTTCCCCCAAAATGGCATTTACCAAAGTTGACTTGCCAACATTCGGCCGACCCACCACCGCAATACGGGGAATCTCTAATTGAGCCGATTCATCAGGGGCTTGAGGCAGATAGGGCATGAGCGCTTCCAGTAATTCATCAACGCCCATCCCACCTTCCGCAGAAATAGGATAGATGTCTTTCATGCCCAATTGGTAAAAATCTGCGAGAAGCGGTTCCGATTTTGGGGTATCAATCTTATTGATAGCCAAAAACACCGGCTTGGTAAGAGGACGGAGCAAGACGGCCAACTCTGAGTCCAAGGGCGATAACCCCACACGCCCATCCATGACCGCGATCACCAAGTCAGCTTCGGCCATAGCAGTTTTCGTTTGCTCTTTAATCTGCGACACAATCACATCTTCAGCATTGAGGTCTAAGCCCCCAGTATCCACCAAGGTAAACATGCGATTTTGATATTCGCATTCCGCCGTATTGCGGTCTCGTGTCACCCCGGAGACATCATCCACGATTGCTGTTCGGTGGCCGACAATTCGGTTGAACAGGGTGGATTTGCCCACATTGGGTCGGCCCACGATGACCACAACTGGTCTATGAGGCAACAGGTTTTCATCGCCCGCCACTGTAGGAAGACCCAAGGGTAACTCCTCATTTTTCGTCGATGGTCCTCGACGAGCCATTTTCGGACGTGACCGGGTTTTTGACACTCGAACCATAAATACCACTATCCTTCTGTTGATGGATGAATGCCAGATGTTAGTTCCACTGATCTACCATCTCACCACTGTAGCAAATCCCAAAAATATCTGCCTAGTCAAGGGAGAGAGGCCAAGGGAAGGCAGCTGGTCACGTGACCAGCTGCCATTTTTCCCAAATACTCGGAAAGAAAAGTGTCTTTTGAGAAAAGTAATGAATTGAGAAGAATATCTAAAAAATTACGATTTACTTGCTTTTGTCGATGGTTCATCTTCTGATGAGAACCAATCTAGACAGCAAAACCATTCGTTTTTCTGACTTTCATAGGTGGAGTGATAATTTCCTTTTTCATCTTTAGTCATTTTATATTGTGATTCATAGTGATAGGTACCTGGGATATTTTTTTCCACTCGTTTTTTGGCCACAACTTGAACCTCGCCTTGCGAGGTATCACTCAATGATTCCGCCCAGACGGGTTGAGTGCCTATGAACAATGCACAACTGAGGAAAGCCACAGCTTTAATCCGGGGTAAAAAGAAGGCCATAATTGGGGAACAGCTTGATTCTTTCATAAATAATCTCCTCCTGTTGATAAGGCTCTTTGAAAACTACTTGGAACCTTAAGATTGATGTAAGGCTCGAACCCATGGTGTCGCACACCATACTAAGGGGATTCCGCCCAATCGATTCCCCAATCGAATGAGCAATATTGGAAAGCGCTTGGACCGATTGAGGTAGGTTGATGGTTGTTTTTTGAATTTTTGTAAAGACTAGTAATGTCTGCAGGTTGGACGAATAAGGCGGGAACGTTTTCTCAAGAGAAAATTTTTCAGGCTCGAATGGTGTGTTTCTTTAATCATCCAGGAAATATTGGTGTTCCACATGATTAAGGGGAAGGAAGGGGAGACAAGCGCTTAATTTTGTAGGTACCGCCCCACTCACGTGGAGGAATATTTTTTTGTGTGCCGACTCGCGAATACCACCAGACTCCGTCAGCGGTCTTTCCGTCTTCTGATAAGAGCACTTCGAACCCACCTTCCCGATCATTCCCCTTTTGATGCCAGGTACCAGACCAGAGACGGTCCACAACTTTCTCAGTTTGAAGCCGGCCTTCCTGCCAGGTGTACGGTCCATTGCCCGTCCCATCTAACGTTACTTGATAAGCTTTGTCTTCTTCTTGAATTTCCCATTGACCAGTGAGATTGACCTTTATTGGATTCTCTTCTGTCTTGGATGGCTGAACTTCCCGCTCTACAGCCAATGGCTTGATGGGTTCACGCATGGACTCATGCCAATTGACAAGCATCCATTTTCCTTCTCGACGACTGAGAACTCCGGTATCGCGCAACGGCCAGGTTTTCTTTTTTGGGCCATCCGCCGTTTGCACTTCACGATTGTAATCGATTTCCATCGCAAACCAGGCGACCTCTCCCTTTTGCCAGACCTTGAGATTCAGAATATCAATGGTTAATCCACTCAGCATTGAAAACTCTTCTTCAAACGCTTGCTTCACGTTTTTCCATCCGATGTATTTGCGCCCACCTATGGTATAACCCACAGTGTCCTCATCCGCCGCCATATGTACTTCAAGGGTCTTCATATCCATTTGGGCATTGGCTTTAACGATCATTCGAATGACGGTTTCTGGATCATCCAGATTTCCAGAGGATTTGGCCCATGCGCTCCAACTGCCACCCAGGACCACAATCATACTCACCAGACCAATTACCAATCCTGACCGGTGCGAACCTTTACTTCTTATTTTCTTAATCCACACGGTGTCGACATTCGCGGTTCTGGACAACATGCCTCGTCCTTTCTGGTTGACTCATCTTTTGATAATGAGATTAATTTACCTCTGTATGGAGAAGAGAAAGAGAGATGATACTTCTCTTGGCTGGTGCTGACCGAATAAGCTCTTCAGGTATGAAGATGTTTCATGGCTGACGCGCAAAGAATAATAAACACGCCCATCCATAGGGCCACTCGCTGGAAGGGGACGGGCTCGACAGCCATTTCTTCTAGTTCTTCTTGGTCTTCATGGCCAGTCGGGTCATTTTTAAAGAGAGTTGTGTAGAGGAAAATGGTTAAAACTCCAAGCACCAAGAACAGTTTAATAAAAAAGACCATGAGATATTTGGCATGGTGGCCCACACCCTCTCCCGTCGCCATGATCATTCCTTGACTCACATAATGCAGGTTGACCCCGCCAGTAAACAGAATAACCACCAACAGAAGGCCAACGATTCGCTTATATTGCTTATAAAATGATTCGGAAATGGGCTTAATGAATTCTTTTGGGACCGTCGTTTTCAAGCAGGGTGTTACAGCCATGACCAGAAAGGCCAGGCCTCCGATCCACACGACTGCGGAAAGCAAATGTAGCCAATGCACAACAATCGGAATGAGTTGGTTGAGATCGGTGAGGACCCCAAGAAGGGATTCCATTAGAACTTAAAGACTGGTTTTTCGTTGCCAAACCGGCGTTTGCGAAGTTCTTCCATTAATTCGATGGTGACGACGGATATCCCTTCTTCCACGGCATGGCGCTCTACACCTTTTTTTACCATGGCCCGCAAGAAATAGGGGATACGACTGAGCCGTTCTTCCGAAGCTTGGTCCCAAATGACGGATGAGGCCTCTGGCACATTGAAGGCCACCTGAATCTTTTCCCCACCTTTCGGGGTATAGAGACACCATTCATCTTCATCCATCCAATCTCCATGGTCCACATAGGGTCGCGCACGACAACCACCGCAAATTTCACTGTACTCGCAATCGCCACACTTGCCTTTGAGATGCGGGTAGCGAAAGGAATCAAACACCTCCGACTTCTCCCACAAATCAACAAAGCTATTGTCCCGAATATTTCCTGCAGATAAAGGCATGTAAGGACAGGGCGTCAGATCGCCGTTTGGCGTCACTCGCGCATAGTTGGTCCCCGCAAGGCAACCGCCGCCCATATAACCCTGAGCCTTCGTGATCGGTGAATTCGGGTCTTTTTCGTAAGCTAGACGTTTAAAATGTGGGGCACATCGGGCCCGAACCAACATATCTTGGTATTTATCTTGGCTTTCGATCAAATGGACTAAGACTTCCTCGTATTGGGTGGGCGTAATATCGGTCAATTCCTCACCACGTCCCGTGCAAACCATGAAAAAGACATTGAGCACTTTGGCTCCAAGATCATGTGCCCAATCAATGACAGCCGGTAATTCTTTATAGTTCATGGGTTGCGCGCTGAAATGAACTTGGAACTGTAGCCCGTTACGCTTACAAGCTTCGATGCCGGCTAAGGCACCTTCCCAGGCATTCGGCATTCCACGAAACGCATTGTGGGTGGCGGCATCAAGTGAATCAATGCTGATTCCAACTCCCATGACCCCAATTTCCACCATCTGTTTCGCCATGGCATCGTCAATCAACATGCCATTGGTCCCGAAAACCACCATAAATTGGTGTTTCACAGCATGTCGAGCGATGTCTAAGATATCTGGTCGCACTAACGGTTCACCGCCTGTAATCACCAAGAGACTTCCCCGATTGACCTCAGCAATTTGATCGATGAGTCGGAAGCATTCCTCGGTGGAAAGTTCATCGTGCCCACCACTCATCTTTGTCGTCGCGTCCAAATAACAGTGTTCACATTTGAGATTACAGCGACTGGTGAGATTCAGAGCGACCAAGTACGGCTTAAAATCATCAACCGTCCGGCCATCGCCTGGGGCATCAATCCCTGGACCTGGACGAAGGGATTCGAACCGCGAGACGGCATTCGAACCTAACGACGACAGACTATTGAATAATGAGTTAAGAACCGGAAGGGATTTACCCATTAGTGACCGGCTCCTGGTTGGGCTTCAGAAGTCGCCCCTGTCCCGGTCAGCTTGGCAACAATGTCCTTGACATTCCCCGATTTCATCGCTTCTTCCATGGTTTCCTTCGCTTGCTCAATACCCTGGTTAGCCACATCAAGGGTAATAGTTGTGGTACCAACTTTTTCCGCATGCTTAATAATTAACGCCTTGGTGCAATCCCGCATAAAACCTGCCGGAGCCCGTTCCAATCGTTGAAGGGCATCGGGTTCCCACGTATAGGGATCAGACCCATTGGACTCAGGAGCTTGGTCATTCTTGGAATCAGAACCCATAATTGAAGCCTCCCCAGCCGTTTTATTGGCAAAGATTGGAGTATAGTCTTCTGCCGCCGCCTCTTGAATCATCGGCCCTGCATACTCCAATGTGATGGTCGTCATTCCTAACTTTCTGGCAGTCTTTTCAATTTTGGCTTTCGCACGCCGACGCTGAAATCCAGCAGGAACGGAACGAATAGCTTCTCGGGAATCTTTGGTCCATTGCATGGGGATATCATCGTACGCGACTTCCGTTTCCAGACCACCTTCCGCCTTGGCTGCCGCATCAAAAATGGATTTATCCACTTGTTTAAATTGTGCCCCATCCAGGCCACAAACAGGACATAAAACCGGATGGGCCCCTTTTCCAATATACCCACATCCACCACACACATAATAATCTCGTGACATCCGATCCAAATAATTTTGATTCCCAGCACTCAATGGATTCGCAGCAACCGGTTTTTCTTCTACAACCTGAGCCATCATGCCACTCATCGTCGATCCCATTAAGTCTTGTGCCACCTGATTGTCAGCCTGCATGGCATTCCGATCAACACCGGCAGCATCCAGGGTTCCACCAAGAGTTTTCATCGCATCCATGGCTCCAGCCGGAAGAATATCGCCCACGGCATCATCAATCACCGAATTACTGATAATCGTATGTCCTTTTTCGATGGCATAGCGATGGATAGCCGTCTTTGCGACACCTCGGGCAAATACTGGGATTTTCTCCATGCGCCGTAGCGCCTCTTCCGTCCAGGCAATCGTGTACTCCGCCTGGGTATCAATAGGCGGCACAAACTTTCTATTGGAAATCAAGACATTACAAGGTGCGGATCGTAAAAGATTCTCGGCATTGCTGCCGATATCCATATCTTCGTCACTATGAACACCAATGCGCCCCACGATAAGAAGCCATGGCTGTTCTTTCCGAACATACTGGATGACCTTCTCAAAAGCCTTGCCATCCAATAGGGTGGTCTTAATGTCAGCTCCCTCGTCCTGGGCCACATCACGCGAAACATCTAAATGCGATTGGTAAATTTTTGCCAACCCACTATCAATAACTTCTTCATGCAGTTTTTCTTGTTCTTTAAATCTGAAGACTTTTCCTGCTTCCTCATTCAGAACCCCTGAAATACTGTGGAAAGCCGCATAGTGGAAATACGGGTCAAATGCGGAAATTGCCTCAACCGGTTTATTCAGGGCCTTCCCAAGAGCCAACGCGGTCTTTAGGCCACCAAAAGAGTAATGACTGCCATCCACGGCTACCACGATTTTTCCGCCATTCATTGGCTTGGTATCTTTGACGATGAACATATCCGAATTGCGCACCCGTCGAATAACTCGTTCTGTGTTGCTCCCGATAATGGAATCTTTGACAGCCCCCACGCCTAACGCACCCATAATGGTGAGGTCGTAGCCATTTTTAGTAATGTCTTCCGCAATCGCCTTCCAATTGCGTCCTTCCAAGGAACGTCGCTCCAGAGGAATATTGGCTTCGTCACACTTTTCACCAACGTAATCTAAATACGAATCAGTAATGATTTGGAGACCACGCGTTATCAAGGAATCATGGATTTGCCGTTGTCGATCCAATTCTTTCTCGTCATGATATTCTTCGGGGAGCCCAGCTTCCATTTGCTTAAACCGCTTATCATGCATTTTTGCGGCATAGACATGGCTCCCAACCATTTTCGACCCAAATACCTTCGCGAATTGGACGCCCAACTCGACAGCCATATTGGAATGGTCTGAATTATCGACTGGGACATATATCGTTTTGTACATTCACAAGCCTCCTTACTGGAATTGCCATGAAAAAAGCCAGACCACCCCGCTCGCTTTAATCGATAGGAAATTCGCAGATATACCTAATATTTATCCGTAAAATAACACCGGATCTTACCACCCTGAAATTCGGTTATGCAAGCCAAAGTAGCCAGCCAAGCTCTCCGAAGTCGATGGAAAAAATCATATAATTTTCAACCGTTTTTGGCTGAGAACTTTCTAAAACCATGATACGCATATAGCATTGCTACCTAAGTAAAAAAACTTACCATTCATCTAAGTATTTTATTTTATATAACGGGCGGATCAGAGGGATCAAATGATTGCTGGCGAATCAGAAAGAACGACGGCAAATCTGATATCTTCGAAAATCCTTTGCGATGGACCTTTAGCGGATTCAGTCGACTTCCCCTACGCCCCCTTCAAGCCTTTCCATATTTTCTCGGAGAGACATAACGTATTTTTTGAAAGTCTGGGTATCCATTCCTCAAATCATTTTCGATTTGAAAATTGTGCAAAAGTTTTCCTTGATGTATAGTAAGGGTTTTGGTTTTTGCATTATTCACTTAGGGTCTATGCCCGAGGGTTGAGCATGAAGCTCGGCCTATTTAATTAGGGGGAATCAATGAGACAATCCAGTTATCTGTTTACGTCTGAATCAGTCACAGAAGGGCATCCTGATAAAATTGCTGACCAAATTTCAGATAGCATCTTGGATGCGATTATGGCAAAAGATAGGAACTGCCGAGTAGCCTGTGAAACGTTGATTACCACCGGCATTGCCTTTGTGGCTGGAGAAATTTCCACTAAAGCCTACGTGGAAATTCCTGAGATTATTCGGGAAACTATTAAAGGCGTTGGGTATTCAGATGCGACCTGGGGATTTGATCATCGCACTTGCTCCGTCTTGACTTCAATTGATAACCAGTCTGGCGATATCGCGATGGGCGTGGATACCGGAGGTGCCGGGGATCAAGGCCTCATGTTTGGCTATGCCTCTAATGAAACCGCTGAGCTCATGCCGATGACGATTGTCCTCGCCCACCGACTGACTCGACGATTAGCTGAAGTTCGCAAAAAGAATATTTTGCCTTGGGTTCGACCGGATGGAAAGGCCCAGGTTACCATTGAATACAAAAATGGCAAGCCCGTCAGAATTGATACCATCGTGGTTTCGACGCAACACAGCGAGGCGGTGACATCAAAGAAGATTGAAAAAGATATTATGGAAAAAGTGATTATTCCCGTCATGCCCAAGAAATTGTTTAACCCTAAAAACATCAAATTTCACATTAATCCAACAGGACGATTTGTCGTGGGAGGACCCATGGGCGACGCAGGACTCACAGGCCGTAAAATTATTGTCGATACCTATGGGGGAGTTGGCAGCCACGGCGGAGGCGCTTTTTCTGGAAAAGATCCGAGCAAAGTCGATCGGTCGGCCTCTTACATGGCTCGTTACATTGCCAAAAATATTATTGCCGCCCAATTGGCTGAAAAATGCGAAGTGCAATTAGCCTATGCCATTGGGGTCGCTGAACCCGTCTCAGTTTTAGTGGATACTAAAGGAACAGAAAAAACTAACGTGGAACGCATTGAAAAATTAGTGCGCAAGCATTTTTCCTTAACACCAAAGGGTATTATCGAACACCTCAAATTGCGCCGCCCCATCTATAAGCAAACAGCAGCCTATGGACATTTTGGCCGAAATGAACCAGGGTTTACTTGGGAAAAGACTGACAAAGCTGCCTTGCTACGAAGGGAAGCTGGGTTATAATTTAATAAACAATGGTTCCGGCCAGATCTGAGAGAGGAAGTCAGACTTCTTGCCCTCAATCTATGCTTTTGCATTCCATAATTTGCTAATTAGGTTACCCACACAGACAAACGAGGGGGGAGTGATCATTATGAGTACTGCCAGTACATTAGAAGCTACCACACAAGATTATAAAGTTGCGGACATTAACCTTTCAGCCTGGGGCCGGAAAGAACTGCAAATTGCTGAAACGGAAATGCCAGCCTTGATGGCCCTCCGAGATAAATTCCGTAGCTCGCAGCCTCTTAGAGGCGCCAAAATTTTGGGATGTATTCACATGACCATCCAAACAGGTGTGTTAATTGAGACCCTGATTGAACTAGGTGCGGAAGTGCGCTGGTCGTCTTGCAATATCTTTTCAACGCAGGATCACGCTGCGGCTGCCATTGCCGCCAAAGGGATTCCCGTATTTGCATGGAAGGGAGAGACGGCAGAAGAATACGATTGGTGTCTTGAGCAGACGATTTTAAAAGATGGGAAACCCTGGGATGCTAACATGGTATTAGATGATGGCGGCGATTTAACCATGATGCTCCATGGGAAATATCCAGCCATGCTGGATCACATTCACGGGATCACGGAAGAAACAACCACTGGCGTGCATCGGTTACAAGAAATGATGAAAAATGGCACGTTAAAAGTTCCAGCCATCAACGTAAACGACTCTGTCACCAAGTCAAAAAATGACAATAAATATGGATGCCGCCACAGCCTAAATGACGCCATCAAGCGAGGAACAGATCATTTGATGGCTGGGAAAAAAGCACTCGTCATCGGCTACGGTGATGTGGGGAAAGGATCAGCCCAATCCCTTCGCCAAGAAGGCATGATTGTCAAAATTTCTGAAATTGACCCAATTTGCGCTATGCAGGCCTGCATGGATGGATTTGAAGTCGTTTCGCCCTACAAAGACGGGATTAATACCGGCAAACTTGAGGACACGAACCAATTACTGTTGAGCCAAACCGATTTGGTCGTTACGACAACCGGCAATCTGAATGTGTGTGATTCTGCCATGTTACAAGCCCTAAAATGCGGCGCTGTAGTGTGCAACATTGGACATTTTGACAACGAAATTGACACGCAGTATATGCGGAAAAACTGGGAGTGGGAGGAAGTGAAGCCACAAGTTCACAAAATCTACCGGAACAAAGCAGTTAAGGACCATTTAATCTTATTATCTGAGGGGCGGCTGGTTAATCTTGGTAATGCCACTGGGCACCCTTCTCGAATTATGGATGGCTCATTTTCCAATCAAGTCTTGGCTCAAATTTTCCTCTATGAGCGAAAGTATGCCGACCATGTGGAACGCGAAACTCCGACCGTCCAAGTACTTCCCAAAATTTTAGACGAAGAAGTGGCTGCCCATATGGTCCGTGGATTTGGCGGGGTCTTAACCAAACTGACAAAAACCCAAGCTCAGTACATTCATGTTCCAGTTGAAGGCCCATTTAAAGAAGATACCTATAAGTACTAATGGGCTGCTTTTGTGATCGCTTTCCCAAAAGGAAAGCGATCACAGCCACCTCCCTCCCCGCCTTCTCCACTGAATGACTGGATTTTTCAAAGAAGTCTGCTAAGCTAATAGTGACAGGAAAGGTGGAGTTTTGTGGCTTCCTCTTTACAAGGAACCTGTGGTCATAGTATTCTCAACTAGCTCTTATACATGGGCAGGTCTCATCCTGTAAATTCTGAAAAGAGCAAACCACTTTCCTGTATCAGAGTTACCAATTTCAATGTTTTTTTGATTAACTGATCCCTCACCGGTGGATCATTCCTTTGCAGGGCACCCTTCAATTCATAAACATACCGGTGAGAGATACATAAGGACATTGCCGCCATGTCAAGAACACTAGACCCGTCAAAAGCCGGAACCCCTCAACGAGATTACCCCACCATGTTCCTTTTTGGTTTGATCATAGCCGCTACCATTGTTGGCCTTCCGGTGTATGCCTATTTCTATGACTTCACCTGGGTGGACTGGACAATGTTTGTTTCCTTGTACATGATTACTGGACTTGGCATTACGGTTGGATATCATCGCTTACTGACGCATAGAAGCTTTAAATGCCCGGATTGGGTAAAGATGGCTTTTTTAATTGCCGGCGGAATGGCTTTAGAAAATTCCGCGTTACGCTGGTGCGGAGATCACCTTCGGCATCATTCACGCTGCGATAAGGACGAAGATCCCTATAACGCCACACTAGGATTTTGGCATAGCCATTGTGGATGGATTTTTTGGAAAGACCCCAACCGAGACCCTAAATACCAGACACGCCTCTTACAAGATCCGTTGGTTGTTTGGCAAAACAAATATTACCTTCCGATTGTGTTGACTGGGTTGTTCCTCCCGTTCTTCGTCGGCCTTTTGTACAACGGCTGGATCGGCGGCATTGGTTGTTTTCTTTTAGCTGGCTTAGCACGCACTTTTTTTGTCTTAAACTCCACATTTTTCATTAATTCCATCTGCCACATTTGGGGTGATCAGCCTCACGGTACCTCTAATTCCAGCCGCGACAGTTGGTGGATTTCCCTACTGACGTTTGGTGAGGGCTACCACAATTACCACCACATGTATCAAAGCGATTACCGCAATGGCATTCGTTGGTACGATTTCGATCCCTCAAAATGGTTAATCTGGACATTGAGCAAAATCGGGCTGGCTTACGATCTTCGTCGGCAACAAGCCAGCCCTAACTAACGGCTTAACCCCATCCTCTCTAAAGCCCTCGTTCAGGTACTCTCCAAAGTCGTTTTCCTCTTGAGGTTCTTTTCGCTAAGCTAGGACATGTAGGCCTTCTTGCCAAGAATAATTGCGGAAAGAAGAAGTCCTATGATAAATTCGCCTGTATTCACGCGGGTTTTTGATACATGATGGCGACTCAAATACAAGAAAACGCAGCGCGGTATTTGATGAATACCTATACCCGGCTCCCGTTAACTATTGAACGTGGCCAAGGGTGCCTAGTCTACGACGCCGAAGGCCGGGAATATCTTGATTGTGTGGCCGGCATTGCCGTGAATATTCTGGGCCATGCTCATCCGGACATTGTTGAAGCCATTACTCGACAAGCCCGACAACTGATCCATACCTCCAATTTGTTTTATACCGAACCACAAACGCAATTGGCTCAACGGCTCGTCGAGCATTCCTTTGCCGATAAGGTATTTTTTTGTAACAGCGGGGCGGAAGCCAATGAAGCCGCAATAAAGTTAGCCAGGCGTTATGCTACGACAACTTTCGGCCCTAACCGCTTTGAAATTTTGACCATGCAGCAATCCTTTCATGGACGGACGTTGGCTAGCCTCACGGCCACAGGCCAACCAGCCTTACAAGAAGGATTTGGCCCCATGGTACCAGGATTCCGGTACGCTCCTTTTAAGGATTTCGACGCATTAGAAGCCACCCTGACACCACAAACTGCAGCGATCATGCTCGAACCCATACAAGCTGAAGGAGGCGTGATTGTTCCTGACGCCGATTACATGAGAAAGGTTCGGAAGCTTTGTGACGAACGACAAATTCTTCTGATTTTTGATGAAGTTCAGACAGGGATGGGACGGACAGGAACCTTATTCGCCTATGAACAATTCGGCATTCAACCGGATATTATGACGTTGGCCAAAGGTCTAGGCGGAGGAGTCCCGATTGGGGCTTGTCTCGCCATAGACACTGTGGCTGCTGCTTTTCAACCCGGTACACACGCATCCACGTTTGGCGGGAATCCATTGGCCTGTGCCGCAGCCCTAAAAGTATTAGACTTGCTTTTGGATGGGCGCAAACTGGAACAAGGTCGTCTAGCTGGTGAGTACTTAGCAAAAGGGTTAGCCACGCTTGCCGAAAAGTTTTCTTGTATTAGGGAAACCCGAGGCATGGGTCTGTTGCGAGGGCTAGAATTATCCATTGACGGAAAACCACTGGTCATGGAATGCCTGGAACGTCGCGTGCTTATTAATTGCACAATGGGCCATGTGCTCCGGTTCGTGCCTCCCTTCATCATAAGCCACCAGCAAATTGATCGTTTGCTGACTGTCCTTTCTGACGTCCTTTCCAGACGAAAATAACGAATGACTTCAGTTCGTCCTTCTACCCAGAGTCCTCGCTCCAGTTCTGCCTCCCGAAGCAAGGCGTCACCACTTCCCAAAGACCTCTTGACGGTAGCTGACATTCCCAGGAATAAAATTGGCGACCTGATCAAACTGGCTAAAAAATTGAAAGCGGCTCACGGCAAAACCCGACCGACTTTCCCTCTCAAGGGGAAAACGCTAGGACTCATATTTGAAAAACCCTCAACTCGCACCCGGGTCTCCTTTGAAGCTGGCATGAACCAACTCGGTGGCCAAGCTCTCTTCTTGGCCTCAGAAAAAATACAGCTCAGCCGAGGGGAAAGTTTAGCGGACACAGCCAAAGTCCTCTCTCGTTACGTCGATGGGTTAGTCGTGAGAACCTTCGACCAATCAGCTTTGGAAGAATGGGCCCGATATACGTCCATCCCGGTGATTAATGGGTTGACTGATCATTGCCATCCTTGCCAGGCCCTCGCTGACCTTCTCACCATAGTGGAAAAAAAAGGACGCGCAAAAGGATTAAAGTTAGCCTACATTGGCGATGGGAACAATATTACGCATTCGCTTCTGGAAATTGGAGCCAAAGTAGGAATGCATGTCTCTGTGGGATGTCCCCCAGGATACGAACCGGATAGCACCATTGTGAAACAGGCTAGAGCCGATGGCGCTCAGACTGGGGCCAGAATTGAAATCACCCATGATCCAATGATCGCCGCCAGGCAAGCTGATGCGATATACACCGATGTGTGGATCAGTATGGGGCAAGAAGAGGAATCTCAAGCACGCATGGCCGCATTTGCCCCCTATCAAGTGAATAGTCAGTTACTGAAACAGGCCAAGCCCAATGCGGTAGTTCTTCATTGTTTACCGGCACACCGAGGTGAAGAAATTACCGCTGAGGTGTTAGATGGACCCCAATCTGTCGTCTTAGACCAGGCGGAGAATCGCCTCCACGTACAAAAAGCCATTTTGCTGGAATGGCTAGGAAAGTAGACCGCATGACTCCTTGACCCAATCCAAAGACTTGGAAAGGTTAATCATGGGCATAGGTAAAAAATGAATCTGTGTCAAACCATGTTTCCTTCTTTCGTCGGAGATAAACCATCGATGAATATTGATCCCCAACAAGAACATTCCCAATAACTCGCACACGCTCATTCTGATGAAGACTTCTCGATCAAAATCACCAAGCCCCACTCAATCGAAATCCCGAGGCACGTCCCCGAAAAAGTCAGATCCGTCAAAGCTCTGGGGAGGGCGTTTCCAAGGACAGACCGACGCATTGGTGGAATCGTTCACAGCGTCCATTGGATTTGATTGCCGCCTCTACGAATACGATATCGAAGGCAGTGTCGCCCATTGCAAGACTTTGCAACGAGCCAAGGTCTTATCTTCTCGCGAAAGCCAGACGATCATCAAAGGCCTGCATGGCATTCGAGAAGACATCCGTGCCGGACGACATCCATGGAAGGTGAAAGACGAAGATGTGCACATGAGCATCGAAAGAAGGCTCACCCAGCTTATTGGCCCCCTTGGGGGAAAGCTGCATACCGGGCGCAGTCGTAATGATCAAATAACTCTGGATCTTCGACTCTATCTTCGTGACGTCCTTCAGCATTTGCAACAAGACCTCTGTCGACTGCAACGATCGCTTGTGACTTTGGCCGAACGATATAAAGGGGTCATGATGCCGGGCTACACCCATTTGCAACGAGCCCAACCAGTCTTATTTGCCCATCACGCGCTCGCCTATGTGGAAATGGTGGAACGAGACAAAGGCCGACTGCATGATGCCTTGGTCCGAATCAATGTGATGCCTTTGGGGTCCGGAGCCCCCGCAGGAACCAATTACCCCATTGATCGCCACTATACAGCCGCCCTATTGAAGTTTCCCGCCATTACCCAAAATAGCTTAGATGCTGTCTCCGACCGGGATTTTGTGATCGAAGTCCAAAGCGGATGCGCCATTCTCATGATGCATCTTTCCCGTCTAAGCGAAGAACTGATCTTGTGGTCTTCTCAAGAATTTCAATTCGTCGATCTTCCCGATGGGTTTTGCACAGGCAGCAGTATGATGCCTCAGAAAAAAAACCCGGATATCCCTGAGCTTATTCGAGGAAAAACTGGCAGAGTATACGGACATTTATTTAGTCTCCTGACAACGGTCAAAGGCTTGCCCCTCAGCTATAATCGTGATCTCCAAGAAGACAAAGAACCCTTATTTGACACCATTGATACCGTCACCACATCAGTCAAAATCTACGCAGAACTTTTGTCTCAACTAACCGTTAGACCGGAACCCATGAACAGGGCCGTCTCTGAAGGGTTTCTTCTCGCGACCGAACTAGCTGACTACCTCGTCAAACGAGGTGTGCCTTTTCGCGAATCGCATCATATTGTTGGGAATTTGGTTGGGGAATGCTTAGCCAAGGGCAAAGACCTCCTTGATCTCACCCCTCAAGACTTATTCAAGGCGTCTCCTTCATTTGACAAAAACGCTGTTGACGTCTTAAGCCCAAGCGCGGCCATTAACCAGAAAAATGTGGTAGGAGGAACAGCGTCGGATCAAGTGGCTTCACAACTCAAGTATTGGAAGACGGCGTTGCAGGGCAACTCTCGAACATCCAGCAAGAAAAAGCGTGCCACATGAGTTCCTTGTCTCCGAAGTTTGCCAACTTCATGGGTTCGTCGGGCGTCATGGTCGTATTCACCTGTATGATGGGCTGTGGAGCCGTCGGATCGCCTATTCCACCAGAAGATGTGGGGATCGAAGCCAAAGTGAGAAAGCAGCAGCAAGAGAATGCTCAATCTGAAGCCACCCTCACCGAAGATGAAACCACTCCGGTTGAGCAAGAAAGGGTAGAACTGCCGACTTTCTATCCGATTGGAACGCGATGAGACCCCAAACGGGTGACAAATGTTTGTTCACGGGGCAGCATTCACGTTAGAATTACCTTCTTTTTATTTGATACCACTTCGTTTTGGAGAATTAAATTCATGCCTATAACAGAATCCCCCAATGTGACACGCCCCAAGCTCCTCTTATTAGATCCTTACCCACGCAATAATCCGTACCATATGACGGCGAGTGAACGCCGATCTATTTGGTTTCCCAAGCTCTCGTTGCCAGTCATTGCCGCCTACACTCCATCAACATGGGATATCGAACTGGTGGACGAAGCAACCGCCGACATTAATTTTGAGACGCCCTGTGACTTAGTCGGCTTATCCGTGATGACCTGCTACGCCCCACGCGCCTACGAAATTGCGGATGAATTTCGCGCCCGTGGGAAAAAAGTGGTGCTCGGAGGCGTCCACCCCACCTATTGTCCCGATGAAGCCCTGCAACATTGCGATGCGATTGTCTGTGGAGAAGCTGAAGACCTCTGGCCACAAGTGGTTGCAGATGTCGAAGCAGGGGCCTTGAAGCGTATCTATCGTATGGATCAATTCCCAGACTTGAGTGACTATAAACCCCCACGGATCGAATTACTCAGCCCCGATTCGTACATGACAAGATTATGCAGCTTTACGACTCGGGGGTGTCATTTTGATTGCGAGTTCTGCAGCGTATCGCCGTTTAATGGGAAAACGACACGCCGCCGTCCGGTTCCAGAGGTGATCGCAGAATTGAAACATGCCAAAGAATGGCTTCGTTCAGATATCGTTGAACGCATGACACAGGGCTCTCTCTTAAATGCGATTTCAACGTCGTTGAAAATTTGGGTCGGGTTGGAAGAAGGGTCTATTGTCGCTTTTGTCGATGATTTACATAATAGCCACCGTGCCTATTGCCGCGAACTGTGGGAAGCCTTGAAATCTCTCAACATTAAATGGGGCTGCCAATCCACGATGTTCCTGGGAGACGATCCTGACATGGTGAAATTGGCCGCCGACAGCGGATGCGTCTCAGTCTTTGTGGGGCTCGAGTCGCTCTCAGTAGATTCCTTAGGCGAAACAAACAAAGGGTTTAATCAAGTACGCAAATTTGAAGATCAAATTAAAATGTTTCACGATCATGGCATCATGGTGAACCCAGGTATCGTGTTTGGCTTTGACAACGATGACGAATCGGTATTTGAGACGGCCATTAATTTTCTCACACGCAATAAATTGGAACTGGCCTATTTCAATGTGCTGACCCCGCTTCCAGGTACCGCCCTATTTGAACGGTATGAACGGGAAGGACGGATCTTTGATCGAGATTGGTCAAAGTATGACGGCAAGCATGTGGTCTACACACCCAAACGCATGACACCGGAACAACTACAGGAAGGATTTTTTTGGGCCAACCATGAATTTTATTCCTGGCCTTGTATCTGGAAACGGGTGGCCCATACCAGCCAACGGCTTATTCCTCGACTCGAAATGAATTGGGAATTTCGGAAACTCATTCGGAGATCAACGCCACAAGGTCGATTATCGCCCATCGCGAGCGTCCTCAAAAATCTCGAGGCGAGACTTCCCACATTTGAAACCCAGCAATTGATTCCAAATGCCCTGTTCCCACAGGCATCCCAACCGGCAAAAAAGCAGGACCTGTGTTTAAATGTCAAAGCCCGTCGGCACGATGCCTTTGCGGCCTTGTTCATTGAGTTGGAAGGAACGTTAGACCATCTGAACGCCCGAGAACTCTTGACGCGTATTAAACAAGCTGCCCAGGATGCCAAAATGGACATCGTCGTCAACTTTGAACATCTCAAGCATGCCACGCCTAAAGCGATTCAAACGTTGTTAGATGGGGAAATCCTGAAAGCTATTACTCCTCATGCCAATTTACGCTATCGAAAATTAAAAGAAGCGTTCCAAACAACCATAAATGAAATGGCCCTTGTTGATTGGGACATCTTTGAAGAGAGCCCGAGCCATGCATGACTTCCACTACAAAGGAGGAGAACTTTTTTGTGAAGAAGTCTCCATTCAACACATTGTCGAGCAAGTAGGCACACCGTGCTATATCTATAGCCATCGCACGATCCACCGTCATTTCCATGCCTTCGATGGCGCCTTTCAGGACATTCCCCATATCATCGCCTATGCCATGAAGGCCAACTCCAACATTGCCATCTTGAAGCTCTTGGCCAAAGAAGGCAGTGGAGTGGATATCGTGTCTGGCGGAGAATTGTTTCGGGCGCTAAAGGCCGAAGTGCCCTCGAACAAGATGGTCTTTGCCGGGGTAGGAAAATCTCCTGAAGAAATCCGTTATGCCTTGGAGTCTGACATTCTCATGTTCAATGTCGAATCTGCTGGTGAGCTCCAACAAATCAATGAGGTCGCCAAAAGTATTGGACTGCGGGCACGTGTGGCGCTGCGCATCAATCCAGATATCGACCCGCAAACCCATCCCTACATTTCCACGGGATTGAAAAAAAGCAAATTTGGTATTGCCGCGGATCAGGCCCTGAATGAGTTTGCACTTGCCAGCCAACTTTCCCACATTGAGGTCGTCGGGGTGCACTGCCATATCGGCTCACAACTCACCCAAGTGGCGCCATTTGTCGACGCCATTAAAAAAGTCTTACATCTCATCCAGTCATTGAAAGCTCAAGGAATCGATATTCGCTATATGAATATTGGTGGAGGTCTCGGAATCACCTATTCGGACGAAACCCCGCCACACCCTGCGGATCTGGCTGCAGCCATTTCTCCATTACTCCAAACTACCTCGTGTCACATTATCATGGAGCCAGGGCGATCGATTGTCGGCAATGCCGGAATCTTGGTCACGAAAGTGCTCTACAATAAAGAGGGCGCGAATAAGCATTTTGTAATCGTCGACGCAGCGATGAATGATCTACTTCGCCCGAGCTTGTATGATGCACATCATGACATTCAGCCCGTCCTCAAAAATGAATCAGCTCCTGTCAATACCGTGGACGTCGTGGGGCCCATTTGTGAATCAGGTGATTTCTTAGCCAAAGACCGAAAAATGCCACAGCCGCAATCAGGAGACTTATTGGCAGTCATGAGTGCTGGAGCCTATGGATTTACGATGGCCTCCAATTACAACTCCAGACCTAAAACACCAGAAGTGCTCATCAAAGACGACAAGATGATGGTGATTCGAGAACGAGAAACCTACGAAGATTTGATTCGTGGAGAATCAATTCCCAACATATTTTCCTAAGGATTTTCTGAAATCATGTTTTCTGGATCATTAGTCGCTATCGTCACGCCATTTACCAAGGGGAAGTTCGATGAAAAGGCCATGGCTGACCTCATTGAATTTCAAATTGCTCACGGAACTCACGGCATTGTGCCTTGTGGAACGACTGGTGAGTCCGCCACACTGACATCAGAAGAGCATGAACGCGTCGTCGCCGTTACCGTCGAAGTCGTGAATAAACGGATACCGGTTATTGCTGGCACAGGGTCTAACTCCACCGATGAAGCCATCCTGTTTACCAAGCATGCTAAATCGGTAGGAGCAGATGGCGCTCTTCTGATTACCCCGTATTACAATAAGCCCACACAAGAAGGGCTCTTCCGGCATTTCGAAGCCGTAGCAAAAGCCGTCGATCTGCCACAAATTCTCTACAACATTCCCGGACGCACCAGCGTGAATATGCTGCCAGCCACCACTGCCCGACTATCGAAGGTTCCCAACATTATTGGCATTAAAGAAGGCAGTGGATCACTTCAACAAGTTTCAGACATTATTCATCATTCCAAACAAGACTTTCTGATCCTATCCGGTGATGATCCATTGACACTTCCCATGATGGCCCTTGGTGGGAAAGGCGTCATTACGGTCACCGCCAATATAGCCCCAACTGACATGGCCCACATGGTCTCGGC
>Ga0224501_10000721_pt1 | contig 25600 bp, 28 predicted proteins | sample SF_Oct11_sed_USG_4_FD_169105 | JGI IMG/M metagenome (GOLD analysis project Ga0224501, IMG submission 169105) | Sediment microbial communities from San Francisco Bay, California, United States - SF_Oct11_sed_USGS_8_1 | ecosystem: Environmental > Aquatic > Marine > Sediment | place: USA... | reverse complement strand
ACGGGCAGGGGGAGTGGACGAAGACCGGCTTTGCCGTCATCGGAATGGGAAAGTTGGGAGGGCACGAACTCAACTATAGTTCCGATGTGGATCTGATCTATGTCTATGCCTCGGATGCCGGAGAAACGCGGGTGCCGAAGGCGGGGCGCAAAACCCAGCCTGGCGCTGTCGGGACGTCGAACGAGGAATATTTCGAGATCCTGTCGCGTGATCTGACCAAGGCGTTAGCGGAACACACGCAGGAGGGACATATCTTTCGTGTGGATCTCCGTTTGCGAGCCGAAGGGACGGTAGGGCAACTGGCCAGGTCGCTCGACGATTACACCAAATACTACAACACGCGTGGAGCCGTCTGGGAGCGCTTGGCGTTGCTCAAGGCCTGGCCGGTGGCCGGTTCCAGGGATGTGGGGCACATGTTCGTCAAGATGGTGAGGCCGTTCGTTTTTGGCCGATCAGATGAACAGTTAGACTTAGAACATGCTCTCGACATTGTTCGAGATGTTCGGGACGTGAAGGATAGGATCGATACCAAGATCGCCGGTCGACGGCAAGAACGGCGCAATGTGAAATTGGGGATCGGCGGTATCCGTGAAATTGAGTTTCTGGTCCAGACCATTCAAGTCATTGCAGGAAACAGATTGGCCGGGCTGCTTGATCGCAACACGATCGGATCATTAAATCGATGCGTTCGTTACAAGCTGATGTCGAAACAGAAACGGGATGAGTTGACGGACGCCTATCTTTTTCTGCGTGATGTGGAACATAAACTGCAAATGGTGGATGATCTTCAGACTCACACGCTGCCGGAAAGCGGCGAGGAGCTAGAGCGGTGTGCGATCCGTGCCGGGTATGGCATGAACGAACATGCTCACCCCGCTGAGCGGTTTCGTGCCGATCACCAACGCCATACGGAAACGGTGAATCAATGTTTCCGGTCCCTATTCAATGAACCGGAATCATCCCCGCTGTTACAGGCGATATTGACCGCTCGTTCTTCCTGATACAATCACGAGTGTTTACGCGAGGTTCGCGTAAACCATTCATTCTGTGCTTCCTGCAAACGACCGTCCAGATATCCTCGGTTAAGTCTCCTCCTGTCCTTTCCGATAGAGAAGACGAGCCTACCTGTCAGGCTGTTCATTGCTCTGTTCGGGGCCCTGTCCGTCATATCTCAGGCCGGTTCTCCATGGTGCGATATCACAAGATGGTATCGGTCCGTGTGGTTCGTGAGGGGAAGGATGATCTGCACCGGCATAGGTCCTATGTCCGGAAAGGCCGGCATCACCCAGCGAGGAGCATACTATGCCTGCTCGAAGTGGAGGGCCGGGAAGAACATGGATGATGTGAGACGGGGAGGCAACGCGCGATGAAGCATATCTTGTTGGTCGAAGATAACCTTGGCGATGCAAAATTGGCTCAGATGATGCTCGCCGAAGACCCTGACTTTGAAACCCAGATCACCTGTGCGGGGAGACTCTCGGATGCCGCTAAAATCCTGAGCCACGAGTCGATCGATCTTATCTTGCTCGATCTGTCTTTGCCTGATGCTCAAGGGCTTGATGGGGTGCGCAAGCTCCTTCCTCTCGCTAAAGAGGCGCCCATCGTGGTCTTGAGCGGTACGAACAACAAACGGATGGCATTGGACGCCCTTAAGTGCGGCGCCCAGGATTATATCATTAAGGGCATGGTCGACGGGCAGGCGATGATCCGTGTCGTGCAATATGCGATCGAGCGAAAGACGGCTGAGTCACGATACCGATCACTGGTTGGCAACATTCCCGGTGTCGTCTATCGATGCACGACGGGTCAGGGATGGCCGTTTGTGTTTGCCAGCCCGCAAATTGCGAAGTTGAGTGGGTATGAAGCTGATGCGATGACGAAAGAGTCTTCCACAGGGTTGGTGGCGCTCATTCATGCCGAAGATCGTGAACGAGTTTTGCGGATGATCCACGGAGGCCTTGCGCAGGACCAGTCCTACTCCGTTGAATACAGAATCGTGAGTAGAGATGGGGGGATTCGATGGGTATTGGATCAAGGTCAGGGCGTACGTGAAGGGAATCGGGATGTTCACGTGTGGGAGGGAGTTCTTCTGGATATCACCGAACAGCGGTTGCTGGCAGAGCAGATCAGGTCGGCAGAAATTCAGCTTTATCGGGCACAGCAATTCTCCGCGCTCGGGAATTTCTCCGTCGGGGTGGCGCATGATTTCAATAATCTGATTACCGCAATCAATGGCTTTGCGGACCTCATGTTGGGAGAGACGGAGGTTGAGTCCCCCTCCTATGGTCGAATCAGGCATATTCACAAAGCGACGATGCGAGCTGCGACTATCACGCGGCAGTTGCTGGCGCTGGGGCGGAATTGCGTGCAAGAGCAATCACTCTTGGATATCAATTTGCTGATCGCGGACGCCGAACGGCTGATTCGCCTGATTATTGGAGTCTCGCGTCGGGTTCAATGTGTGACCGAACCGCTGGTCGGCAGGGTGAAGGCCAATCCGAGTCAGGTGGAACAGGTTCTGATGGTTTTGGCGATGAACCTGACCGAGGGACGGTCCGACGATATCGGTGTGAGGATCGAAACGAGAACATGGGAAGCGACATGCGATCAGGCGGAACGGTACGGGTTGATGTTCGGCGGAGCCTATGTGGTGGTGACGCTTCGGGCCATGTTGAATGCCGATATGCGGGACGATGATCCTGTAGAGCAGAGAGAGGAGTTGTTGGGGAAGGAGGAGATCGGAGAGGCAGGATTCGGTCTGGACTCCGTGCTGGAGACGCTCGGAGAGCTACAGGGCTATCTTTTTGTGTCACGCGACGCCGACGCTCCGTCCGTATTCGAGGTGGTGATTCCTCTGGTGGAAATCGATGAATCATCATTGATGTTTGCCAACGGAGCTTCTGCCGCTCGGAGGGATGGGGAAGAAACGGTGCTGATTGTAGACGATGAAGAAAGTGTCTTGGCGTTCACCCATGAAGTGCTGGCGCGGCAGGGGTATCAGGTGCTGGAGGCCAACAGTCCTTCACGTGCCCTGACATTGGTCGAGCAGATGAAGGGTCCGATTGATCTGTTGGTCGTGGATCAAGTGATGCCGGAGATGAGCGAGCATGAGCTGGTTGATCAGTTGGCCAGCCGCACGCCGGGGCTCCGGGTGTTGATGATGTCGACGATGAGACCCAAGACATGGAAGAAGGGGGAGAGATTTCTCTCGAAACCCTTTACAGCCGACATGCTGTTGAAAACAGTCGAGGAAACTTTGCAGGGACCCCTGGAGGAGGTGGTCGGGAAGCCATCATGACGGGAACAGGAATAGTAAGATGGAGCATGTCGCGATGAACGATGAGCGATCGGCGGACACCCAATTTTGTCACATGGTGGAATCCGCCCCCTGCGGGATGGTGGTGGTCGATGTGCGCGGGGTGATCACGTTCGTTAATCGGCAAATGGAAGACCTGTTCGGCTATCACCGAACGGAATTGGTCGGGCAGTCGATTGAGCAATTGGTGCCGGAGCGGTATCGCGCAGCCCATTCAGGCTTGCGTGATCAGTACATGCAGGCGCCGTTGCAGCGGGCGATGGGAGTGGGGAAAGAACTCTACGGACTGCGTAAAGATGGGACGGAAGTGCCGGTCGAAATCGGTTTAAGCCCATTCCAGTCACACGGGGTGCGGCAGGTCGTCGCCACGGTCGTGGATATCACCGCACGTAAGTCGGCGGAAGATAGATTCAAATTGGTCGTGGAATCAGCGCCGTGTGGCATGTTGATGGCTGATGCCCATGGAACAATTCAGATGGTGAATCATCAGGTCGAAGTGCAGTTCGGATACGAGCGGGAAGAGCTCTTAGGGCAACCGATCGAGATGTTACTGCCGCGGCAATACCGAAAGGGCCATTCGGGTAACCGTGAGGCCTACATGCGAGAGGCGACGGCACGGGGGATGGGAGAGGGCCGGGATCTCTTCGGTCTACGCAAGGATGGATCGGAGTTTCCGGTGGAAATAGGGCTGAATCCCATTGACCTGGCCGGGCAGGGATACGTCCTGGCCATTGTGCTCGATATCAGTGAACGAAAGTTGGCGGAAAAGAGATTGGCGAAACAGACCCTGGAGTTGTCACGCTCCAACAATGAATTGGAACAGTTCGCCTATGCGGCGTCGCATGACCTCCAGGAACCGCTTCGCATGGTGTCGAGCTATTGCGGCCTCTTGGCTCGGCGGTACAAAGACAAGCTCGATCAGGATGCAAACGAGTTTATCGGTTTCGCCATCGACGGCGCCACACGAATGAAACATCTGATCGACGCGTTATTGCTCTATTCGAGGGTCGGACGCAGTCAACGACCGTTTAGTCTGCTCAATGCCACGGACTGCCTGCAGGCTGCAATCAAGAACTTGGAACATGCTATCAAGGACGCGCAGGCAGAGGTGACGTACGATGCATTGCCGGTGGTGTCGGGCGAGGCCGCGCAGTTGATGCAGGTGTTCCAAAACCTGATCGGCAATGCGATCAAGTTTCGCAGTGACCGGAAGCCTGTTGTTCATGTCACGGCTCGCCGAGCATCGACGGAGGAGGGTGTGGAGTGGGAATTCGCGGTCACCGACAACGGGATCGGGATTGAGCCGGAGCATCGAGACCGTGTGTTCGTGATTTTTCAACGGCTCCATACAAGAGAAGAATATCCCGGTCATGGCATGGGGTTGGCGATTACGAAGAAAATCATCGAGTATCACGGTGGTCGTATTTGGGTCGAGTCGGTCAAGGACCTGGGCGCCACGTTTCGATTTACGCTACGGGGGGAAGCGTCATCGTCCGAAAGGGTTCCATCTATGAGGGATGCTGCAGCATAGGGTTGTGAGTCACATTGGTCATGCGAAGCTCTGACAGGCCGGAAGGAGCGAGAATGATATGGTCAAAAGAGAGAGGGAGATAATCAATGTTTTGCTGGTGGAAGATAATCCGGCGGATGTGCGTCTGATGAAAGAGGCCTTGATGGAGGCCCAAATCCCCTACAATCTTTATGCCGTCAATGACGGCCAATCGGCACTCGATTTTCTGCGGAAGGCGGGGCTCTATGCCGAAGCCCAGCGACCGGATTTGATCTTGCTGGATCTGAATATTCCCAAAGTCCATGGGTTGGAGGTGCTGCGGGAGATCAAATACGATTCTGAGTTGCTCAACATTCCTGTCATTGTGTTGACAAGTTCGGAAGCCCAGCAAGATATAGATGCCAGTTATGGCAGCCGCGCGAATTCATATGTGACGAAGCCGGTCGAGTTGGAGGAATACTTTTCCACCATGGCGAGGATGAACGAGTTCTGGTGTGACGCGGTCGCGCTGCCGGGGAATGTTGCAACGTCCTGACAGCCTGAAAGGAACATCGATTTATGGTTCAAGCTGAGAGACGGACAATCGATATTCTGTTGGTGGAAGACAATGCCGCGGATGTACGTCTTGCAAGAGAAGCTTTGGTGGAGGTCAAGGTCCCGCACCACCTGCACACGGTCAACGACGGTGAAGCGGCGCTGGGCTTTCTGCGGAAGGCGGCACCCTATGCCGACGTGCCAAGGCCTGATCTGATCCTGCTCGACCTCAATATTCCTAAAACTCACGGACTCGAAGTCTTGAAACAAATCAAAAACGACCCAGAGCTGTTCAAGATTCCTGTCATTGTCCTGACGAGTTCTAAAGCCCAGGAAGATGTGGCGGCCAGTTATGGGAACTATGCCAATTCGTATGTCACAAAGTCGGTCGAATTAGAGGACTATCTTCGTGCGATGGCGCGGTTGGACGACTTCTGGTGTACCATTGCTATGTTGCCGTCTAAAGAGCCGCCTGAGTAGCCCATGGGGGAAGACAGAGAGGAAGGCAGTCCGTAAATAGGCTATGTGTGTGCTTTCACTGATGGTGGTCTGACGATGAAGGATATCTCTGAGGCAAAGACGATTGAGGAGCGCCAGGTCTCGACGAGGCCGCTGCATTTACAGGTCCTGTTGGTTGAGGATAATCCTGGTGATGCGCGGCTGGTCACAGCATTATTGACCGAAGTCGAATCCAATCCCATCCAGTTGACGCATGTGAGCCGGTTGAGTGATGCGCTGGAAACATTACAGGCGGTCCAAATTGATGCGGTCTTGTTGGATTTATCCCTTCCCGATGTCAGCGGCATGGAGGGGCTGCAACGTCTCAAGCAGGCATACCCTGAAATGCCTATTGTGGTGTTGACTGGTGCGCAACATGAATCTCTGATGGACAGAGCCAAGGAGTATGGGGCGGATGCCTATTTGCAAAAGGGGGCGATCGACGGTGCGGAATTGTTTCTTGCCGTCCGGCAAGGCGTCGAACGTCACCATATGGAAGATCATGAAGCGGTTCCGTCATCGCATGATTCCCTGACGGGTTTGGCCAATCGACGGATCTTAATGGAACGGCTCAATCAGATGGTGATGCATGCTCGTAAAGCGGTTCATCCGATTTGTGTTCTCTGTGTCGGGCTCGATAACTTCAAATTGCTGAATGAGCGCTTGGGGCGCCGTGTCTGCGATGATCTTCTCCGTATGGCGGCCAATCGTCTGCGGGAATGTGTCCGGGAAGCCGATACGATTGCGAGAACGGGAGGCGATGAATTCATTGTGTTGATGGACGCCCCGATTTATCAAAAATTCGTCGAGGTGACTGCGGGCAAGATGTTGGATGTATTCACCAAGCCCATTTTGACCGAGGGGGAATCCATCGTCATAGACATCAGTATCGGTGCCGTAGAATTTCCCAAAGATGGGTTCACAAGCGATATCCTGATTCGTCATGCCGGGCGGGCTCTCTTTGCGGCCAAGTCCGGCGGAGGACGGCAGATGTGTTGGTACGGAGCCGCAGCACTGTATTCCTAGCCTGGCCGGCCTGACCGATCGGAGTAGGGGGTCCTCCGTGCATGAGGGTGTCGTGAGGGGGCCTACCGAGAGTCGTTCGGCTCCGATGCGCAAAGGCAGCATGTAAAAACACGACGGCCCCGGCGGGATCACCACCGGGGCCGTCGTTCTTCGGTCCAAGCTATCGTGAATCTGCTGATAGCACTCTCAGCCCTCAGTCCTGAGGACTCAGTCCTCAGTTTTCAGCGCTGAGTTAGTACATCCCCTCCATGCCGTGGCTATGTCCATGTCCGCCGGCGGCCGGTTCCTTCTTCTCTTCCGGGATTTCAGTGATCATGACTTCGGTCGTGAGCATCAGACCCGCGACGGAGGCCGCGTTCTGCAGGGCGCAGCGCGACACCTTGGTCGGATCGATGATGCCGGCCTTGATCATGTCCACATATTCATCGTTCGCCGCGTTGTAGCCGGCGTTTGTGGTCTTGTCCTCTTTGACCTTTCCGACGACGACGGATGCTTCTCCGCCGGCGTTGGTCACGATCTGACGGATCGGTTCTTCGAGCGAGCGTCGGACGATGTCCACGCCGACTTTCTGCTCGGCGGAGATGTCCTTGATGCCGTCGAGACCCTTGAGGCAGCGGAGGTAGGCCGTTCCGCCGCCGGGAACGATCCCCTCTTCCACGGCCGCTTTGGTTGCGTGGAGCGCGTCTTCGACGCGGGCTTTCTTTTCCTTCATTTCGGTCTCGGTCGCGGCACCGACATTGATGACGGCCACACCGCCGACGATTTTCGCCAGCCGCTCTTGCAGCTTCTCGCGATCGTAGTCCGAGGTGGTTTCGTCGATCTGAGCCTTGATCTGCTTGACGCGGCCTTCGATCTTCTTGGGGTCACCGTAGCCTTCCACGATCGTGGTGTTGTCCTTGTCGATCGCCACACGTTTGGCACGGCCGAGGTCGGTCAGCTTGACGTTCTCCAGCTTGATGCCGATGTCTTCGGAAATCACCTGGCCGCCGGTAAGGATGGCGATATCCTCCAGCATGGCCTTGCGGCGATCGCCGAAGCCAGGGGCTTTCACGGCGGCAACGTTCAAGGTGCCGCGCAGCTTGTTGACCACGAGCGTCGCCAACGCTTCGCCTTCGACTTCTTCGGCAAGGATGACGAGCGGCTTGCCCATCTTGGCCACTTGCTCGAGGAGCGGCAGCAGGTCCTTCATGCTGCTGATCTTCTTTTCATTGATCAGGATGAGCGGTTCTTCGATGGAGGCTTCCATCCGTTCGGCGTTGGTCACGAAATATGGGGAGATGTATCCGCGATCGAACTGCATGCCCTCGACCACATCGAGTGAGGTGGTCATCGACTTGGCTTCTTCGACCGTAATCACGCCGTCCTTGCCGACCTTCTCCATGGCTTCCGCGATCAAATCGCCGATGGTCTTGTCGTTGTTGGCCGAGATCGTCCCGACCTGGGAGATTTCGGTTTTGGTCTGGCACGGCTTGCTGAGCTTCTTGAGCTCGTCGGTGACGACGTCGACGGCCTTGTCGATGCCCCGCTTGATTTCCATCGGGTTCGCGCCGGCGGTGATGTTCTTGACGCCTTCGCGGTAAATGGCCTGGGCCAATACGGTCGCTGTGGTGGTGCCGTCGCCCGCGATATCGCTGGTCTTGCTGGCGACTTCGCGCACGAGTTGGGCGCCCATATTCTCATAGGGGTTCTTCAACTCGACTTCTTTCGCGACGGTGACGCCGTCCTTGGTGATCGTCGGCGCGCCGAATTTCTTGTCCAAAATCGCATTCCGGCCCTTCGGGCCGAGCGTCGCTTTCACGGCGTCCGCGAGTTGGTTCACCCCTTTCAGGATGGACGACCGCGCCGAGTCACCGTACATCAGTTGCTTTGCCATGTGTGTCCTCCGTTGTAGTCTAAAAGTTACTCACGTTGAAAACGTCATCGTGTCATAAGGCGACGCACCGACTTGGGACGTGTCGGCGTGTGGCGCCTACGTATCCTATTCCGTAAACAGGCCGAGAATATCCTCTTCCTTCAAGATCAGGCATTCTTCGTCCTCGATCCGGAGCTTAGTTCCGGAGTACTTGTCGAACAAGACCTGGTCCCCGACCTTGATGTTCTCGACTTTCTTGCCGATTGCTCGCACGATGCCCCGCTGGGGCTTTTCTTTTGCGGAGTCCGGCACATAAATCCCGCCGGCGGTCCGTTCCAGTTCCTCGGTGTAGGTGACAAACAAGCGATCCCCCAGGGGTTGGAAACCCTTGGCGACGTCCTTCTTTTCCTTTGTAGCTGCGCTCATGACAGAACCTCCTCCTCCTGATGAAAGTTAACCCAACATTGTGAGCGATGTGGGATGGGTTTCGGCTCGATCGTACCGACCTGTGACGGTCACAACACGCCGCAGGCCCCATCTTGCATAAGTCGGACCGTAGATAGCTCGGTATTGGTCCAAGTCAAGGGGGGGACCGAAAGGATTTTATTGACCCCTCCCAGAATAAGGGGCGGTGGTATCATATCCGATTAAGAAGGAAGGATGCCAGGGGTCTTTTGCCGAGAGGGGGAGTCGGAACAGACGAGCACTATATTCGCAACCTATCGAAATCTTTGATGTCTTTTTTTATGAAGTCCCGTAGCCGTTTGATGATTCTAGCCTCCAGTTGTCGGGTCCGCTCTTTGGTAATTCCGTATTTGTCGCCCAAATCGTCCAGCGTGAGAGGATTGTCGGAGAGGATCCGATTTCTCAAAATATCCTCATCCCGTTCTTCCAAGGTCTTGATGAACTCAGCGAGCTTGCTTCGAAACAGCAGGCGTAACTGGTGGTCGGCGAGTTGTTCGTCGGCGGGTTGTTGCTGCGAGGGGAGGATATCAAAGAGACTCCCGTCTTGGTTTTCGCCGATCGGCTGGTCCAGGGACAGTTCCCAATTCCCCAGCCGTTGATCCATCTCAATGACGTCCCGTTCACGGACGTTTAAACGGTCGGCCAGCAGTTTCGTGTCCGGGGCGAATCCTTCCCGCTCGAGTTTGGCTTTTTCCTTTTTCAGGTTATAGAAGAGTTTGCGCTGATCCTGGGTCGTGCCGATCTTGACCAACCGATAGGTATTGAGCAGGTACCGGAGAATATAGGCTCGCGACCACCAGGCGGCATAGGCATAGAAGCGAACGTTCTTCGCCGGGTCGAATTTCTTGATGGCATGCATCAGGCCGACGTTGCCCTCTTGAATCAGGTCCATATGATCGGCGCCGGTGTGGAGATATTCTGAGGCGATTGCTACCGAGACACGCAAATTGGCCATGATGAGCTTGACGGCTGCTTCCCGGCTGCCATGTGTCTGGTATTCCTGAAACAGCCGAAGTTCTTCCTCTTTGGAAAGATACGGATAGCGGCGAATTTCCGCGAGATACTGCTGGAGCGCCGTGGACGGCACGAGAGATGTGTTTTCTGTAGGTGCATGCTGTGTGCTCTGGCTGTCATCGGCAGGCGGGCCAAGTTCGACGGCAGACGACATATTCGACAGCTCCTCGTCGGAGGGTGTCATGATGTCGGGATCGGAGGGGGCGTCCTCATGGGTCTCGCCGTGTTTAGCCATACGAATCGCAAACTATAACAGAACCTCGGCTCGTGACAATGCCCAATGTTCAATGGTACATTGCTTGCGCATTGCCTGATTTACTCAACCGTATGGAATCGTGACACGATGACCAACCCATTTGACAGTATAGAACAGGCGATACGGGACATTAAAAAAGGCAAGATCATCATCCTGGTGGATGATGAAGACCGGGAGAATGAAGGCGATCTCGTCATTGCGGCGGAGAAGGTAACTCCGCAAGCCGTGAATTTCATGGCGAAGCATGCGCGTGGCCTTATCTGTTTGGCGCTGACGCCTGAGCGTGTGGAGGCCTTGCAGCTGCCTCCTCAGGCTATCGAGAACACGGCAACATTCGGGACCGCATTTACGGTATCGGTTGATGCGCGTAAAGACATTACGACCGGAATTTCCGCCGCCGACCGTGCGAAAACGATTCAGGTCGCGATCAATCCACGAACGAAGCCGAGCGACCTTGCTCGTCCCGGCCACATTTTCCCGCTGAAAGCACAACAGGGCGGGGTCTTGAAACGTGCCGGTCAGACGGAGGGATCCGTCGATTTGGCCCGGTTGGCCGGATTGTCTCCGGCCGGGGTGATTTGCGAGATCATGAACGAAGACGGCACGATGGCGCGGGTGCCGGAGCTGGCGAAGTTTGCGAAACGGCACAAGCTGACGATGGTCACCGTGAAGGCGTTGATCGAGTATCGGATGCGCCAGGAAACGTTTGTCCGGCGCATGGCCAGCGCGAAGCTTCCTACCATGTTCGGGGAATTCGAGGCGGTCGCGTTCGAAAACCAAATCGACGGAATTACGCATATTGCGTTGGTGAAGGGGCGGGTGGATCTGAAGGAGCCGACGCTGGTGCGGGTGCATTCCGGCTGTTTGACGGCTGACGCGCTGGGTTCGTTGCGTTGCGACTGCCGTGATCAATTACATGCGGCGATGAAGGTGATTGAGAAGGCCGGCCGAGGAGTGTTGCTCTATCTCAATCAGGAAGGGCGCGGGATCGGTCTGCTCAACAAGATCAAGGCGTATCGGCTTCAGGATAAGGGGAGCGATACGGTCGAAGCGAATTTGAAGCTGGGGTTCAAGGCCGATCTCAGAGACTACGGCGTGGGAGCGCAGATTCTCGCGAATTTAGGGCTGCATCAGATCAAGCTCATCACAAACAATCCGCGGAAGATCGTCGGCATCGAAGGGTATGGATTGAAAGTGGTCCAGCGGGTGTCGATCGAGATGGCTCCACGAGAAGCGAACGTAAAATATCTGCGGACGAAGAAAAAGAAACTGGGACATATTCTGAAGAAGGTGTGAGGTCGAACAGCGCACATGCTGTTCTCACGGCGCACGTCTTCAAGCCGAAAAGATTTGTTGATGTGTGATCTGCGGATAAGGTTGCAATGAAGCTCAGCCCAAAATCTCGTGCGGCAGCCGGATTACGAATCGGTATCGTTGCGGCGAAGTTCAACCAATCCGTGACGGGGAAATTGCTCTCATCCTGTCTCGCCGGTTTGTCCAAGCATGGCGTCAAGGATGCGAATATTCATGTGGTGCGGGTGCCGGGGGCGTTTGAAATCCCTTTGGCCGCCCGAACAATGGCCATGACCAAGCGGTTTGACGCCGTGATTTGTTTAGGCGCCGTGATTCGCGGGGATACGCCGCATTTTGATTATATTTGTTCCGCGGCCAGCCGGGGCATTGCGCAAGCGGCGTTGGATGCCGGGGTGCCGATCATCTTCGGAGTGTTGACGACGGAAACGGTGGCGCAAGCAGTCGAGCGAGCCGATCCCGAAAAATTTGATCGAGGGGGCGATGCCGCAAAGTCGGCGCTGGATATGGTTCACGTGCTCAGACAGATCGCCGCGATGGCGTCACCGGCGGACGAATCCGGCGTGACGCTCCTTCCAAAGCGGGTTTCGCGAAGGCATGGCCGATAGCCATGGGATCGCGCCATCAGGCTCGTGAGTGGGCCTTGCAGATCTTGTTTCAGTACGACATCCATAAAGGTCCGGGACTGTGGCTCGAAGAGTTTTGGAAGCCCCTCACGCCCGATGAGGATACGAAAATATTTGCAGAGCGGGTCGTTGCCGGCGTGTTGGAGAAACGGGAGGAGCTGGATCAGTTGATCGGCACCTATGCCACGAATTGGAAGGTCAGCCGCATGCCCATTGTCGACCGCAACATTCTCCGTGCCGGTCTCTATGAATTGTTCTGGATGGTGGATGTGCCGGCGAAGGTGACGCTGAACGAAGCGGTCGAATTGGCGAAAGGTTTCGGTGACGAGGAGGCCTCCAAGTTCGTTAATGGAATATTGGACAAGGTGTTGGCTACGGATACGCGACTGGAACGAAAACGCAAAGCGGCGTTAGGGGTGAGGAGTAAGGAGTGAGGGGAAGTATGAAGACCGATTGCACTCTGAACAACCGCAACCCCTTACCCTTTACCCCTTACTCCTTACTGGTGAAGAAATGATTGATCGCTACACGCGTCCCCGGATGAAGGCTATCTGGGAGCTAAAGCATAAGTATGAAATCTGGCTGGAAGTGGAACTGCAGGCCTGCGCGGCGTTCGAGCGCGCAGGTCAGGTACCTCGTGGGACTGCGGAGAAGATCCGGAAGAAGGCAAAGATCAATGTCGATCGAATTGCCGAGATCGAACTGGTCACGAAACACGACGTGATTGCCTTTCTGGAGTCGCTCATGGATTCCGTCGGACCTGAGCATCGGTTCCTGCACATGGGGTTGACCTCTTCCGACATTGTCGATACCTCGTTGGCTGTTCAGATGACCGAGGCGCTGGACCTGATTTTGGACGGTGTCAAGGGACTGCTCGTTGCGCTGAAAAAACAAGCGCTACGACATAAGCGTACGGTCATGGTCGGGCGATCCCATGGCATTCACGGCGAACCGATTTCATTCGGGCTGAAGATGGCGCTGTGGCACGAAGAGGTGAGCCGCCATGTGGAGCGGCTGCAGCAGGCTCGAAGCCATATTGCCGTAGGTAAGCTGTCCGGCGCGATGGGGACGTTTGCGCATCAAGGCCCCAAGATTGAAGAGTATGTGTGCGGCAAGCTGGGGTTGGCGTGTGAGCCGGTATCGAATCAAGTGGTGCAGCGTGACCGACATGCGGCCTATGCGACCGCGCTGGCGCTGCTGGCCGCCACGATTGAAAAAATCGCGACGGAAATCCGGCACCTTCAGCGTACCGAGGTGCTGGAGGCGGAGGAGTATTTTTCGGAAGGCCAAAAAGGCTCCTCGGCCATGCCCCACAAGCGGAATCCGATCATCTCGGAGAATCTTTGCGGCTTGGCACGTATCGTTCGGGCCAACAGTTTGGCGGCGATGGAAAACGTCGCGCTGTGGCATGAGCGGGATATCAGCCATTCTTCGGTCGAACGTGTCATTATGCCGGACAGCACGATTCTTATTGATTATATGCTGGCTCGGGTCACGGATCTTGTTGACCGTCTGGTCGTCTACCCGGATCGCATGAAGCGAAATCTGGAGTTGACGGGAGGGCTTGTCTATTCCCAGAGACTATTGCTGGCGCTCGTCGAGAAGGGTGCGCAACGCAAAGAATCGTACGAGGCAGTCCAGCGGAGCGCTATGGCTTCATGGCGTGGTGCCGGAGGGCTTCACGACTTGGTGGCAGAGGATCCGTTTATCACGAAACATCTCAGTACGCAGGAAATCGCCGGGTGCTTCGACCCTAAATATTATTTGCGGCATGTGGACGATATCTTCCACCGGGTATTCGGGAAACGTGGGCGAAAGGCATCGACGCGGCTCAAGAGAGCAGGGGGGCGGTGATGAGGATTCAAACGGCCATGGGAGTCGCAATACTTGCAGGCCTGTTCTGTTACGGGACCCCTTGCTTTGCCGCCGCCGACCATAACAAGCTCATGACGGACCCCGGTGTATACGGCACGTTTGCCACGTTTCGTCTGGATGATGCCTGGATGAAGCAGGATCAAGCGATGCGGATCGGGCAGTTGGCTCGGTTGAAAGGCGTGGTTGAGCAGCATCGAGAGCATATCGCCGTCGATCTGTACCTGATGCGCGGGCTGTCCGATTATGCGGATCTCATGTTCCGCTTGCATGCCTCCGAGTTGAGGGAGACGCAACGATTTCTCGTAGATCTTCAGAACACCGCCTTCGGTAAGCACCTGACCGAAATCGGTCTCGCGCATGGGTTAACCAAGAAACCCCATTACGTCCCGGGATTTTCCGATCAACTGAAGACCGACTTGAGCGAATCCGTCGATGTGGGGCCGAATCCTTATGCCATTGTGGTCCCCGTCAGGAAAAGCGCGGAATGGTGGAGCCTCGATCACGATACGCAAGCTACGATGATACGAGAGCATACCGAGGCGGCATTGCCCTACATTAAGACGGTCAAGCGAAAACTCTATCATGCAAGTGGGTTGGATGATCTGGACTTCATCACGTACTTTGAAACGTCCAAGCTGGAAGATTTTCACAGCCTGATTCGTTCGCTCGAACAGGTCAAAGAGTTTCAGTACCTGCGTCGATTCGGTCATCCGATTCTCATAGGGACTCCTAAGTCGGTGGATGAGCTGATTGAAATCCTTGCGCAATAGCGCATGAGGGTGGAGACGAATATGGACGGGATGGGGCCGTTATTATATGAGGGGAAAGCCAAGAAGATTTTTGCGGCGGCAAGGCCGGATCAGGTCGTGCACTATTTCAAGGATGATGCGACGGCGTTCAATGCCGAGAAGCGGGGGACCATCCTCGACAAGGGGGTCGTCAATAACAGGATGTCGGAACGCATGTTCCGGCTGCTTGAGGAGCACGGCATCCACACCCACTTTATCGAGCGGATAAGCGAACGGGAGATGCTGACGAAAAAAGTCACCATTGTGCCGGTCGAAGTCGTCGTGCGGAATGTCGTGGCCGGCAGTTTGGCCAAACGGCTTGGGTTGTCGGTAGGGACCGCGATTCAACCGGCGATCGTGGAGTTCTATTACAAAGACGACTCGCTCGGCGATCCGTTGGTCAACGACGATCATCTTCGTTTGTTGAATGTGGCGACTCCGGCGGTGCTTCGTGAGTTACGGGAATCGGCGCAGCGTGTCAACGCGGTTCTGAAACCCTTTATGGCCGACCGGAAGATGCAGTTGGTCGATTTCAAGCTTGAGTTCGGGGTGTATCACAATAAGATGCTTCTTGCCGATGAGATCTCGCCGGATACCTGTCGCCTGTGGGATATGTCGACCGGTGAATCGATGGATAAGGACCGGTTCAGACAGGATATGGGGAAGATCGAGGAGGCGTACCAAGAGGTATTGAAACGAGTGTGGGGGTGAGGACAGCGGAGTCATGCCATTGTTCGCTTGTAGGGCCTCACGGAGCGACCCTTTCGGACTCGGTTTCGTGGAAGCCTTCGGGAATTCCCTCGCGGACTCGGTCAGTTTCCGCTTTCCTTCGATACCGAGTCTCGATGGCCCCCCGCTCCTTTCGGCCAATCCCGCTCACAACGGTATGACTCCGCTGTGAGAGGATAGAGGATGAAGGAAGGAAGAGGATGCTACGGGCGTATTTGAATTATGGGCTGGTGGCGTCGGTGGTGGTCTGGGCGGCCATTATCGGTGTGATGGCGTATCGGCTCGAAGAGTCGCCGTGGCGGTGGGCGTTTGTCGGGCTGATTTTTGCCGGCGGGCTGACGATCGCGGCTATCTTCTGGATCAAGAGATATGTGGACCGTCAGCTGAAATCGTCGGATCAGAGGAGCCAAGAGTGAAAGCAAAAATCCATGTGACGTTGAAACAGGGCATTTTGGACCCGCAAGGCAAAGCCATCGAACATGCGCTGGAGTCGCTGGGGTTTGCGAAGACGGGACATGTGCGTGTCGGGAAATACATCGAACTGGATCTTGCGGAGGAAGACAAGGCAAAGGCCGCGCTTGAGGTCAAATCCATGTGCGAAAAGCTGTTGGCGAATACGATCATTGAAGACTACCGGTACGATCTGCAAGGCTAAGGCTGAGGCCGAGGTTCAGGAATTGAAACTTCGCCTTAACCTCAACCTTGACCTTCTCGAGGTGATATGAACATTGGTGTTCTCGTGTTTCCCGGCAGTAATTGCGATCACGACTGCGAGCATGTCTTCAAGGATGTGTTGGGGCAGGATGTCACGATGGTGTGGCACAAGGAGCATTCCTTGTCGGGGCTCGATGCCGTCGTTGTGCCGGGAGGATTTTCCTACGGTGATTATCTCCGGACCGGCGCGATTGCGAGATTCTCACCTGTGATGAATGCGCTGCAATCCTTTTCCGCCGCCGGCGGGCTGGTCCTTGGCATTTGCAACGGGTTTCAGATTCTTCTCGAAGCAGGCTTACTCCCCGGCGTGATGTTGCGGAATGCGTCGTTGCATTTCATCTGCAAGGACGTGTGTATCAAAGTGGAAAGTGCCGCCACGCCGTTTACGGGGGGCTGCAGGTCGGGACAGGTGCTGAGAATTCCCATCGCCCATGCGGATGGAAACTACTACACCGATCCGGTGACCTTGGCCTCGATTCAAGCCAACGCCCAGGTCGTGTTCCGTTATTGCACACCTGACGGGCGGGTGACGCCGGACGCAAACCCGAACGGCTCGTTGGATAACATCGCCGGAATTCGCAATGCTCAAGGGAATGTGTTGGGCATGATGCCGCATCCGGAACGTTGCGCCGAATCTATCCTTGGCAATGAGGATGGACGGTTGATTTTGGCGTCGATGGTGGAGGGGATACGGAAGACGAAGCCGGCACACGTCTGATGCCTGTTCTCATAAATGGCCGGAATCCCATGGGAAGATTCAGTAATGCGAAACGTGCGAGGCGCGGATTGAACATCGGCAGCAGTCGCGGTAAAGTGTATCATTCGTAGGTTCAGGTCGCCGAGTAATCGTATCTCTTAACTTCTTATTGAGGAGGAGCATAATGAAGCGTGTAGCTGCAGCGTTAGCGGTGGTCGGTGTGTTGGCATTCGGTTTCGGTGTCGATGCGTGGGCGGCGAAGGATGACGGCAGCAAGATCGTGATCAAGAGCCCGGCTGCAGGATCGAAGGTCAAGGGAGACGTGCCGATCGACTATGAACTCACGAAGGGCAGCGATGCAACACATGCCCATTGCTTTGTCGATGGAGAATACCAGAAGGGATGGAAGGGGACCGTCAAGGGAATGGCGCCCGGATCCCATGTGATCAAGGTTGTGGCAGCGGATAAGGACCATGAGACATTGGCCGCTGAGGCCTCTGTGACGGTCGAAGTAGAGTAAGACGGAATCGGAATTCCTGGACGTGACTTCCCGGCGAGACGCGCAGTCGGCGTCTCGCCGGTCATGTTTCAGGGGGCGCGAGTGACGACATGCAAGCTCCACATGGATTTTTCAGCAGAGATACGTGCGCAGCGGACACCTGTCCGACCGTAACCGCTAACAGTTGATGCAGGCCTGCATGTCGCCTATCACCAAAGATCTCATCGCTCAACACAATCTGACGGGCGATGAATATCAACAAATCATCGACATCCTCGGGCGCGAGCCGAATTTGACGGAACTCGGCATGTTTTCCGTCATGTGGTCGGAGCATTGTTCCTATAAAAGCTCTCGCATGCATTTGAAAAAACTGCCGACGACCGGGCCTCGCGTGGTGCAAGGTCCTGGGGAAAACGCCGGCGCGGTCGAGATCGGTGATGGTCTCTGCGCCGTATTCAAAATGGAGTCACACAACCATCCGTCGTTCATTGAGCCGTATCAAGGGGCGGCCACGGGCGTGGGGGGAATTCTCCGCGACGTGTTTACAATGGGTGCGCGGCCGATTGCGTTGCTCGATTCGTTGCGGTTCGGCGGGCTGGATACGGCAAAAAATCGCCATATCATGAAAGGTGTTGTCGCCGGTATTGCGGGTTACGGTAATTGCATGGGCGTGCCCACGGTGGGCGGGGAGATCACCTTTAATGATATTTACTCGCTGAATCCGTTGGTGAATGTGTTTTGTTTGGGGATTGCGCAGAAGGACAAGATTTTTCTGGGGACTGCGGCGGGTGTCGGTAATCCCGTCATTTATTTTGGTTCGAAAACCGGGCGGGATGGCATTCATGGGGCGACGATGGCTTCGGACTCGTTCGACGACGAGTCCGAGCAAAAGCGACCTACCGTGCAAGTAGGAGATCCTTTTCAGGAGAAACTGTTGCTTGAAGCCTGTTTGGAACTCATGTCCGGCGATTTGCTTGTCGGTATTCAGGATATGGGTGCGGCCGGATTGACGAGTTCCTCGTGCGAAATGGCTTCGCGAGCAGGGAACGGGATCGAACTGGATCTGACGCATGTTCCTCGGCGTGAACCCGGGATGACACCCTATGAGTTGATGCTCTCGGAGTCTCAGGAGCGGATGCTGATGGTGGCCAAGGCGGGAAAAGAAGAGGAATGTATTGCGATCTGCAAGAAGTGGGATTTGGATGTGGCGGTGGTGGGAACCGTCACGGGCGACGGGATGTTGCGTGTAAAGGATCACGGCGCGGTTGTCGCGGAAATTCCGGCCAAGTCTTTGGCCGACGACGGCCCACGCTACGACCGTCCTTACACCCCGCCGGCCTACCAGGATATGCTGACCAATTTGAACTACGATGCGATTCCTGACGTGAAGGACGCGAATGCTGCGCTTGCGGAGCTGTTGGAATCCCCCACCATTGCCAGCAAACGATGGGTGTACCAACAATACGATCATATGGTGCGGACGAATACGGCTGTGTGCCCCGGCTCGGATGCGGCAGTTGTGCGGATCAAGGGCACGAATAAGGCCGTGGCCATGACGACCGATTGCAACAGCCGCTATTGTTTGCTGAATCCCTATGAAGGCGCACGAATTGCCGTGGCCGAAGCTGCACGCAATCTTGCCTGTTCCGGGGCTGAAGCGATCGGTCTGACCGATTGCTTGAATTTTGGGAATCCAGAGCGGCCGGATATTATGTGGCAGTTTGTGATGGCGATTGAAGGGCTGAAGGATGCGTGCGAACACCTCAACGTTCCCGTCGTGAGCGGGAATGTCAGTTTTTATAACGAGACAAATGGGCTCTCGATTTATCCCACACCGATGCTGGGGATGGTCGGTCTTATCGAACAGGTTGAGTGGGTGACGACCCAGTGGTTCAAAGAGCAGGACGATGTCGTGATCTTGTTGGGGGCCACCCGCGAAGATCTGGGTGGGTCGGAGTATTTGAAAGTGATACATGCCCGTGAACAGGGGTCGCCGCCGTTTTTGAACATGGAGGCGGAGAAGGCGCTCCACGGCTGTGTGTTGACGTTGATTCGTGCCGGGCTTGTCCGGTCTGCACATGATTGTTCGGACGGAGGAGTGGCCGTGGCATTGGCGGAAAGCTGTATGTCCGGGCCCGGCCGACCGCTGGGTGCTGTGATAGAATTACCTCTGGACCGATTTCGACGAGATGCCGTACTCTTCGGCGAAAGCCAATCCAGAGTGGTGCTCTCGGTCAAACCTGCCAATCGGCAGACGGTTCTTGATCGGGCCAGGGAGTTGGGGGTGCCTGCTGATGTGATCGGGACCGTGGCCGGCGATCGGCTACAGGTTTCGCTGAAAGACGAACGTGCCGTAATGAGGGTCATTGATCTTCCGGTAGCCGACCTGCATGAGCGTTGGGCCTGCTCGATCGAGCGGACCCTCAAGGGCGAGTAAGGGGTCAGGAGTAAGGGGTGAGGGGTATGAGTAAGGAACAAAACGATACGTCAATCTCCTCACTCCTTACTCCTCACCCCTCACCGTTAATTATGCCGGATAAGTTCCAAGAAGAATGCGCGGTGCTCGGCGTCTATGGCCATGAAGAGGCCTCCAATCTGGCCTATCTTGGGCTCTATGCGCTTCAGCATCGTGGGCAGGAAGCGTCCGGTATTGTATCGGGGGACGGCACCCAGTTTTTCGTGCAGAAAGGTACGGGTCTTGTGGCCGACATCTACAACAAGTCGGTCTTGGACAAGCTTCCCGGCCATATGGCCATCGGCCATAATCGGTACTCCACGGCGGGCGGCTATAATTTGAAAAATATCCAGCCGCTGATCGTGAATTTTGCACTCGGCAATCTGGCGTTGGCCCACAACGGCAATCTGATCAATGCGCAGATGCTGCGTCATGAACTAGAAGCCTACGGGGCGATTTTTCAATCCACCTCGGATAGCGAAGTCGTCATTCATCTGATCGCACATTCCAAGGCCGATTCGTTTCTCGGGCGTGTTATTGATGCGTTCAATCAGGTTCGAGGCGCATTTTCTGTGGTGCTGTTGACCGATAACGGATTGATCGCCGTGCGTGATCCGTATGGATTGAGGCCGTTGTGTCTTGGCCGTCTTCGCGACGGTTGGATCGTCGCCTCCGAGACCTGCGCCTTGGATTTGCTTGATGCCGAATATGTGCGGGAAATCGAACCGGGTGAGTTAGTCGTAATCAACGATCAGGGTGTCGACAGCCATCGACCCTTCCCCAAGGTTGATCCGGCGATGTGTGTGTTCGAGCATGTCTATTTTGCCAGGCCGGACAGCCGTATCTTCGGCGGCGATGCGGTGTATACGACGCGTAAGGCATTAGGGCGGCAGTTGGCGCAGGAATCTTGGGTGCCGGCCGATATCGTTATTCCGGTGCCGGATTCGGGGGTGCCGGCTGCATTGGGTTACGCCGAAGGCGGAGGACTCCGTTTCGAAACTGGACTGATTCGCAATCACTATGTCGGGCGGACCTTTATCGAGCCGGAACAGTCGATTCGCCATTTCGGGGTCAAGATCAAGCTGAACGCGGTGTCGGAGGTGTTACGCGGGAAACGTGTCGTGGTGGTGGACGATTCGTTGGTTCGTGGGACGACAAGCCGAAAAATCGTGAAGATGATTCGCCAAGCTGGTGCGAAGGAAGTCCATATGCGGATTAGTTCGCCTCCGATCATCTCACCCTGTTTTTACGGGATCGATACGCCCACCAAGAAAGAACTCATTGCCTCCGACCACACGACGGAGGAAATCTGTAAATACATCACAGCGGATAGTTTGGCCTATCTGAGTATCGACGGGATGCTGAAGGCCGCACCGGGATCGCCGGAGCAGTATTGCAGCGCCTGCTTCACTGAGCGGTATCCGCTTCCGTTTACCCGTGCGGAAGAGCTGCAATTAGGACTCTTCGAGGCAGCTCACTGACCGGAAGGAAAGGACGTGCGGCGCATGAAGCCGAGATCACGATCGCGGGTACCGGTGGATTATCAGGTGTCGTTTACCGGTGATCATGTGGCCGGACAAGGCGTGCTGACGAATCTGGCCCTGAGCGGCGGGGAAATCGAGACGGACTTTCAGTTTGCCACCGGTACGCATCTCTGCCTCGATGTACGACTTTCCGGTGCCCGGTCGCCTATCGTGATCGCCCTTGCCATCGTTCGATGGAAGCAGGGGGATCGATATGGTGTGGAGTTCGTTCGGTTTGAGGGCAATGCCAAACAGCAGCTGGAAGATATGCTCAATCAACGAGACAGTTCTCCTTCCGCCTGATTCTTTCCCTGTTCGTACAGTTGCCCGTCCAAAAAACACCGTGCTAGGATGCAAGGCCCGTGGCGAATGCGGTGAGATGCCGTGGCCTGTTCGTATGAGGCTTGAGTACGTCCGGTGGGACGGCAGGCTGGGTTTTCGGATGCCGGTAGGACATGATTGCAAGGAGATATGAAGATCATGGATGAAACGGAGGAGGGGAAGAAAAAGTTTCTCGAAGTGGTCCATGCGGCGGATCCGGCGGTGCAGGTTGTCATCCCGGTCGCCCCCTCGAACAGCATGTTTCTCATCTCGTTGACGAAAGAGAAGAACCGAAAATTCATCACCGTGTCGGAAGACGACATTATCGACTTGCCGAACGAGGCAGATATTCTGACTCAAGTGACGAAGACGATCAAGGATGCGGTCGCAACCCTCTAAAAAGGCTAAGGCTGAGGCTAAGGTTGAGCCAAAAGTGATCCATCCTGAGCCTTAACCTCAACCTGGGTTTGAGATGAAACAGATTCTTCCCGGTATTTGGCAGTGGTCATGGTTTTCCGAAGAGAAACAGCTCGACTTTAACGGGTTGTTCCTCATGGTCGGTGAGCATCATGTGCTGGTCGATCCGCCACCGATGACGGCGGACGCACACCTGTTTATCCGTCGTAACGGCCCGGTCGATTATCTGATCGTCACCAACAGGGATCACGTTCGGGAAGCCAAGTCGTATCAGGCGGAGTTTGGGTGCCGTCTCTTTGCTCCCGTTGAGGATGCCGGATCGATTGATCTGAAGGCGGACCATACCTACAAAGACGGGGAACTGTTGCCCGGTGGTATTTGGGCCATTCAGTTACAGGATCAGAAATCGCCCGGCGAATCGGCGTTGTTTCTTCAACAGGGGAAGGGTGTGCTCATCGTCGGGGATGCGTTGATCGGCAAGCCAGCAGGCAATGTGAGCATGTTGCCGGCCGACAAGTATGTCGATGTGAAGAAGGCCAAGGAGGGGCTCAGACGCCTTCTCAAGTATGAGTTCGACAGTATGCTTGTCGGGGACGGCGTATCGATCGTCGCCGACGCCAAATCCGTGGTGGCCTTGTTGCTGGATCGATTGTGATGACTCTACGTAACGGATCGTCGGAAGAATTGAATTATCGAGGAAACACACTGTTCTCGCAGGGGCGCTATACGGATGCCTACGTCTGCTATGCCAAGGCGCTGGAGTGTGATCGGATGACCGGAGATCGGCGAGCCCTGGTGGCGACACTCGGGAATCTCGGCAATATTTGTGCGGTCAGCGGACGGCGTGAGGCGGCGCATGCGCACTATCAAGAAGTATTGGAGTTACAGAAGACTCTCGGAGACGAGCGGGGGATCGGTACGACATTAGCAAATTTGGGAAATTTGCGAGCCGATGCCGGAGAGTGGGATCGTGCACGGGCCTACTATTTGGAGGCCCTCGACCTCATCATCAAAACAGGGGATATCGAGGCCGAAGCGGTTTTGTCTTCGGATCTTGGTTTGGTTGCACGGGAAACGGGGAAATTCGGCGAGGCGATCGAGTACTATGAGCGTTCGCTGGAACTGATGCGGCGTGTGGGCAATCAGGGAGGGATGGCGGATGCTTGGCGGATGATCGGACGTACATTCCTGATTCAAGAGCGTTTCGACGACGCAATCGCCTGTTGCCTCACGAGCCAGTCGATAGCCGAACGGTCGCGGGATGAACTGCGTACGGGCGGAGCCCGCTACGTGCTGGTGCAATGTTATGAAGAAACCGGACGGCTGAGAGAGGCTGAGGCATTGCTCGAGCAAGTCGTACAAATGGACAAAAAGTACGGGCTGCCGAAGCTTGATGAAAACGTCCGTCGATTGTCGGCATTGCGTGCCCGTCTTGTAGACACCGATGCACAGCGGCATCAAGGAATTCCGACATGACGGATGCAATCTTATCGGCATGGCGAGAGTTGTGCGCTGTGTTGACGCGTACATTCCCGCAATTCTCTCCGATGGGAGAGGACGGCCCGTTATTGATGGATTTGGGAGATGACGGATGGCTTTTGGAGGTCAAGCCGGATGGGGCGGTTGTGTGTCAGTATGGAGTGGCCTTGGACGACGTGATGTCGCTCATGTCCGAAGGAACCGCTGAGGATCTTGGAACGGACGAAGTCGGGAAACAGGCTAAATATTATATCCAACCGGCGGTGTCGAAGTTTCGCCCCCTTCTTCTGCAGTCGGGATTTACCGAAGAAACGGACATCAACGATCACTTTGTCGCGGTGACCTTCACACGCGTTGCGGATATGGGGAATCCCGATAAGGTACTGGACCTCATTCGCTGGTGTCGTCGCGAGGTCGGAGGGGTGAGATGAAGCCCCGGATCACGACATTCAGCGAGTTCCGCGATGCCGTCTCGGCCTATCGATTGTCGCGAGTGTTGTTGGCGGCGTTGGAGTTGGATGTGTGTACGGTGGTGGGCGATCGATCATGGACGATCCCCAGCCTTGCCGAACGACTCCACGTCAGTGAGCGGGGGTTGTCGATTTTGTGCCGGAATCTTGCCATGGCCGGCATTCTGAAGAAAAAAGGTTCGGCGTATCGCAACAGTCGGTTGGGAGCCACGGCATTGAACGCCAATCACTCGGCCTATCGCGGCGGCTATTTGGATTTGCTCAAGACCCATTGGATGGATTGGGTTCGTCTCCAGGAGTCACTACGAAGCGGTTTGCCGATTGAGCATGATGTGCCGGACAGTCCGGAACATCGGCGGCGGTTTACTTGGGCCATGCATCATCGCACGTTGGAGATTGCTCCGGCGATCGCCGCACAAATACCGCTTGGGGGAGCCAAGACGTTGTTGGATCTCGGAGGAGGTCCCGGCACCTATGCGATGGCGTTTCTTGCCAACAATCCGGGGTTGCGTGCCGCTGTCTGCGATCGTGAACCCGCGTTGGATGTGGCAAGGGAAATCGCCGCGACGCACCGGGCCGGCCGTCGGTTGTCCTATGTGCCGCTGGATTTTTCTAAGGAGCCGATCCCTGGGTCATACGATGTCATCTGGTATTCCAACGTGTTGCACATCTATTCACCGGAAGACAATCAGGCCATTTTCCGCAAGGTATCGGCGGCGCTGACACCGGGAGGGAAGTTCATTATTCAAGATGCATTTTTGCATGATCGAGAAGGGCTGTTTCCCGCAGAGGCGAGCCTTTTCGCCGTGTCGATGTTGCTCTTTACGGAAGGCGGCGACACCTATTCGAAATCAGAGACGACGGCATGGCTGAGAGCAAGCGGGTTCGGCCGGATCAAGTCGCTGCGAATTAAGAAAGGGACGGGGGACTGGGAGGATGGAATTCTTGAGGCTGTGGCGCCCGGAATGCCTCAACGAACGATCGCCCCCCGAACACGATCAAAAGGAAATTCAATGCGCCGCTGACACTACTACTCAGTACCGGAAGGACAATGTCCGAATCCTTCGTGAGGATTTGGACGGTCGTTGATAGATCGAGTGCAAACCCTACCGTTCCGTAAATCACGCAAGCCATCGCGGCCCATAACACCCTTCGCCAGACCAGCAGGCCCAAGACCATCGGAACGAGAATAAGAAAGCCGATCCACCAGGGGCCAGCCAATGTC
>Ga0224501_10000720_pt1 | contig 25628 bp, 28 predicted proteins | sample SF_Oct11_sed_USG_4_FD_169105 | JGI IMG/M metagenome (GOLD analysis project Ga0224501, IMG submission 169105) | Sediment microbial communities from San Francisco Bay, California, United States - SF_Oct11_sed_USGS_8_1 | ecosystem: Environmental > Aquatic > Marine > Sediment | place: USA... | reverse complement strand
TACATTCTCAATATATTGCAGTTCCAATGCATGAGTAATCATACACTCGAAGTATAATAAGGCGAACCACAAAACACGTTATTTTTAAGTAGGGCACAAAAAGTAGAACAACGCATGGTATCAGGTAATCAAATTAGATTAAATCGAATTCTCAGAAAAGGAAGAATGTTGTGCATCCCAATGGATCATGGTATTTCAAATGGACCAATTGAGGGTCTTGAAGATCCCACATCCACAATTTACAAATGTGAAGGTCATGGACTTACTAGTGTAATTATCAATAAAGGAATTCTCAAAGCATTACCAAAACCAACCAAAGTTGGAGTTTTGGTTCATTTCTCAAGTAGCACATCATTATCATTATCACCCAACCGAAAAATGTTAACTGGAACAGTAAAGGAAGCAGTTGCAATGGGGGCAGACGGAGTTTCATTACACATCAACATAGGAGGTAAAGAAGAGCCAGAAATGTTAGAGCATCTAGGAATGACCGCAAACCAATGCCACAAATGGGGAATGCCACTTTTAGCAATGATGTATCCAAGAGGTGAAAATATCAAAAATCCACATGATCCGGAAATTGTTGCACATGTAGCAAGAATCGGCGCAGAATGCGGTGCAGATATTGTAAAGACATTATACACAGGTGATATTGACTCATTTGCAAAAATTGTGAAAAGCACACCAGTCCCAATTGTAATTGCAGGTGGGCCTAAAGCAAAAACAGATTTAGATATTCTTCAGATGACTGAAGATGCTATGACTGCAGGGGCAAAAGGAATCACATATGGCAGAAACATCTTTGCGCATAAAACACCTGAAAAAATAGTTGAAGCATTAGCGGACATAATTTTTAGAAAAGTAACTGCAAAGGAAGCTATGAAAAAAATTGAATAGGAAAAGAGAATTAATTATTTCACCCAAAGTCTCACAAGCACAATTAGCTAAATTTCTTCCACAATTAGAATCTGAAGGAATTAGAATGTTGTATATTGAACCAAAGAAACTAGGAAAGAAAAAAACAAAGATGGAAACCGTCTATCCTACGAATGCAGCAAACTATGTGATTCTTGAAAAAGAAGGAATGATAAAACCAAAAGGAAAGAAAGTTGGAATGAAATTTCAAGTATTATCAAATTCAGATATTGAGCATATCCTATCTATTGCAAAGAAAGGATTAGATTTTGTGATTGTCGAAGTCAAGGATTGGAAAATCATCCCACTAGAAAATATCATAGCAAAACTTCATAAAATAAACACAAAGATTTTTGCAATTGCAAAAACTCCTGAAGAAGTAAGAAAAATGTTCTCAATTTTAGAAGTAGGGGTAGACGGAGTAATTTTCACTACAGATTCAATTAACGAAGTAAGAGAAGCAATGCTATATCTAGGAACAAAAAGTTTCGATATGAAACCTGCAAAAATTATTGAAATTAAAGAGGTAGGCGATGGAGAACGAGTATGTGTGGATACAGTATCCATGCTTCACAAAGGAGAAGGCATGTTGATTGGGAGTAGATCAAACTTTTTGTTTCTTGTCCATAATGAATCAGTAGGCTCATCATTTACTTCACCTAGACCGTTTAGAGTAAATGCAGGGGCAGTGCATTGTTATACATTATCACCAGATGGAACAACTAACTATCTATCAGAAATAGAAACAGGTTCTGAAGTTTTAATTCTGAATTCAAAAGGAAAAGCAAGAAGAGCAACTGTAGGAAGGTCAAAAATAGAAAGAAGGCCAATGCTGATGATAAAAGCTTCTGCAAGAGGGGAGATTGGTGGAATAATTGCACAAGATGCTGAAACAATCAGATTTGTAAGACCTAATGGACAACTTGTGTCAGTAACACACCTAAAAAAAGGAGATACTGTAATGGTTCACTCAAAGCCTGCAACAGGAAGACATTTTGGAATGGAAGTTTCAGATGAATATATTTTAGAAAAATGAAGTACAAAACTTGTGTATCAATCACTGAAGTAACGCCAGATAAAATTAAACAATCATTAAAAATTGCAGTGAGGAAATCAGATTTTATTGAAGTGAGATTTGACTTTTTAAAAGTCGAACAAATTCCAGAGGCGTTAGAATTAATCAAAAAAGATCTGAATAGAATTGTATGTACACTCAGACCAAAAACAGAGGGAGGAAAATTTTCTGGAAGCGAAAAAGAAAGAATAGCAATTTTAAAACTCATTGCAGAATATAACCCATTTTTATTAGATGTTGAATTTAATACACTTAAAAAAAATTCACAATTAACAAGATATCTAAAATCAACAAAAACCAAATTACTTGTTTCATGGCACGATTTTAAGAAAACTCCAAAAACTGAAGAGTTAAAAAAGAAAATTTCTCAAATGAGTAAGCTCTCAAATAATGTAAAAATTGTAAGTACTGCAAATTCAACAAACGATGCAATTAGAATGCTTGAATTGTATAACAAGAAGGGAAAAAATAATTTGATATCATTTGCGATGGGCGATATCGGTAAAATTTCAAGGGTTTTGTGCTTATATTTGGGTAGTCCATATACATACGTCTCTTTAGGAAAGGCAGTAGCTCCAGGACAATTCAGTGTAGACGAAATAAAGAAAATTATCAATCTAAATTAATTATCAGTTGAGAGTTTAAATCAATCATATTAGTGAGAAAAACAAGATGGGAAAATCATTTGCAGTAATTGGAGATCCAATTGATCATTCATTATCTCCAAATATCCACAGTGCGGCATTTAGAGAATTAAATTTAGATTGTTCATACATTGCATATAGAATCCCAAAAGGAGAACTAGAAGAAGGAATTGAAAGTCTCAAAAAAATAAAGATAGACGGATTCAATGTTACTGTTCCACATAAAGTAGAGATGATGAAGTATTTAGATAGAGTAGATGAATCATGCAGCTTAATTGGTGCAGTAAATACTGTCACAAATAAAGAAGGACTTCTAAAGGGATACAATACAGATATGGATGGTTTTCTAGAGCCATTTAAAAAAAGGAAATTAAGCATGGAAAATACCAAAGTGCTTCTCCTTGGAGCAGGTGGAGCAGCAAGAGCGATAGTTGCAGCATTTGCAAAAAATAAAGCAAAGAAGATTACAATTGCAAATAGAACTATAGAAAAAGCCGAAAACCTATCAGAACTTTCAAAGAAAATGAGACTTGATTCAAAAGCAATCAATATTAAAGATGTAAAAGATTCTGCAAAAGATTATGACATAATTGTAAACGCAACATCTATAGGACTAAGAAATGAGTCAAGTCCAATTTCTTTAGACAGTATTAATGATAAGACAATTGTTTATGATATCGTATACATGCCAATGCATACAGATTTTATAAAAAAAGCAAAAGAAAAAAATGCGGTGATAATTTTTGGCTATGAAATGTTATTAGGTCAAGCAGTAAAAGCGTTTGAGATATGGCATAATATGGAAGCACCTTATAATGCCATGAAAAAAGCACTGTTAGGAGGATTTTGATGGCAAAAGTAAAGGCTACGGTCCATGGTGCAATATCACTAGTTAATGCCATTGCAAATCAAAAGGGAGCAACTTTAGGAATAGAGTTGAAGGTAGAAACTACAATAGAGACTAGTTCAGGTAAAGGAATCATAATAGAATCAAACAACAAAACCCTCAGTTCCAGATTAATCAATAAGACAATTGAGAAAGTTATCTCAAAGAAAGATTTGGAGAAAAATAAGATCTTAGTTAAATTGGATTCAGAAATTCCAACTGGATATGGATTGAAGAGCTCAAGTGCAATTTCAACTGCTGTTGCACTTGCATGTGCAAAGATATTCAAACCAAAATTTACTGATCAACAAATTTTACTTGCAGGAGTTGAGGCATCAATTGAATCCAAAGTGAGTATTACTGGAGCATATGATGATGCATGTTCATGTTACTATGGAGGATTCAATGTAACTGACAATGCAAAAAAAAGACGAATTCATTTTGAGAAAGGACCAACCAATTTGATTGCAGTGATATTTATTCCAAAAAATAGAAAACGTGGTAATTTGAAAAATCTCAAAGTTTTATCAACAGTGTTTGAAAATGCTTGGGAATTAGCAAGAAAGACAAGTTATTGGGAAGCAATGATAATTAACGGTTTAGCCACTGCTTCAATTTTAAATTCAGATCCTAAAATTATTACCAGTTTAATTAAAAATGGAGCACTTGCAGCTTCAGTTTCCGGTAATGGGCCTGCCATCGCAACGATTGTAAAAAAAGAAAATGAGTCAAATATCAAAAAAATATTTGCAACTATGGAAGGAAGAGTGATTATTTCCAAAGTGAATAATAAAAAGGCGGAAGTCTATGAAGTGTGAAGTTAAAAAATCAAAAATTTCTGGACAAATAGTGTGTCCTGCAAATAAGAGTTACACCCATAGAGCAATTTTTCTTGCTTCACTTGCTGGAAACGATAGTAAAGTAGAAAATATTTTACGTTCAGCAGACACTGTTGCCACCATAGAAGCATGTAAAAAATTCGGAGCTGAGTTAGAAATTGAAAACGAACACATAATTGTAAAAAATCCCATAAGATTCGACAAGATGGTACCTGAAATTAATACGGAGAATTCAGGGACAACGATCAGGATTGCATCAGGAATTGCTAGTTTGTTTTCAGAAGAGATCACTCTAACAGGGGATTCTAGTTTGCAAAAGAGGCCTATGCAACCACTTCTTGATTCATTATCAAGCATGGGAGCACAATGTATCTCAACTGATGGAAAACCACCAATCAAAATTAAAGGGAAGATTTCCGGTGGAGAGGTAAAAATACCAGGGAATTTTTCTAGTCAGTTCATTTCAGCGTTATTAATCATTGCCCCCCTAACAGAAAAAGGAATTAATCTCACAATAGAAGGAAATTTAGTATCAAAACCATATCTTGATGCAACAATAGCTACAATGCGAAAATTCGGTGTTGTAGTTCAAACATTAATTCCATATAAAAGATACAACATTTCACCACAAATATACAAAAAGGCAACATTTACAGTTCCAATTGATTTTTCTAGTTTGGCATTATTACTTTCAGCTACGGTTCTTAATGGTAATGAAATCACGATTAAAGGAAATATTGGGAATTTGCCACAGGGTGATGAGGCATTTATAGATATTTTAGAGCAGTTAGGAGTTACTATAGTGATTAATGATGAAGAAATTAAAATTAGAACACCTGAAAAACTAACAGGAGGAAAATTTGATTTGGGTAATTCCCCAGATCTTCTTCCACCACTTGCGATTTTAGCATTAAAATCATCAGCACCAATTGAAATAGTTAATGTAAAACATGCAAGACTAAAAGAAACAGATAGGATAGCAATCATATCAAGAGAACTTGTAAAATTAGGTATTAAAATTCAAGAAAGAGATGACGGTTTAATTTTAGAGCCTTCAAAGAATTTGAAAGGTGCTCAATTAAATTCCGAAAAGGATCACAGGTTATTCATGTCTTTTTGTATCGCTGGAATGTATGTAGGTGATTGCATAATAACAGATCCTGAATCAGTAGATATTTCATTTCCAAATTTCCTTGAAGAGATGAATCGTTTGGGTGCAAAAATCCAAGTGAATTAAAAACAATTTTCATAAAATCAAGCTGTAAATGGTGCGACCCTGTATAAGATCAAAAGCATTCTCCTCATCAGCAACGCATTTGCGTAGATAACATGTCTTTTTCGCAGAGTCGCGCAAATTATGGTTTAAAATTTACATGTTTTTGCATATGTGCTATAGGTAATCATAATATTTAACAATATATTATAATTATTATATAAAATTCACATAGATCATGTAATTCTTAATCAATCATTGTAGAATAAGAAAAAAGCAGACATAAAGTAAAGAATTTGAAAAATTTCAGAATGAGGAATTATAAACATGATTTAACATTGATAGATTATTGTCTGGAAGTTCAATCGGTCAACGTTTAGTTTTAACAAGTTTTGGTGAAAGTCATGGGAAATCTATTGGTGCAGTGTTAGATGGTTGTCCTGCAGGTTTAGAAATTAATGAGAAAGAAATTCAGAAAATGTTAGACTTGAGAAGACCAGGTCAAAACATGATATCAACTCAAAGAAAAGAAGGAGACATCGTAGAAATTGTTTCAGGAGTTTTTAGAGGATTTACAACGGGTGCACCAATTACTATGTTGGTTTGGAATAGTGATCAGAAATCAAAAGATTATGAAAGTTTGAAAACAAAACTAAGACCAGGGCATTCAGATTATCCTGCCATGGTGAAATATAATCACTTCAATGATCATAGAGGTGGAGGAAGATTTTCAGGGAGGTTAACTGCAACACATGTTATGGGAGGTGCAATTGCAAGAAAATTGCTCAAAGTATCACTAGGAATTGAAACAAATTCATTTACATCGCAAATTGGAAAGATAAAGATGGAAAAAGAATTCAATGAAAAAATGACATCATCAATTTATAAAAATGAAGTCAGATGTCCTGAAAATAAAACTGCAAAAATAATGCGAGAAAATATTTTAAATGCACGCAAAAGAGGAGATTCACTTGGAGGGATAATTGAATCAATTACAACAAATGTTCCTGTGGGCTTGGGTGAACCAATATTCAGTTCATTAGAATCAGATTTGAGTAAAGCAATTTTTTCAATTCCATCAGTTAAAGGAATTGAGTTTGGTTCAGGATTTCTAGGCTCAGAGATGAACGGTTCTGAAAATAATGACTTGTATACAATAAAAAATGGCAAGATAACAACAGTGACAAATAACTCAGGAGGAATTCTTGGTGGAATTTCAAATGGGATGCCAATAACCATGAGAATTGCATTCAAACCCGCTTCATCAATTTCACAAAAACAAAGTACCATCGATATAAAGACAAAAAAAGAAGTAATTCTTCAAGTGAAAGGAAGACATGATCCATGTGTAGTTCCTAGAGCTCCACCGGTAGTGGATTCACTTGTGGCCTTAACCATAGCTGATCATGCATTACTTGCAGGAGTAATCAAGCCTGTTTTGTAATAAAATGTCAGATATCAATGATCTCCGAAACAGAATGGATGAAGTTACACTTGAAATGATAAAGTTACTAAAAACCAGAATAGAAATCGCAAAAGAAATTGGGGAAGTTAAAAAAAATATTGGAAAAGGAATAACAGATGAAATCAGAGAAGACAATTTACGTGAGAAAGTAATTTCATCATGTAATGAAATTGGACTAGACGAGAGTATTGCAACAAAATTTTTCAATTTCCTATTAAATGAATCCATAAAAATTCAATCAAACAATAAACAAACACATCTCTCAATTTTCCAAAAAGCAAAATCAATGGAACAACAAGGTAAAAAAATAATACATATGGAAGTTGGAGAACCAGACTTTTTACCACCGCTCATTGTGAAAAATGCATTAGAAGAAGTTTTTGATAAAGGGTTTTTAAAATACGGTCAAGCAAGAGGCATGCCAATATTTACATGTGCACTTGCAAAATATGTTTCTAAAAAATTTAATGCAGATGTAACTGAAGACAACATCATTGTCAGTCCAGGTGCAAGATTCTCAATATTTACTGCAATTACAACTCTTCTTAACCCAGGGGACGAAATGATAGTGATTGAACCGGCATGGCCAGCATACAAAGATTTTGCATTGAATTCAGGAATCAAAGTAAGGACGATCAATACAACTCTAGAAGAAAGATGGGAACCGTCAGTAGAGAAGATCAAAAACATAATCAATTCAAACACAAAGATGATTATCCTAAATTATCCAAATAATCCAACAGGCAAAATACTTTCTGAAAAATTACAAGACGATATTGTTGAATTGGTTAAGCAAAATGATCTGTATTTACTAAGTGATGAGGTCTATTCCCAATATGCAAAAACTAGCTGGAAAAGCATTTTATCATACAATTATAAGAAAAGTATCGTTACACAATCATTCTCAAAATCTCATGCAATGACAGGATTTAGAATCGGGTATGCCATTGCAGATACTGAAATTATTGAAAAAATGGCGAAATTGGAGGCATTATGCCTGACAAATGTTTCTGAACCCATCCAATATGTTGCCATGAAAGCCCTAGAAGCCGACATAACCAACAATTCTAATACAGTACAAAATAGACTGAATATGTTGTCTAAAAAAGCATTTGAGATAGGGCTAGATTTTGTAGTTCCAGATGGCGCTATGTATATTTTTGCCAGAATTAATCAAGAAGGGTTTGATGGAGTTCAATTTGCAAATAGTACTCTTGAAAAAGGTCTTGCCATAGCACCAGGAGAAGGATTTGGGAATTACAAGAATTTTATTAGAATTTCTGCATGTCAAAACGAGAAAATACTAATTGAGGGAATGAATATACTGAGTAACATTATGAGTGAAAAGCAATGAAAAAGATAACAGTTATTGGGGCTGGAGGTCAAATGGGACAATGGTTTACCAAATATTTTACAGAGAAAGATTTTGAAGTAACAGGATACGATTCGGAAAATAAAATCACAGGAAAAAATATCATACTGTCAGATTCTTTGGTAGGTTCAATTTTAAAGGCAGATTATGTAGTATTGTGCACACCCACAAGAAGAACACCAGAAATTATCAGACTTATTGCAAAAGAGATGAAAAGAGGAACATATCTCATAGAAATATCATCAGAAAAATCAAAAGTAGTTTCATCACTATCCAAAATGCCAGATAAGATTAATCCAATTTGCATTCATCCAATGTTTGGTCCAGGAACAAAAATTATCAAAGGTCAAAATATAATTTCAGTTCCAATTAAAGATGCTAAAAAAGAGCTAACAGTTGCAAAATCATTGTTTGAAGGGGCAAACTTTGTAACTATTGATGCAGCAGAACATGATAAAAAAATTGCAGTGATATTAGGGTTAACGCATTTAATGAATTTAGTTTTTGCAAACATCATTTCAAAAGATGAAAAAATGAATCTTACGGAGAAAATGTCAGGTACAACATTTAGAGTTCAAAAGACATTGGCAGAAAGCATCATGACAGAATCCCCAGAACTAATTGAAACAATTATTGCTAATCCAGAAATTAGAAGAGTTGCAGAAGAGCTCTGGAAAGATATCGGTAGATTACTTACTGCTGTTCAAGAATCAAAAACTGAAGAGGTAATCACATACATCAAAGAATGCCAAGAGAGACTTTCCAAGCATACAGATATCAATGAATCATACAAAAAATTAACTAAAATGGTAAAAACCATTGAAAAATAGCAAAGATGCGCTCAACAAAAATTATCACATCTTTCATCAGGAATAATAACAAATTATTGATTCTCAAAAGAAGCGACAAAGTAAAAACAATGAAAGGTCTCTGGGCGGGGATTAGTGGGATCATTGAAAATGACGAAGAGCCATTAAAAAGAGCAAAGATTGAAATTTTTGAAGAAGTTGGAATTACAGAAGACAAAGTCATACTTGTAAAGTCTGCAGATAGAATGCGGGTGAGTTCCCCGCAATATGAAAATCATGAATGGGAAATATACCCTTTTTTGTTTGAGGCAAATAACCCAAGAATCAAGCTTAATTGGGAGAATTCACAATTTGAATGGATAGATATTGAAGAGTTAGAAAATTATCAGACAGTCCCTAGTCTTCAAAAGGTTTTATTCAATTTGTTGTAAGGCATTATTTTCTTTTTCATATTTTTTTTGTTGTGGTAACATCATGTAAACACATGCACCTCCACACATTGTACATGGTACATTATTTCCAGGGTGTTGTCCTGTTCTACTATGAATCTTAGCTGCTTCTTCAGGATCAATAGACAATGCAAGTTGCTTTTCCCAGTCCAAAGTGCGTCGAGCTTCTGTCATTTCCAAATCCCATTTGATAACTTTGTCACGAATTTTGACAAGATCGCCTGCATGAGCTGCAATTCTATATGCAATTAATCCAGATTTCACTTCTTCAGCATTTGGCAAAGCCAAATGTTCGGAAGGAGTAAGATAACACAAGAGATCTACACCTTCACTTGCTGAAACTGCAGCTCCAATTGCACTTGCAATATGATCATGACCAGATGCAACATCAGTAACTAATGGCCCTAAAACATAATATGGAACATCACCAATTAGAGATTTTGCCAATCTTACATTTGCTGCAACTTCATTTAATGGAACATGCCCTGGACCCTCCACCATCACTTGGATATCTTGTTTATGGGCCCGTTTTGTTAACTGGGAAATATTGATCATCTCTTGAACTTGCAACTCATCATGAGAATCTAAGATAGAGCCAGGCCTAAGTGCATCACCAAGACTAAAGGTAACATCATATTTTTTAGCAATTTCAATCAAATAGTCATAATGAGTCAAGTAGGGATTTTCTCTATCATGTTTTAACATCCATGCAGCAGTAATTGTTCCACCCTTACTTACAACCCCACCATACCGTTGAACTTTTAAAATTCTTTTTGCAATATCTTTAGTAATTCCACAGTGAATTGTGGTATAATCAACTCCATCTTTTGCATTATTTTCAAATGCATTAAGGTAATCATCCTCAGTCAAATTCAAGGGATTTTTGTGAACTTCAACACCATAATTATAAGCCTCATAAATTGGAACAGTTCCAAACGTTATTGGTGCAGAATTCATAAGAGTTTGTCTTATCATTTTAACATCACCGCCATCACTAAGATCCATGATTGTATCTGCATGATATTTTATTGCGATTTTTGCTTTTTCAATTTCTTCGTTCAGATTTACATTTAAAGTTGAAGTTCCAATGTTTACATTTACTTTAGTTTTAAGACCTTTACCTATTCCAACATTATGAATTTTTTGGGGTCGAACGTTGTTACTTGGAATAATTATTGAGCCACGAGCAATTTTTGGAATAAGCCAATCCAATGAGACATCTTCGTCTTTTGCAACTTGTTTCATTTCATCGGTTGCAATACCACGTCTAGCAGAAGTCATTTGTGTAGCCATAATCTAATCTATGTTTTTGCCTGATTTAAACAATCGCGGAAAATGAAAAAGGTGTTATCTAGGACATAATTTCTTGATACTATATTAAGAAAACAGAGATTAAAGGATGCAATATCACAACAGATCAAATGATAATAATAAAAGAATGTAAGGAGGCAGAAGTGCTATAGTTTAAAAGACAATTTTTGTTCTTTTTATTATCAAATCCAATATCATGGTTTTAAAATTAATCTAGGTTCAATCGTTATCACAGATTTAATTTTTCAGGTTTTATTTTAGATATGCTTATCATCTTGGAGGACTCCATCTTTCTTCAATGGCATTAGTGTTTACAGATACAAGGTATTGCTTACCACATTTAAAACATTGCCAAAGAAATTTTTCACCTTTTTTTGTTTGGTATTGCATAGGAAGTAAACATGTTGTACATCGTAAGTCATCAACAGAAGAATCGTTTATCATGGGAATTTTATTCATTAATTTTAAGAAAATCATCAAGTATAAAATCAATGTTTCAAATTGAAATATTTGTAAAAATGTATAGTAAAAACAAATTAGTGTAAGAAAAAATTGTAAATTATGAATTTACTTTCAATTGGGGGTTCAGATCCATCATCAGGGGCAGGGATTCAAAGTGATATCAAAACTTTTTCATCATTTAATGTTCATGGACTAACAGTCATCACAGCTATCACCAGTCAAAATACGTCAAATTTTGGTATTGTAGAACCGGTCTCACAAAAAATTTTAGAAGATCAGATCGAATCGATAATGTCAGACTTTAAAATCGATGGAATAAAAATTGGCGTGGTATACAATTCTCAGATTATTAAGATTCTAAATAGCAAATTAAGAAAAATAAAAATCCCAATTGTAGTAGATCCAGTTATTAAATCAACTACTGGAGGAATGTTAATAGAAAAATCAGCCATTTCAGATTTTCAAAAATACATCATTCCTCTTGCAACAATAATTACACCAAACAGATTTGAATCCAGAATACTATCAAATACTAAGATAAGTTCTAAAAAATCATTACAAAGTATTGCAAGAAAAATTCAAAAAATGGGAGCAAAGAATGTTGTAATTACAGGAGCTAAAACAAATGATAAAAAAATATCAGATTTTGTTTTGGAAAAAAATGAAGAATATTTTATGCCTGTAAACAAAATTAACAGGATCAACCACGGTAGTGGATGTAATTATTCAGCAGCTATAATTTTTGCTTTAGCAAAAAACATGACAATAAAGGATTCATTAAGATTTGCCCAACAGTTTACTCAAAATTCAATTAAAAATGCAAAGAAAACTGGAAAAGGGATAGCAATAACAGAAATTCGAGATGCGATAAATCAAGATTTAGAAGAAGCGATAAACAAATTTGTTCAAATTGAAAATATTTACAAAAATATTCCAGAATGCCAAATAAATTTTGTATATTCTAAACAAAAACCAAAATCAATAATGGATATTTTAGGTATTTCTGGAAGAATAGTTAAATCAGAAAAAGAAGCAATAGTAGCTGGTCGTCTAATTTATGGTGGCTCAAAACATGTTGCAACAGCATTATTAGTAATGAATAAAAAATATCCAAAAATTCGTTCTGCAATAAATCTGAAATATCAAAGTGATACAATTTCAAAAATTAAAAAAACAAAACTAGAAGTTGCAAAGTATGATAGAAATAAAGAGCCTAAAAATGTGAAAAATAAGGGTTCAACCATTGAATGGGGCATAAAAAAAGCAGTCAAGAATTCAACAAAAATGCCAGATGCAATTTATCACACAGGGGATTTTGGAAAAGAACCGATGATCATGGTATTTGCAGAAACACCAAATGACATTTTAAAAAAAATTTTAAAAATTATTTGAGTTTGATCAAAATAAAACCTTAAATAAAAAACTAATGATTAAATCCGATTTAGAAAGACAGTAATTTGTATAATTTAAACTAAAGACTACATATTACATTTCTTTCAAAGATTTTGTGAACATGACATAAAAAATAAGAGAATAGGAAAAAGGGTTTCTTAGAAATGGATTTACAGTTATTAGAAATAATATATTCCACAAAAAAGCATATAAGAATATATTCAAAAATTAGGTAAGGTCTAAAAATGAGTGAACCAATAATAAGAGAATTAAGAAAAAAAGATATCCAAAATGGATTTTTAACAACTCTCGATGCTTTAAAGAAAGCAAGTGATATTGATAATGATAAGGCAGTTAAGATTTTTGAGAAAATAGATTCCAATCCAGATCACATAATTGCAGTTGCAGAGTTAGATGGAAAAATTGTTGGTTCTACTACATTGTTAATAGAGCAAAAATTCATTCATGATGGAGGAATGGTTGGTCATATTGAAGATGTAGCAGTAAACAAGAATTTTCAAGGACAAAAAATAGGTCAGAAAATCATAAAATATCTTCTAGAAATCGCAAACAGTAGAGGTTGCTATAAAACAATTCTAGATTGTACAGATGACGTAAAACCATTTTATGAAAAATTAGGCTTCAAACAGATTGCAAATGAGTTAAGATTCGATCATATTTAGAAATATTCTTTTTTAGGTCTCCTCTTTGAATGTTTCATTAAATATGTTCCCACTACAATTACAGGGAATGACAAGAACATAAACAAAATAGGAATGTATCGAACTGAATCTGTAAGATAAGCATCATCGATTTTGTCTATCATAGAATACGAAACAATCATTCCAGAAAACAAAATTATTCCCCCTACAATGATTAATCCACCGATTTGTTTTGAACCATATTGTCTTGACATGATAAATGCAACGGCAGACAAAATACCAGCTGGGGCAACGCCGATGGAAATGAATTGAAGTATTTTTGGGTCTGCTGAAAATACAGGTCCAAATTCTTCAGGAACATTAATCATAAAATTGTAAACAGAAATCATTTCACCTGCAAACATTGCAAACAATCCAACACTTGTAATCGCGAGCCATTTCTCTATTGCCATAATTGAAATAGATTCGAGTTGATAAATAAACCATTCAGAAAATCATACAATGCCAACAAGGTTGGCTAATTCTTTTCTGCAAGATGCTCCAAGTTTTTCAGCAGCTTGTTCTGGCGAAACATCATTTAAGAAAATACCATAACCACGTTCTAATCCAGACCACGATTTTGTAATAGGATAAACTTCAATATGCCAATGAATTTGTCTACTATTTTTCTTTTCAGGAGAAAGATGAAAAACAAGATTATAGGATACATTTTTGACAGTCTTGGACAATCCACCCAAAGTGGCCCTCAAAATTAAAGACAAATCATTAATTTCTTTTTGGGTGATTTTAGAAAAACTGGTAGTATGTTTTTTTGGAGAAATCCAAAATTCATAGGGATATGATGGAGACCAAGGACAAAATGCAATAAATCCTTCTGTTTGAAGAATCTGTCTCGGACCACCAATTTCTTCATTCACTGTTTGGCACATTGGGCATACACCTTTTTCATTTAGAATTTTGTGTGACGCCTCAGCTTCACTTTCAATTACTGGAGGAATTGTAGAAAATGTAAGAAGATTAAGGTGAGGATGAGGATTAGTACTTCCTGCTAAATCACCATGATCTGCATAAATCGAAACATATGTAACACCTTTTTGAGTATAGAGCCATCTTAATCTATCTTGAACAACAACCAAAACATTTGACCATTGTTCAGGAGCAATTGTTGCAAATGTGTCTTTTTCTTTTGGGGATGCAACAACAACATAATGGTATCCATATGCAGGTTCGCTATAGAAGGGCCTGTCACTGTAAGAATTTTCTGTATCAATTGAAACAATAGGATTTTTACTTTCAAATACTCGAATAACCCAGTCCTCGACATATTCATCCTCATTATCTTGTAAACGTTGTAGCATTCCATCTTTTGCAACAAGTGACAATACAGAAGGGTTAGTCATAGATTCATTTCCAGGAGCAAAGGGAGATTTTTTTGGATCAATAATTTTGTCTTCTTTTTTTGTTACAATCATGAAACGTTCGGAGACATAATCCTTACGCATATCCCCCATATTTTTAATTAAAAGTAAATGTCTGTTAAAATGTTTGCTAAGAGATAATATTTCTAAATAAAAAATATGTTGTGTGATTAACTTCAACAGAAGTTAAAAAATAATACCTTTGATCAAACACGAATAATTTGAAAAATAAATTAGAAGAATCAAATTAATTTTAAATTTATGATCGCATATTTTGTTAAGCTTTAAAGGAGGCATCAAAAACGCATAATCAGAAGATATTATGGATAATTCAGATATTCATATGATTTATGTTCTATTAGATGGAGTGGGAGATCTTCCACATCCAGATTTACAAGGAAAAACTCCATTGGAAGCTGCAAAAACTCCAACTTTAGACAAGATTGCAAGTAACGGGTGCATCGGAGAAGTAATTTCGGTCGGAAAAGGAATTGCCCCAGAGTCAGACATTGCTGTTTTCAATATGCTAGGATACAAATTTAATCATGCAGAGTATGCAGGAAGAGGAGTAATTGAAGCCATTGGGATAGGGATTGACTTTAAAGATGGGGATTTAGCATTAAGAGGGAATTATTCAACGCTAAATGATGACAAAGTAATAACAGATAGAAGAGCAGGTAGAAATATCGAAAAAGAAGATGCAGAGGGAGTTGCAAAAGAGATTGAAAAAAAAATAAGATTATCAAATCCAAACACATCTGTAGTAGTGGCCCCTACAATTGGCCATAGGGTTACAGTTAGAATTAGAGCAGACTCTAGAAAACTTTCTTCAAGAATTACCAATACAGATCCAGCATATAGCAATATTGGAGGTATGGGGGTAGCAAAGGCAGTGGGGGATTTTCTAAAAATTGAAAAATGTTTACCATTAGAAGACGATGAAGATTCAAAATTCACTGCAAATATTGTTAATGAATTTTCAGAACAATCAATCAAAATTATGAAAGAAAGTCAAATTAATAAAAAGAGAAAAGAACATGGAAAGAAACAACTTAGTTGTATTTTGCTAAGAGATGCAGGAAACAAATATCCAAGTGTAATTCCAATTAATGAAAAATATGCAATGCAGTTTTCATGTATTGTAGATATGCCGGTAGAGCTGGGAATCTCAGATGTTCTAAAAATGAAAGCTTTTGAAGCTGGAGGATTAACAGATTATGAAGAAAAAGCCCGAGTCGCAGCAAAAGCAATGGAAACCCAAAATGCAATTTACGTTCATCTCAAGGGACCAGATGAATTTGGTCATGATGGGGATGCAATTGGCAAGATGAGAAATATCGAAGAGATTGATCAGAGATTTTTCAAAACACTTGTTGAAAATATTGATTCACGTAAAGTCGCAATTGTCATATCTGCTGATCATTCCACACCATGTATCAACAAGGGTCACAGCGATGATCCAGTACCAGTTTTAGTTTCAGCTGATTTTATTCAAAATGATGGAACAACTAGGCTGACTGAAGAACAAGCAAAGAAAGGAAGAATAGGTTTGCTTCAAGGTGCAGAGGTAGTACCAAAAGCTCTAGAATTAATTAAATCTCAAAAATAGTTAACTTGTTTTCTCGTTGCATTTCTACGGCTTTTTTTCTAATTCTATCAACATCTATTGAATAATACATTGAGGGAGAATCTCCTAGTTTATCTAAGACTCTTTTTAACATCCCAATTCCAATACTGACATCATTTTTTTGAGCATGAGCTAATGCTACTGCCATGAGAATAATTCCTTGTACAAGTTCTTTTTCTCTACCAAAACATTGTTTCCAAACACCTTCAAATGCCTCATGACTCTCCCAAAATCGTTCATTGTTAAAGTAGGAAATTCCATCAGCAATTCCTTTTTCTTTTTCGATCTCCTCTTCTACAACATGGCGTATATTATCAATAGGGCCAATAGGAGATAATTTTTCAACAATAGTGTCAAGATCTTCTTTTTTAACAGCTACGTCTAACTCTACAAATTTACTGGCAACTCGTGCAATCCTAACTGATGCATCCATATCAGAGGATAGATCTCTGGCTCTGTAAACGATTTCACGTGATTGTTTAGGTGAATATCCAATATTTTTAAAATGAAGCATGTAACGTTCCATGGTAATATCCTGGAAAGATTTCTTAAATTTCTTCGCTAATTCCCAATCAAGGTTTATATGAAATATCCAAAGGATTTTTAATACATGTCCATCATTGAGGCGGTCACAGACGTAGATAATACCTTCTTATCTAGAAGAGAGATTACGTGCAATTTTTCAGGATTGGGTGGGAAACTTAAAAGTTTAGAAGCCACAGATATGGTTACAAAAGAATTCAAACTTGATGGCAAAGTTGTAATTCCAATGAGACTTAGAACTCATGTAGGGAAATCACATGTCACAGGTACTTTCTATATTTATGATGATGAAAATTTGGCAAAAAAACATATCAATCCAACGATTTTCTCAAGAATTGAAAAAATCAAAGCAAAATTGGCAGAAACTCAAGCAGCAGAGACATCTGACAAAGCATCAGATGAAGTAAAAGCAGAAGACACAGTAACTGAAGAATCAAAGAAGGAGGAGAAAGATAAGTAATGCCGGTAGAACAAAAAGGTAAGAAAGGCTCTAGTCCAAATGTATACAAATATTTCAAAATAGATGGAGAAAAAGTTACAAGAATTAGGAAGATTTGTTCCAGATGTGGAAAAGGCGTTTTCATGTCAGAGCATAAAAATAGACGTACTTGTGGAAAATGTGGGTTAACTGAGTTCAATCAGTAACAACAAAAATACCTTTACAACAATTCTAAATTAGTACAATCTTTTTTGGCGAATTTTAGAACTTTTTTCTTCTAATTGCTCAATTTTTGAAACAAATTCTGGTACAAGTTTTATTTTAGAAAAAGATTCGGCAGATAATTTGACATTATTAACATCTAAAGAAATATTTGATTTAGGAAGATTTTTGTCAGCCCAAAATTTCATCACTTTATCTTCAAGTTTGTAATCCCGAAAACCAGAAGGAAATTTTTTTATAATGTGATTTAACAAAGTACGATCTTTGAAGACAACTCTAGGTTCAAACAATCGTGTTTCATCAGCATAAATATTTTCAAAGAGATTTCCAGAGATTTCGTCAGAGAGCAACTCCATCTTTGAAATTTTTCGCATCAACTCTAAGAAATGTAAGAACTCATGTGCCAAAATTGCATGAATTGTGCCTTTAAGCCCATAAGCAATTAAAGGTGCAGATATTTGAATTACAACCTGAAATTTATCATCAATCATCACAGGAATTGTTCTTGCAAATAATATTCCAAATTCATAAGAATTAGAATCTGAAGAAGACAGTACAAGAGAAGGCTCCACATACACAACAGGATATTTTATCCCAGATGCTTTTTCAATTCGATTTATTCCCGCAACAACAATTGGAAAACGTTCTATTACAAGATTATAGATATCATGAGGGATTATTCCTTTTGAATATGCATCTTTAAAACGTACTAGTGGATCCAATATTACTCCTTGACAAGATGAATGTAAAAGGGTTAGTTTGTTTAGGATCTTGGTTTTCCAGATTTTGCTTTCTTTTTTTTACGGGTTTCAGCTCGTTGATCAGCATGTCTTTGATGTTTACCTTTTTTTCTTATTGGCATGATGTTTTATCATATCAGAGGTAGTTAATTGTTATCATTGTATTTCAATATCCTTAAAATCAAATTCATGACATTTGCATGTAGTATCAAGAATTTGAGAAATTCCAGGAATTACATCATTGCCGTCAATAAATTTCATAATTGGTAGGCCCCCCTCAGTTTTTAAAGATAAGGTGAAAATATTTTTAGAGTTTTTTTTATATTTTATAAAGAATATTTTCTTCTCTGATCGTTCTCCGGATTTGCGATAAACTACCACAGGATGCTTTTCAAGGATTTTTAATTTTGTAAGATTTTTAGAATTAATATCAGAAGATGTAGAAATTTTTAATTGAATTAAAGAATGGAATTTTAGAGGTTGTTTGGGGGATTCAGAAACCAATTTAAAATTAGAAATTTTCAGAGAATTACTTTTAAAAGAAGTTAATTTCAGATTTCGCTTCAAAGGATTTTGAAGTTTAACAAAGAATGGTCTTCCAGTGCCCAAAACTAAACTAGATTTGTCCTCCCCACCAATCCAAGTGAATTTGGCAGTAGTCCCACCAATTTTTTCAAAAAGAAGTTTTGAGATTTGACCCTCAATGCTTTCAAATTCAGAAATGCCATGAAAATCACACATCCTGCATCCTTTTCCAGAACAATTGACGCATGGTTTTTGTTTCTGATCAATACCACGGATAGTTTTAACATATCGTCCAGCGAAAGTAATTGATTTTGAACGTAATTGTACTGAGTCATCTTTTAAATTTACAGTGAAAGTTACGTCAGGTTTTTGAGTATCAAGGATTTTTTTTGTTTTTTTAGAAAATAATTTTGTCATCTCCCTTGTAATGCCAGTTTTTATGCCATCGGTTCCTCGGAGTTTGTATTGTGAGCGAATAAAATCATCCCTGTCTATAAAGGATGGTTTCAGGATTACTCCAATACTAAATGTGTCATAAGAATAATTTGACGAAGAATTAAGCATTAATTTTAAAAAATAATCTAAATTTTCAAATAGATTTTTGCAAATAAAGCATTTTTTGGCAAAGTTTTGATTTTTGTTCATCTCTTTCCCTAAAAGTTTGTTTGAGGACCGACGTAATTTTTTTGAGAATAGTCTTCCCAAACAGTTATTGCATAAAGGATGTTTTTTAAAAATTTGATTTACAGCATGGATTATTTTTTGAGGGTCAGACATACTAGAAAATTTATTTTAGTATTATCCCAATCCCATTTTTCTAAGAGTGCCCTGCATTTGACGTCCTTTGGAAGCCTTCATCATGTTTTTAGAGTTTTTATAATTTTTTATTAGTTCTTTAACTTCGCCTTCTGGCCATCCAGACCCACGGGCAATTCGTTTGATTCGTGAAGAATTAATTAAATCAGGATCTGCTTTTTCATCTTTAGTCATACTTTGAATAATGTATCTCCATTTTGACACTCTGCCTTCCATTTGATCTAATTGATCATTTTTCACCATTCCAGAAAAACCTGGCATGCTGTCAAGTAAACCTTTGAGAGAACCGACTTTGGTGACCTCTTCTAACTGATAAAAAAAATCATCCATGTTCATTTTTCCGCTGGAGATTCTTTTCATTCTAACATCATCCCCTTCAGTTTCTAATCGTTTTGCTAAATCCAAAACAGCTTGAATGTCACCCATCCCAAGTAATCGTCCAACAAATCTGGTAGGGGAGAATTTTTCTAAATCGTCAATTCTTTCGCCAGTACCAATGTACATTATTTGTGCACCCGTAGCAGATGATGCAGCAAGTGCGCCTCCTCCTTTAGCTGAGCTATCTAATTTTGTAATAATTACACCGCCTACAGGAATAGTTTTGTGAAATGCTTCTGCCTGGTTAAAGCATTGTTGTCCCATTGTTCCATCAATTACAAGTAATGCCAAATCAGGATCTGCAACTTTGTTAATTCTATCCATTTCATCTAGTAAATCTTGTTCTTCTTTATGACGACCTGCAGTATCAATTAAAATTACATCCAATGGTTGTGATCCATAATACTTTAATCCATTTTTTACAATACTGGGAGAATCTTTGTTATTTTCTTCCCCATAAACTTCAACATTAGACTTTTCACACATTGTTCTGAGTTGAACCAAGGCACCAGGTCTGTAAGTATCAGCTCCAACTACTCCAACTTTGTACCCCTGCCTAGTCAAAAACTTTGCAAGTTTAGCTGTAACAGTAGTTTTACCACTACCTTGAATCCCAAGCAAAATTATCTTATTTTGTTTACCAGGTTTAAAATCAAAATCAGATTCATTGCCAAGCAATTTTGATAGCTCGTCATAGAGAATCTTTACAATATGATCCTTTCGTGAAAGACCGGGAGGAGGAGTTTCATTAAGTGCTCTTTCTTCTAGATGTTTGGTGATTTCTAAAACTAGTCGTACATTAACATCAGATTGTAATAATGCTCTTTGAACATCTTTGGAAAGATCTCGGATTAGTTCTTCATCAATTCCCGAAGATTTTACAATTTTTTTTATTGCATCACCTAAACTACTCTTTAGTCCATCAAGCATTGTAATTCAATCCCGCATCCACTATTTCAAACCTTCCTCTATAACCATCCCATTCTTTTTTTGATTCTTTAATAATGATCCTATTGGAAAATAGAGGACAGTTAACTACAAATGTTTCTGCTTCTCCGCCCTCAAAATTTAAGTTGAATCCAAATTTTTTAGATAGATGTTTCAAAGTATTAACATCAAGTTTTGAAATAGATTTCCCAAGCCAAGAATCATCTAAACCATCAGAAGAAACAGAGGCAATAATGAAATTAAAATTAGAAGCAATCAAATCATTCATGTATTTTTCTGGTTCTGAATTCCATAAAGGAGATATCAAAATTAGATTTAATTTAGAGCATAATCTTTCAAATTTTTCTTTTTGGAAGTTGCTTTTTATTCCACCATGAACTAATCCCTGAATTTGATATTGATCTATTGCTTTTTGCAGTAATTGTTCCAATAAAAATAATTCATCATCAGTATCATCAGAATTGGAATTTATCATCAATTGAGGAATTTTCATAGAGGTAGATTGTAGTTTCGTCCATTGAAGATTAGGATGATGAAGCAAATGACTTTCATCAGATTTTGCAAAAACACTCAACAGACATACTACTTTATGTCCTTGTTTTTGAGCAAGGTAAAGGGCATATGTACTATCCTTACCACCTGAAAAAAGAGAAGCTAATTTCATAATCTAAAAAATTTCATTCAACAAATTTATGAAATTTGTTGAAAAAGGATGCCTCATTACTCATAATCTTCATCAACATTCAGACGGCTTTTCCGCTCATCATCAGCATCCAAATTAGGATTTGATACGCATGATTTTAGTGATACGGTTAGAATGTGCTACCTGTTTATTTCGTATTGTGAAAGTCAAAATAGTTATTAATTTTGTTTCAAGTATTGCGTATTTTAAGGTAAATATTTTTGCAGAATCTTGATTAGTCCTGTGTCATTACATCCTTTGTCATTTTGAGGTATTGCTCTACTCCTTTTTCTGTATCAAAAAATTCCATGATAAGTATCCCAATTTGGTAAAAAATCTTTTAACATATGTCATGTATTTCTGTTCATGACAAAACCAATACCTGATGGGTTTCATACAGTAACCCCCTCAATTGTTTTAAGCAATTCCAAAGAAGCAATAGAATTTTACAAAAAAGCATTTGATGCAAGAGAGATCTATCAAATGCCCACACCTGATGGCAAGACAATGCATGCCATGATTCAGATCGGTGACTCTTTTGTAATGATGTCAGATGAGTTTCCACAAATGGGCTGTACTGCTCCAACCACAGTAGGAGGAACATCAACTACAATTCATTTGTATGTGGAGGATTCAGACAAGGTATACAATCAAGCAGTCCAAGCAGGTGCCAAACCAACAATGCCAATAATGGACGCATTTTGGGGTGACCGATGCGGAAGCATTATCGATCCATTTGGACATTCATGGATGGTATCAACCCACAAGAAAGACATGTCACCTGAAGAAATACGCAATGCTGCTGATGAGTACATGGCAAAGCAATACGGATCACAATAGACATTCTTTTTTATTTTTCGTTTTTAATTAGTGAATCAGTCCACAATGTTGTAAGAACATCACATCATACTACAGAGAAACCTACACAATGCTTATGAATTCATCTTAACGGTGAATATTGTTACATCTATCCTCTTTTGATTCAAATGTTATTTTACGTGTAATTACTATACCAAATTCTGCATTTGTTCAAATCAGAGATAATGAGGAAAAATATTTCGTATCATCAATTGAGGTTTTTTTGTTTGTATCGATTATTCTTCTGTTTATAATGACTCTATTTGTTATGATGCCACTTGATGATGCATACTAAACCTTTGAGGAAAATGACATATATGTTGACGTCCCAGTAGGTTGGGCGGATACGATATTCTTTGTAGGAACAGCATTACAAGCGGAATCATTTCAAATATCTTATTTTATTTCATTGGGAAAAGCTAGGAGGCAATACAAATTGAAAGAAATGATGAAAAAAGTATTGTTTTGTGAAACTAACTAATCCTAATTTTTAATACGCATGATTTTAGTTTTGTCCATGACTACCCAATATTCCACATTTTGCCCATTCTCCAATTTACCTTTGACCTCATCATCAATTAATGCAATATCAATAGTTTCAAATGTTTCTGAATCCATTACTTGAACAGTATCACCATTAATGGAAATAATTTGGCCTACTTTTTTGTTAATCATTGGAACGTGAATTTGCATGCTGACTGGACCTACAAGGGGTCTTTTTTGACCATCAAAAATTCCTTCACCTACAATCCGAGCTTTAGCAGCACCGTGTTTTCCAGGCTTTGATGTATCATATTCAACAATTCTACATGGTTCACCACTGGGTTGATCAGTGTGTGGCAACAAAATGTAAGAGCCTATTTTCAAAGAACCAAGATCTGATGGTTTACTCATGAAAAACAGTTTTTGGTCGAATATTTAACTTCTACGCGCAACAAAAAATTAGAAAAAGATTTTAATTTCAAGTTTCAGGAGTTTAAATCTAAATGTAGTTTAATTCCCCATCCTTTCATTATGGTCTAGAACCATTTGTATCGATCTTATATTTTGAGCTTCTGCTCTTGATCTTAAGTTGATAATAACAACACAGATAATTGCTGCCTTGAGAATGAAGGCCAGTAATAGTACAAGATACACCAACATCAAATCTTTTATTCTTATGAATTCTTGATTCTCTAATGATAAAAAATACGCAAAAGGCATTCATGTTTTTGACTATGGCAATCATTAGCATGACAATTTCAATTCCTATTGCATTTGCAGAAGAAGTTCCAATTAGTCTTCCTGCAGGTTCTGGCGCTCCTGGTTGTGAGGAAACAAATGAGTGTTACATTCCATTTAGTGTAACAGTTCATCCTAAAGACAAAATTGTTTGGAGTAATGATGACTCTGCAGCTCATACTGTCACTAGTGGGACTCCTGCAGATGGTCCTGATGGAAACTTTGATAGTTCATTGTTCATGGCAGGCACTACATTTTCTCATACGTTTGACACATTAGGAGAGTATCCTTACTTTTGCATGGTTCATCCATGGATGGAAGGATCAGTAATAGTAACTGTGGGCGGAGGTGTGGAAAAAGATTTGGGTACGATTACAATCGGTTCAGGGTCACAATCACCTAGTCCTACTATGATTTCAAGTAGCTCGTCTATGAAAGTATCAAATACCGATCTTATGATTGGTTATGAAATTACGACTGGCAAGGTAGTCAGTGTTATGCCAGATGTTGACGCAAATTCATTAGTAGTTGGAATCAATACAGATAATGCTGGAACTATAACACTGGAATTACCAAGATCAGTTCTTGATGCAAAGATGAACAACAACGATGACGAATTTTTTGTATTGATAGATGGTGAGGAAGTCACCTTTGAAGAATCAGTAACAAAAACAAAACGAACATTGACTATCTCATTTCCTGCAAACACTGAAGAAATTGAGATAATTGGAACCTTTGTTGTTCCAGAATTTGGAACAATAGCTGTAATGATACTAGTAGTTGCAATCATTTCAATGATTGCAGTATCAGCAAGGTCAAGACTAAGCATAATGCCAAGACTCTAAATTCAACTCTTTCTTTTTATTTTTTGGTTTTATTCATGTAAATATTTTCCACATATTTCATTTGCAAAAAATCAAGAACAATAAGTGAATAAATGAAAACAGTAGATAGACATACTAAAAAAAGAAAAAATGATAACACGTCTGAATCACTGACGTTTTTACTTTAGTTGATCAAGGATAGACAAGCTCAACAAATTAGTCATCGTCATTCCTTTTCGGTTAACATCCCGTTTTGTTTGCTCACAGTATTTTTTAACGCTTTGATAACTCTTTTCACTTGCAACTTCAATGACTACGATCTGTTCAGAATAAGGAAATGTGAATTTTGAGGGGTTTAGGCAAAATGTATTCATATGCCCAAATCCTGCTTTTCCAATTTTTTCTCTTTTTAATAAAATATTGGCAATTTCTTGTAAATCTTCTCCGTATTCCCCGTATTCTAAATAATAAACCGTTACAAAATTTGTTTCTCCGTTTACTTCTCTTTGAAATAAATCATCACGGATATTGAACATAAAGGAGGTTTTGTCTTGATTGCATACATTTAGATCATGACATATCTTTTCACTGTCTCGAAATTTTGCTAAAAGATAATGATTTGTGAAATCAGAGAAATAAGGCTTACTTTCAACGGAAAATGTACCTGCCACGAAAAATAATTTTTCAATGTTTTTTGAATTAATCCAAGATTCTTTTAGTTTGGTAGACTTACACGTATGCAGATATGGTGCACATACGTAACCAGAATAAGAAGACTCTAGTTGAGACACTATCGATTTGAGATTTTTTTATATTATAAAACTTATCACACATACAAGTATCAAAAATAAAAAAACCCTACGATAGTTTTTTAATACCAGAGATCCTCGTTT
>Ga0224501_10000719_pt1 | contig 25670 bp, 18 predicted proteins | sample SF_Oct11_sed_USG_4_FD_169105 | JGI IMG/M metagenome (GOLD analysis project Ga0224501, IMG submission 169105) | Sediment microbial communities from San Francisco Bay, California, United States - SF_Oct11_sed_USGS_8_1 | ecosystem: Environmental > Aquatic > Marine > Sediment | place: USA... | reverse complement strand
TAAAGAGCATCTCCGCGATAACTCGTTCATGAAAACGTCGATGATTTTTCGGAAAACTACTTGTGTAGTGTGGCAGTACATTTAGAGAGCCACCTTGTTATTGGCTACAGTGTAACTGATGCGGAGTAGCTGCCACTCTTTCTCATTGCCTTCACTCAGCTCTCCTCGAACAATTTTTTTCCGAAAAACCCCAGCGTTCAAGCTGTTTTGAACTTGGGACCTTTCGCGCCAGTGGCGAGCGCTTTAACCGCTCAGCCACAGCGCCTCCCTAATTCGGTCACATGGAGGGCTTTATGTCACTGCCTGGTCTGAATACTGCTAGTAATTCTGGAACTGAATTGTGAGACCATGTAGGCTGTGGGTGTGCTCTGAATTTAAGGCCATAATGATTCTTTGCAGTCTGAAGAGGAGTTCAGTGATGATGATTGTGGTCATGGCGATATGTTCTTAGCCAGATCTCCGGCTGTGGAGGCTTTCCTGGGATCTGTATCACCCGGCTTCACACATCGATCGATGGTACCCTAGTCCGTCATGCAGCAGACTCCTTCACAGTGATTCTGATCATCTGTACAGTTTGGGCCATGTTTATTTATATAGTCATGTACAGCTTATTCAGCAGCTGTTTTTCCTAATCCGTATTCAATGTGCTATTGTTATCTCACAATGTCCTGTTGTTCATTTTAAAAGAAAAAATCTAAGAGTGATGGGATTATAGAGAATAAAAAGTTTATTCCTTTTGACTCCAAACTTCTTACGTATTTAATGGAGAAGCGGCAGCCTCATGATAGATATGTAAGGTTATTCAATGATATACAGCAGTGGAGATCTGCACATTCGCTAATGGGTGTTTAATCGAAGAGAAAATCAGCTCTTTCATATATGTTATTATTGGGCACATAACAAAGTTACTGTAACTACCCAGATCGAGGCCCCATTCTAATATATCCAGTCCACATTCCATCTTCTTCCATGTCTTGTACCCACTCGTCATTGCTAGATAATTTGTTTTGATGTCAGTGCGGCGGAGAGGGTGTTGGGAAGGAAATATCTGGAGTGGACCATGCGACGGAGACGTGACGGAAAATGGGTGCGGCAACACATTTCCAAAGAAGAAAAACAATGTGATAAGTAGCCCTGTGCACCCGTTGTCTGGGGGGAATAAGCAGTGAAGGAAGGTGCGAATGCGGGATTTTTAGACCAGCCAATTATTTGTGTTTTTTTAATTAAGGACACTTCCGACGTTACGGAAAACATGTTTTTCTATCTTTGAATCTATTGGTGGAGTAGTTGTTACGTTTTTCAGGATTGGTTATTGTATTGGAGCTGACCTCCACGTAGTGATATAAAAGCGGAGCGAGGCCCCCCAACCAGCCCTTGTTTCTTGCAATCTGCATTGCAAAACTCTTGTATGCGGTGGCACGTTTTTTTTTCCATATTAGAGTCTATTCGCACCTGATTATTCAATCTACACGACTTGTGATTCTCTGACAACCTACACTCCATCACCCGGTGAGAGACGTTCTAGTTTAGGTAATGTAATTGTGTATACGCATGCACTTAGGGCACAGCAGGCAGGTGCCAATGTAGAGAGAGTTAAATAAGTGTGAGCATGCCCTCCATCTTCGCCTGGGTGTCGGAAGGACCCCTGGGGCACTCCTCGTGTGCAGTCGAATACTTGGACAGTGTCAAGTTAGAGTAAGAAAACCATCGCATGGAGTTTGATCCCGGCTAGGGGCTTTAAGGAAACCGTCTCATGAACCTAGGCCCGGCGTGGGTGATTAACCATACATGCAGAAATAATATGTAAAGTAAGAGAAAGAACACTTAAAAATATTCATTACAAGGGTAACGCATGTATGTCCCTGATTTTCTCCACATTTCTGTTCATTCTTCCCCACCACCTCTGTTCACTCTTCCCCACCACTTCTGTTCACTCTTCTCCACCACATGTCAAAAAGCTTTGTTCTTGCCGGGTGGCGAGCCGACCCATGGCCACGTGCTGAAAAGCCAGGCCCCCTGGCTACGAGTCCTGATCAGCCACAGTGGATTTATTCTCTCCTGTGACGCACTATACAGGCGTTCCAACCGCTGTTGCCTATGGTGCGCTAAGTTTGACAGGATATGGCATGGTTACGCTACTTGGCCGGATCAATGAGTCTTAGTTTCCGCTCGATCGATGCAGCATCCCTCGCTCAATGAGCCAATTAGTCACTGCTATCATGCCGTTGAAGAAACTCATCGTGAGTCAATATCGCGAATGCAGGACAGTCACCTTAATTCTCGGTCTCACTCTGAAGTGTAATTTTTCTCTTCGACTTTGATGCAGAAATTTGTCACATGTGGGTGCAACTCGCAGCCAGTGAGTCACTGACTGAGACTGAGAGTAGGCACTCCAAATGCATGACGTCATATACGTTATGCGCTCGCAGTAAATCTTATATAAAAATTGTCTGATAAAATGAGAGTGAGAGTGACTGACTGAGTCACTCACTGAGTCCTGACTCCGTGACTTGGTCAGTCAGTGACTAGTGAGTCACTCAGTCGGCGTCGCTGAAAGACAGTGAGTGAGTGACTCATTCAGTTGTCAGACTCAGTGACTGAGTGACCGATACAGTGAATGGGTGAGTGCGACTGTGACTGACTGAATGACTGAGTAGTGATACTGATACTGATAATTGATAGTAGTATCAGTATGACTCGGTCATTGACTGTGTTGTGTGACTCACAGTCACAGTCACTATGAGTATGGCTATGACTAGTATGACTGACTGAGTTATTTGGTGGGTACCATGACTCACTATTAATTAATCATCAATGAATGTGACTGAGTGGCCGTGGCTAGTGTGACCATGACTATGAGTGGTCAGCCAGTGAGTGAGTATCTGAGTAAGCACCATTATGAGCCTGAGAGTGAGTCAGACTCAGTGAGAGTGACTGAATGAATGAGTGTGCCAGAGTGAGAGTGACTGTGAGTCATCAACTCAGCTGAGTCTGGTAGAATTGAATATGAATTTGAATCGCCGAATTAAGCAATCATTCTATGAATTGACTGACACTATCAGTGGATCAGCCATTCATTATCCCAGGTCACAGTCAGCGAATCAGGCGTAACTCAACTGGCTGGCTGGAGTTGGAGTGACTTGAGAGTTGGAATGAAAATGCTGACTAGTCTACTCCATATTATTAGTCTATTACTGTCAGTATCGAAGTGCATCAGCGTGATGTTGAGCAAGCACACCTGTGATAGAATCGCATGGAACTGTATTGTATTTTTATTTGTTAGTTTACAAATGCGCGGTTGAACAGGCAAGTCTCAAACTGATTAGGTTTTAGAAGCACATATGTGGCTATGAGGTATACAATACATGATTGACACATTTAGGCGTTTCCACCAGCACCCGTTTTTTGGGGATTATTACAGGCATTATGTTTTTTGTTGTAGGTGTCAGGTTCTCGTCTGCTAACTGGGAATAGGTTTTATCTGAAACGATGTATTCACCAATCAGCACAAATGCTGACCCCTTCATACGTACCGTATGTTGTGGAGCAAACTGGAAGAGGAGAAAGAATGTATGATATTTATAGTCGCTTACTGAAAGACAGAATTATATGCCTCATGGGGCCTGTAAGTTACTGGTTGCAGCATTTTTACATGCAGCATATTCACCACAGACTGGTGACATGTATGTGGCGGCGTAAACGCCTATATTTGGTGTTCTTATCTATCTAACCAGAAAGCTCATTCTTGAACATCTATTGCTCCATTAAAAACTCCATAAACTATGTAAGGTTGTGATGTTATGACAATACCATTTCCTTGAGATTACCCGCCCTTGAGAGTTTCTCTAATTCTCCTGTCCTGAACCAATCATAATGGACCAACCGATCCAATAATGTATATGTACTGAATTTATAGGTTTAAATCTATATTATCTTCAAACTGGATTGTAGATAGATGATCATGTAGCCAGTGTAGTGGTTGCACAGTTGCTGTTGCTTCAAACAGAGAACTCCAAAGCCCCCATACATATGTACATAAACAGCCCGGGCGGCGTAGTAACCTCTGGCCTGGCTATCTACGACACAATGCAATATGTCAAGCCACCGATAGCCACATGGTGTGTCGGACAAGCATGCAGCGCGGCGTCCCTATTGTTGGCTGCAGGAGCTAAGGACATGAGAAATGCGCTACCTAATTCACGGATTATGGTGCATCAACCATCTGGTGGTGCTCAGGTGAGAAAAAAGAGCTGGGGCCTAGCAGAACTACCTAGTGCCACTACCATTTTTGTATTAGTCGAGCTAATACTGCCTCGAAAGGTTTTAAATTAGTCGATAGTGGGCAAAAAAATTAGTAGAGATCCGTTTGACAATTAAAAGGAAGCTTTGTACTTAAAGATAGACAAAACTAATGAAAGAACACAGTTCAGGCATCTTGCGCCTATTTCAGTAATTCCATATAAAATGATCCCCAGTGTCAAAGATCTGAGCAAAGCTAGCTGTTTCAAACGATGCGCTGGGTGATGTAGGCGCCAGTCGACTTGTACTTAAAAGCCTCTGTTTAAGATTCAGCTTTGGTGGGCTTGATCGCAACCAGGGAGGAGCCATATCTATGACGCTTGGGGAGTTGGTAAACCTTGACAAGTTTTCAAATCAGAGGTCGACTGACCCAATCAGTTCACTATTTAAAATTAAACTAATTGTCGGCGGCAAATTAAAGTGCGGCTACGCAACATTGGCCAAGAAATGCTGTTTAAAATCAGATGTTCTACCGTTCAAATTCGTTGTTGAATCTTTGTAGGGCCAAGCCACGGATATCCAAATACAAGCTGAAGAAATACTCAAAATGAAAAAACAGCTTAACGGCATTTATGCAAAGCATTGTGGCAAGGCGATTGAAATTATAGGTCAGTACATCAGTGGAATCTGGAAGCATTGCAGCATAGAGAGATCACAAGATAACGGACTCTATGGGGGTCCGGCTACTGATAAGCAAATCGATAGCATTGAGTACGCCACTGTGCCACTCGTCAATGATGATCATTGGTGTTGTAGAAGCCAGTATGGAGCGCGACAGATTTATGACACCACTGGAGGCCAAGGAGTTTGGAATTATAGATCATGTTAGGGAAGATTATAGTAATAGCACAGACAAAGACAGCTAGTACATTGTATGCTTGGGCATTATTTTCAATATGGCTGCTGGTCAGGTGTATGTACAGCTTTATTGCAACACAGTATCTGAAACGCTACATTGTGGCCTGCTATTGGTTCAACTGACGTAGAAGATCCTTGCGCTTGGTCTCCAACTCATCTTCGCTCAACTCCCCTTCACTCTGATATTTCTACAAAGTCATACACTGTTATCAGACTGGTGATTTCCCGTCACAGCTCATGGGCCACTTCCCGTGTATGTTTACTGTGATTAACACAAACAACATGCAAAGGTCCCTACAGTCTCTCCATTCAGACTGTGATAATAGTCCGAGTGAGAAGCAATGACCACAGTACCCGTCACTCTCGACACCCAACAACATGTAAGAGTGGAACTCCGAACAACGGATGTAATGGTTTATAGCGAAAACATACCATACCATAGTACGCATCAGACACTAGGCCCGATTTCTGCAAGTTGGAAAATGGAGTGCAAAATAAAGCCTTATAACACCAAAATGCCTCTCAGAATTGTTACGGAGTTCGGTGGCTTAGGAGGCAGGGGTTACATATATACCTTCTTCTTTTCTTCTGGCTCTGGTGACTTAGAACCATGTCGTGAAGATTTTTTACTTTTCTTCGACTTTTTCTTATGTTTCCTCGACTTCTCTGCAACGAGATTTGTCTGGGTAAGACCACGCAAACGAGTTTTGGAGCATTTTGAATGATGACTTGCGTATGTTAATTTTCAATATGATTGTCAAAGAGTTGGAAGATTGGACACTGAAGGAAACCACCTATTCACTAACCTTCTGGTGAAGGGGATCGACTGGGGGATCTCCTTTTCTTCGCTGATGATTTCTCGTCGGAATCACGATCGGAGGCAGAATTTGATCGTCGCCTGTACCGCCGTTTCTTAGGATCCTGTGAGGCACTACGAGACCTTGACCTTTTTCTATAGCGACTATCATCCGAATCCTCCGACGCCTATAGTATAAATCTGTGTATGAACCCTGAGTAAGGGAAGAAACCATGAGAAAATATCAATGAGCGACGGCATGTATGAAGAGAGAGGGGAAAACTCACCGAGCGGGATCTTGATCGCCTTCCTTTGTGCTTCTTCGATTTTTTCGCCTTTCTGCTGCTTGAGGCGTGAGAGTGCAGACAAGCTTCTTCCTGAGCTGTGAGCAGTTCGGCAAAGACGCGGGCGCGATCCGCATCTAGAGTCAGAGCCTTGTATGCTGGTTCAGACACAAACTAAAACAAAACACAGTTTTACATGCATGAAGAGCCATACTATCCAGGCCCATTATCAGACACAAAATATTTCCAAGTACCTTATCACGGACATCATCCCAATTAGTGTCAGGCGCCCAGTCGGTGGAATAACCTCTCAACATCTTACGGAACGCATCCTCAATCTTCTTCTGACGTCTTTGATCGTCCTTGATTCTCTCTTTCTCTCTTGCTTCAGCTTTATCCATCAACTGCAATCATCCGAATGCGCAAGTTGAACACCTTGATGGGGCGTGATCAAACAAACTCGAATTTATTGTTATATGTGCACAATTAATTAGAAGAGCTGCAAAGCATAATCTTAAGATTTTTTTAAGATCTTTTAAGGTACCATACCGTTTTGTAGGTAAGCTTGATATTTCCAGCATCCAACGCTTGACTTCTCTTATCCGTTGTTACAACAGAGGCAAAGTCCTCAAAAGTTGTACTGAGGTCCATTAAAAAGCCAGCGTCCTGTAATCCAGAAATACCATTACAGAGTGGTGACATCAATAGAATGTATTCAGCAGCGCTGACAACAAACAAAACTTTATTTTCCATCACAACATCACCCTCCATCAGACAGCACTGTGTTCACTATACAAAGATCTTTAAAAGCGCCAGTTGTGTTATGAGAGGGCAACTCCACACTTTAAATAAGTTGATTCCTCGAGGCAGGTATCATACTAAACGAATATTCAACCCCCTCCCCCTGGCTGTTTATTTGATTAATTGTCAATAAGGGAGGCGCTGACTGGTGCTGAAGGCCCCGGGTTCAAACCCAGCTTGTTTGCGGGTTTTTTCAAAAACCTCATTTCTTCAGAGCTTGGAAAGATGAATGCTATGAGGGAAAGGAGTGGCACCCCACTACCAGTACAAGTTGGCTATGTTACCACCGCTTTCCAACACGATCATGGGTTAAGGGGCAGCCTTTACTTTACTGTCAGCGCATACTAAATACGCTTAAATAGGTTACAACTGACCTTGAGAATCTCTTTAATAACCTTTTTTTCATCCTGGAACCGAGATTTCAGTTCTTCTACATAAAACTTGAACAGGTCCAACGGTGTGCTGCCTGGCTGACCAAGCATAGTATCGAATCGCGCGTCAGACGAAATAGTTGTATATAATGTCATCCATAATGACATGGAATGGAGTTTGCCTTCTTCATGGAGCTCGTCCAGCAATTCCTACAATTAGATCTTTGATGTTTGACCAGCAGCAGCACCATAAGCAGAAAAGTTATCAAATATTGTAACAATTAGAAAAAACACCAGTGGCAAAATAATAATATGACTGAGATGCTCACAATGAAGGCGTCTCTGTTCTTGCGTTGCTGTCTTCTTATTCCTCTTCGTTCGCGCTCTTTATCATCATCATACTCCTGTTCCAACATGCGAATATGCTCCTCAAAACATACCAATGCATCTTCTTTATCCATATCTACAAAAGAATCCATGACGGTAAAGTTCCCGTGTCCCCCATCTGGCTACCGCATAGAATGACGCACAAAGGGCTGCAGTTTTTGAAAATTTCCATAAGAATTGCTGTTAGCTGAATATTTTTTTCACATCTTTGATCACCATCTATGCATGTACCCACACCTGTCAAAATGATGGCAATTAAAGAGAAAAATGAATTAAAAGAGGCAGATGAAGTATCTTTGGAACTTACTAAGTAATTTTTGATCCTCTGTGAATTGGGGCATATCTAGAAGTAGCTGTTGACACTCTGACCAGGTGGTTAAGTGAGTCAGCTTCGGTATGGAGTCCAGAATTTCGCTGAACACTTTACTGTTTCTCTTCTTTAAATCCTTTGCTGCCTCCTACAAACCATAAATGTAGCTCTATTAGGTTATCTGAGAGAAAACTCAGTGGCTAGAGCAAGATCAGAAGATCCTGGGTTCAAACCTCCATTATACCGGTATATATGATTCCTAGCTCTCATCCTATTCAACTTGGGAGGTCCGCTAAATAGGATGGTCAACAATCCAGTAGAATTACATGAATAAACAGTTTAGCCTCATAGGACAACCCACCTTTCAAAGTGTAGCATTATATACAACAATTCACTGAGTGGGATATTAACCTTTTCCCTTTTTGTAACCTCATGTTGCACATCCTCAAATATTTCCTTGCGATCCCGATCGCCCACAGCCATCCATTCCTCACAATCCTCATATAGTTTCTCCGCCTTTCGAAATCGCAGCGTTGACGTCATTTCCTCATGCTGTAGAAGGAATTTCTCCAAATCCTCTTTTGCTTTACGAGCCTTCAGCCTCACTTCTTCCTGAAAACACCAGCATATAGAAGTTAGTAGCTGACCCATCGGCAACCCCAATAACTGTGACTTCACATGGGCCAGTAAATCGAGTTGACACCGGTAAAACTTACTTGTTTATTTTCCAAATAATAATTCCCTGTCCGGAGTCATGGATTTTGTCAAAGCAATTCATGACCGAAGGCCTTTTCAGTTGCCACCATTGACTTTTCCAGTATTCGAACCAAGGAAAGGGCAATGGTGGCGACAGGAAGGGCATCCAACCATAATTTTCCACATGTGCCAAAACGCTAATTGATACCATTACAGTTACACAGATTCATTTGGTGTTTAGTATAATAATCACGGATGATTGCTCAAGACCCAGGTTACCCATACAAAAATTGTAACATTATTTGCAGCTTCCCTATCGGAAGTTCACATCCTACTAAAAATACCTTTTCTTCCTTCGCTCGTTGGGTTTTGTACATGTTAAAGGCTTGCTTCTTCTCATTTAACTGCTTGAGAGCAGAGTACCTTGGGTCAGTGACAATCAGTTTCATGGCAGCTTCCCAGGAGGAGGTGGATGAAACACCCTACAAAAAGCGAACCAGGCTTCTAAACATTTCACAGCCGTCCATAGATCATGTGATCATGATGTTTTGATTGGTTATTCATACACATCTTAGTAGAAACATATTACTGACCTTATCTTTGAGCAACTGTTTAAATGCTTCTTGCGCGTCTTTCTTAGTGCTATAAGTCACCGGTTTTCGTGGGGCTGTTTCTTCATCACTAGACTCATCACTATGGAAAAAAAGTGAGAAAACTGACAACCTGGCATTACTAGATATAATTTTTTGTCCAGTATGACATTCTTACCATTACAATGAAAGTTCCTGGATAAAATACCAGTACTTGTTCTTTCGGCAGTTACAGCTTAGCATGGAGCACCACAAGTCAGTATCAACGCTCCACATCATAGGATTCAAGTGAGGAGCTCATACAACGGAGACCCACGATGGTCGAGATCTGAACCAGGGTTCTCCCGTTTGCGCCTCCAGCACTCTACCGGTGATCTACCCCACATCAACGTGATAAGCAGCGAACTCATAATGTGCTAAACATTACAAATTACTGGAGTAGGCTCAGTGTTATGTTAGTGCGATGATACAAACATACTGACCTGGACTCTATAATAACATCAGGAGATGCAGTTTGAGAAGGTGGCAACGAAATAGAAGCGAGTGTAGCTTGCATGGCCGCTTCGATAGCTGACCCTCCAGTGGAAGGAGCTGCATTCTGAGTTCTACAAAATGAAGTTCAACGTAAAGCACCGAGTCACAAATGGAACGTAAAGAGTATTAGAATGTTACAATGTGGCTGAGTGGCTAGTGCACTGGGCTTAAAGTGTAAGTGAACTGAAAAACGTGGTCTCACAATCTACCCGTGATCTCATTTCTTGGAAGATCTTGCTGAAAACCTGCTGCCTCAAATGCCTGATAAGGTATGACACAACATAATGGTGGGTGGAGCCTAGCGATTCCTGTCGGTCTCGTCACTATCTAAACACGGATCCGGTAGTCGAGCGCCTGACCCACTAGATAAGCTTATATGATCTAAACAGAAAATGAAGTTGTTTTTGATGTTCTAGCAATGTGTTCGAAATTTCACTCAATGTACAATGTATTCATGATATAAGCCATCTTTTGTGATTTTTGATGATACAAAATGAGTTGGAGACAACATGGCTGCCGATTGATCTCCTTAGCAAGGCACCGGGTATAACGATCGTTCGCCGTCAGCAAGGGTTATTGGGTACAATCTGTCATTGGTATATATGAGCAATAAACTGACTAATAGGTAACCACAGGAAGCTCATCGCCCTAGCCTCCAGGCATCATGAATGCCTGCCCGCAAGTGATAGAATAAACATCGCTAGTTTGCCAAGTCAACAACTTTTCGACTGGAGAATACAAAGAGCTTGACTTGTGCCCGCTGTGTTTTTATCAACTAAGGTAAATCTACCGCAACCTCTGACACACGTTAAACACAGAGGTCCCCGCTCTCATTCTCCACCACCCCATTGATGTTACGTCCTTGTTGGATTCGGATCATTTTGGTACACAAGGAATGGGAGTCCACCATGGTGTGACTTTGTGATGTTATTCATATGAAGAAAAAAAATCTATCTTGACTTGGACCAGGACCTTGGGATGCCTGACGCAGGCTCGTGCAAGGATACTAAACCAAGAAGGTAGTGGACATAAATTATAGACAATAGCAACTGGAACCTATCAGCAAAACATGCTATGCATAAAGACAACTGCGTATACAATGGACTAGGTTTACTCACAACTCGTTTTCATCTCTGAATGGTAGAAACATAGTAATCAATGGTTAGCAATGAACTACAGATCAATTTTATACGACAGCAAACTTTGAACCCCAGACTCACTTTATTTTCGTTTCAAGTTCTTCCAGTTCTTTTGGCTTTGTCCAGCTGGATTCTTGAGTTGTGGCATTGTGATAGTAAACTTTTCCTTTGTCGGATTTATATTCCTTCCATGGACAACTTGCCAATAGTCGCTGTAGAAACAACACAAATGTAGTCACAGCTGCGTCAATCACGGTTAATCGCAAGTCATTTTCGAGACTAGGACAAAGAGGGATTTACGACAACACACGGAGCCCAATTTTAAGAAGTCAAATAAAGCTTGGAGTAGCCATTAATTTAGTTAGGAAACTCCACGATACTTCTCTGTCTCAATGCCATGCGCTAAACGCGTCAACAAAAGATAGGTTCATAAGAGAAATATTCTTTAATTCCTGTTTATGCCCCCCCCCAGAATGACCCTCTTGGGGGATTATACAGATACAAAATAAATCACCCGCGTAGACTTTTAAAGAATCAAACCTCGGTTTCAGTCTTGAACTCATCAGGCTTATCCCAAGACGATTGTTTAGTTTGTGTATTGAAGTAATATGGACGGCCATCGGGCGCTTTATGTTCAGTCCACACCGATTTGGGTTGGACACCAGAGGTGGGAGGAGCTTGAGCTACTGGTGGTACAGCTCTGAAACCTACAAATGGCATATACAAATAAGATTATGAGTCTATATATATTGCTATTTATGCTATAGATGGGGTGAAGCGATAGCCTAATGGGATGACGTACTGGGCTTTGAACCCGGAGTCCTTCAATTCCCAGTTCAGGCAAAAACTTTCTATTTTGCGATACCCTCGTCAGTTTCGGATCCTGACGCCAAGTAAAGGAAGCCCTTTAGAGTTAACTTCTCTACGGGGCATGCAGGTGCCTAAGACTCAGTAGGCCAATTTCTGCACCGCTCCTAACAGCTGTCTTGTCATGGAGATACTAAGAAGGAAAATGCTATAAATTCAATCAGCGAATTAGGTATCATAATCACGAGCTCACTCCTTAGCTAATAGCCATTCATTTAATTCAAAACAATAAATTGGGTCATATTGTTCATAAAACTATAGTACACACCTGGAGGAGGGCCTTGGAATTGCCCAGAATTCTACAACAAAGATAAAAAATATTACAGTAGGTGACATAATTCCTTGATGGACCACCAGGGATGCAATATCAAGTGAAAATTATGAAATTAAAGTGTTGGTGCATTGAAGAACATGGTCACACATTGTACCCTTGATCTCATTTCTTGGGAGAGCTTGCTCAAAACCTGCTGCCTCAAATGCCTGATAAGGTTTGACATAATATGATGGTGGGCGGAGCTTAACGATTCCCGGTGGATTTGCCCCTATCTAAATACGGATCCGGTAGTCAAGCTGCTGACTCACTATATGGGCTTATATGATCTAAACAGAAAATGAAGTTGTTTTTGCCGTTTGAGCAATTTGTTCGAAAACTCACTCAACGCCATCTTGTGTAAAAATTTTTGACGAGAATACAAAATATGAAAAAATAATTTGGAGTCAGCATGGCCGCCGATTGATTTCGCTTAGCAAGGCACCGGCTATAACAATCATTCGGCCATTATCAAGGACTATCACTGTGCTTGGTAAGCATAACCAATGAACTGAATAACAAGTAATCACAGGAATCTTATCGTCCTAGCCATCAGCCAGCATGAACGCCTGCTTGCAAGTGGTACAAAAAACATAGCTAGTTTGCTAAGTCAACAACTTTTCGACCGGAGAGTACAAGGAGTTTGACTTTGACTCGAGCCCTCTGTGTTTTCACTGTCTGTGGTGAATCCGATGCAACCTCTTATACATTTTAAAACTTTAGTGGCTGAGTAAGTGCAGGCTACTTACCCAGTTTGGTGGTTGTCCGCCTGGCATTCGCTGCTAAAAGACACACGTTATATTACCAGTATGATACTTGTATACTCATCCAATTCAATAGCACTTTAGAAAACCCAAACCTCGTTCGTGACTGCTCATTGCTGATTGCTATTGTCCAACTAGAACTGATTTACTAATTAGTATTTACCAACTCAAACTCAACAGTCAAAGTCAAACTCAACGTGAGAGTAAAACTAAACCTTAGACTCAGAGTCAGAGACTGAGGCTGAGAGAGTCAGTCGGTAAGTAAAATATTAAATACTAAAAGTAAAAACTTTTTACTTAAAGTAAAATTAAAAATAGTAATGACTAAATGAGTAATCACTCACTTCACTGACTCAGTGACAGTCATTTCAATCAGCCATTCATGATTCATTCGTTTTCGTGACTTCGCGTCAAATTCATGATATAAACTGCGCTAATTTTATTTTTTAGTTCATCATTCAATCGAACCATGATAATGATTGAGTTTGACTTTCATAAGTTTACCAAGTTGAACGGATTGAAAATAAAATTTGAATTCATCGATGAGTGGTCGATAAACTTAGTTTCTGCAATCATTGATCGATTGATTTCCGACTCACTCACTGAGAGTGACTGCTTATGAATTGATAAGCCGAAAGTATGTCTTCAATATACGCCAAATTAATAACGCAGTTACTGCATCATTAAGTCTCACGAGCAGATTGAGTCAAAAGAATGAAAATAATGAACGAACCGCCATGTTTGTTAATAGAAATGGACTCATTGGATCCGCTACAATACAGTGACTGGCCTTCTTGAGTGAAGTTATATATACGATTGAATAACACAAGTTGAACACGTCAAGGCGGCTCTCCTGGCCTACTTTTCGCCGGTCTTGCAATTTGGTACGTCTCTTAGCAGACTGTCCTACTCCTAGTTCTAAATCTAATTGTTTTAGTTTTCGTCTTCGTTAAATGCAACCACGACGGCCTTACCGCATTCACTGCAAGAAAAGCGTGTGGGCGAGTCCACGAGTGACTCAATTCGTCAGTGAATCCATGTCCACGCCGATTGCGATGATCGGCATCGGGTGATGGTATGGTCACGGAATCATTCGACTTCGAGTTTGACTTTGAGTGGCCGTGGGTGACGTGAGTCTGACTGACCGAGTCACGACAGTCACTCCACCGAGTGCCAGTGTGACTGTCACTCCCAGCAACGTCTTATGTACTGTAACACTTACTATGAGGTACACTTACTACTTACTAACTTAGACTCAGTCTAAGTTCTAACTTAGAGTTAGACAATTACAATTTGAATTTACATTCATTTCATGGTAGTTAAATGAATAATTCAATAAATAATAGTTACACTAACACTAGAGTCTACAGTCTACACTAGTAGTAGTACAATAATAGTAACGGTACTAACTAATTACTAACTAACTAGTAACTTGTAAGTCAGTGAGTTGTTAATGTAACTCAGAAGTCACTGACTTAATTACTTAGTAACTTGCTGAGTGACTGACTCACTCAGTTTCTCTCAGTTAGTCAGTAGCTACTCACTCAGTCACGGAATTGGGGATACATTACACTTACACGTACAGTTTACACTTATGGGTAACAGATGAATATGTTTTCTTAAGTCAATCTTGTTTGGAGTGACCCTGAACCATGCATAGGATAGATTTGAATACAATAAGCTTTTACACTATTAGTATTAGTATTAGTTATCACTCATCGGTTACTAAATGATGCACATTCCAAAGAATAACCTGTGTACTTGTTCTGATTTCCAGATTTAGTGCTGTGCTCTGGTCCAGGTAACCGGACTCCACATTGACAGTCCCCTGATGGCGACAAAGCCTGCTAAAACCAGCAAGGAGTATGCTCTGCTTCAGGATTCAGAAGATGAAGTGAGACATCTGAGGGATATGTTTCACTACCCAAAAATGAAAGATTTGCCAGATGGTAAGTATAGCTCGCCTTATGTCCAGTGATACATCGGGTATCACAAGTCATTTCCCCCATCAGAACTAACGGCAAAGTTTGATTGAACAGTGAAAATCTCCCTCAAGCTGACTTCTTCAATGACTTGTGATATTACAGTTCTGGCGTGTAGTTGCTGGCAAGTGCGTATTGTCATACATGTTTCTACAGCAATCTGCAACGTCGACACCATCACCTGTAGTCAATGTAATCTGTTACATTTTCAGTTGATCTCGCACTAGTCGATCCCGAGGAAGATTCAATCTATTTCTGTGGTAACAGTCTGGGACTTTGTCCGAAGCAAGCCAAGGAACTTGTGTGTAAAGAACTTGACAAATGGTCCAAATGGTAAGGCCAATACGTTTAATAGTCGATCACCAGCCTAATATGTGGCGTGTATAAGCCATATTTTGTTCATGTATTGCATTACTAGTACATGTAAATTTGTACGCATGCTCTTCCACAGAATTATTGTTAGTAATTGAATGTGGCCGTTCTTCTTTTGCAGGGGTGTGTATGGTCACACCCTAGGAGATTTACCATGGGCTGAGGGAGATCTCTGCCTAGATGAGCAAATGGCAAAAATGGTTGGAGCTCAACAGCAAGAAATCTCTGTTATGAATGGCCTCACCGTGAATCTGCATCTCCTTATGGTATGTGCTACTGCTAATGATCAAGCAGTTTATCAGTAGCAAATTGACAAGAGTTAGTCACATTTAATCTGGAATGAATCTGGTCATGCTGCGCATAAATATATCACCGCTCTCTAGGTAAATGACTAAAGTCGCCTCTCTACATCTTACTTGTATGCTTTATACTTGTAGCTATCTTTTTATGAACCACAAGGAAAGAGAAACAAAATTATGCTGGAAAGTAAAGCTTTCCCATCCGATCATGTGAGTGTGGAATCTGATACTGTTAGCACTGTGTATATAAATTCAAACCCACCACATGGCCCCTTAGTTATCTAGAAGCTTATTACTCCCTTACTGTGTCAGCCTTATTGATATTGTTTTATATGGTTTTTACAATAACTATGCGAGTTCCTGGTGTGCAGCAGAGTTGAACTTGTGCAGAATAATCATGATGTATTAGCCCGTTTACAGTACAGACAAATGTGTTGCATATGATGTGTGGTAAGCAGGTGATTCTCTCTTCCAGTATGCTGTCGAATCCCAGATTAAACTGCATGGATTGGATACTGCTGATTGTATGCTATGTCTGGAACCAAGGGATGTAAGTATTAGTTGATGACTCAATCTTATTTCTACTTGCTGGGGTTATCCCTGGATGTTCGTCAATGAAACCAATTGACAAATATTCATGGAGTGACGAATGTAAATAATTGGCTGTGTACAGCATCAAACCTAGATTGAACTAAGCTATTCGTTCAATATTTGTCTCGGATTACTTTGTTGTCAGACAGGAACCCTCAGTGAGAGTGACGCTAATAACCATGCTAAAATCCTGTAGTCATTTCGGGACTCCTCGGATATCCGAGAGATCTCCTCCAAAATTCAAGCCATGTTGAGTGTCGATCTACAATCGTTCATCTTGGCTCGGCACAGATTTTCTCGTCGACGAAGTATTTGTTAACAAAAGTCCGCGTGTAAACCAAGCAACTCTGCTCATTGCATCATTATATATCCGGACTATCTATTATTGCTAGGTGAAGTCTATAAGCACCTGCATATATGTACTTTCACGTGTAGGGTGAGGCAACTCTTCGACCAGAAGACATATTGGACGTTATTGAGCAACAGGGCGATACTATCTCAGTAATCATGTTGAGCGGAGTACAGTACTATACAGGGCAACTCTTTGATATGAAAACTATCACTGAAATGGCGCACAAAAAGGTTGGAAATAAAGTGCTTCTGACTAAGATGACCAAAAATTTACCCTAATTATAAAATTGGAACTGTCAAGTGCTGCCCCAAATTTCATTGATTCTCTGTAACTTCTATTGGGCAAAAGACACACGTATAGTGTAAAGCGGAATCATATTAAACGTGACAAAATAGACCAGTATTTTATTTGGCCTTGCCCTGATATTTCTTCCGTATTGAGGGCTGTATATTTAATTTAGTGCACCCTCATGGTGGCATTGCTTTGGTTTCCGATCACCTCCTCTATCCTTTAGGAATGAATTGATAGCTTAGTGGTAAGTGTGCTAGACTCTGGCTCCATTCCCGTTCCCAGAAAACCCTTGTATTTAGCAACATCCTCGTCGGTTTCCGATCTTGAGTTTGAAGAAAGGACATCTACCCATAGTCATCTTCTTAATGGGATAGACTGGTATTTGCACACATTTCTTATTGATTTTTTCTGTTATGTTTGCAGGGCATTCTCGTTGGTTTTGATCTAGCGCATGCCGTTGGGAATGTACCATTGAAATTACACGACTGGGATGTAGATTTTGCCTGTTGGTGCAGCTATAAGGTAACTACACCGTGAAGTGTTTGCCTCTTCTTTGCCATCAGCATCTTGTAGGCAATTGGAATCAGTCAGTTATATGCAGCACCCTCCACCAGTATTTTAAGCATCTGTGTATTGGACTATTGACCGAATTATGTTGTATTTTTTCTAGTACCTGTGTAGTGGAGCTGGGGGGATCGCGGGAGCCTTCATCCATGAGCGCAATCTCCTTAGCAAACCTCCAAAACTACAGGGGTGGTGGGGCCATCGGAGTGATACTCGATTCGTCATGGACAACAGTAAGTTTGATCTTTTGCAATAATCTGTAATATTTCTTTAAAAGGCACGACCCTTTGCGATAAAATCGGTGAAACATATCACATGTAAAACTCTGTATCTTGGTGTTCATTTAACTTACAGTCGCCCTGAGTCCACCAAACTGGGGGATTCTAGTATACTGGTAACGAATTCTATGCAAGATACTGTTCACACTCAGTAGTAGCAGATTCACTGATGGCCTCTTCAATTGAATTGTAGCAATGGATCTGATACCTGGTGCCAAGGGCTATAGACTCAGCAACCCCGGGGCTCTACCCTGCGCTTCTTTGAAAGCCTCACTCAATGTAAGCAACTATCGTGTAAATTGCACAGCTCTGTCGTAATAACTTGCATTTGAAATGCTGGTTCACTATTGATGAAAACATATGTACCCGTTCAGTCTACCTAATGTGTGTACTTTTAAGGTCTTTGATCAAACGGACATGGAGACATTGCGGAAAAAATCTCTCAAGCTCACTGGCTACCTGGAGATGATGATCAAAGAATACTTCTCAAAGGATGTCAATGATGATTCTAAACCCTTCATAGACATATTCACACCATCTGATCCTGAACAAAGAGGCTGTCAACTATCGCTCTGCTTCTCCATACCAATCAAAGAAATCTATCGTCAGCTTACAATGCGAGGCATTGTGGTGAGTGGGGCCTTTCAACACCCTTTACCCTGGTTCGATCATGTAACATGTCACTTGTAGATTATCATAAGCGTAGACAACATCCATAGATTTATAAGCATAGATGAATGATCATAGAAAGTAAGCCAGACATATAAGCATAGACTACGAAATGTAGCCAAATAGCCAATAGCCAATGAGTGGTGGGCAAGTGGCTGATGAGAGATTGAACCTGTACCAGCAATATAGGCATAGACTCGTGGACATAGGCATATAGATTTGCATGTTTATGATTTAATAATTCAATAATGATGTTTTTTGTCTGCCTCACACAGTTGGAAAAATTAGCGTAGATACATACAGACATGTAAAATGTAAGCATAGCCAGATGAACATGAACGCGTGAGCATAGACACATGAACATATACTCATAGACATATGAATATGGATTAGTAGACAAATATTTTTAAATGTTTGTGGTAACAATCCAATAGGGGCGTTTCTGTCTGCCTCATGCAGTTGGACTGTTAAATTGTTTTCTGTTACATACTTCACTGGTTTCAATAACTAGCAAGCTATAATGTGTATTTTATAATGTACGTTGGCGTGTTATATAATTTTAGCTTAACTGCATTAGGTTTTCCCTTTGTATACTAGAGAAAGCAGTGGCATGGTGGTCTAAACGAGAGTTAGATGCACCAGTCTCTGGTCCCCTCCATCTTGCAGTAGGGTGTTGTAACAATTAAAAAACTCCGACCATATTGGAATTTTTTAACAGTGCGACGAAAGACTGCCTCATGTGATCAGAATAGCGCCAATTCATCTATACAACTCCTACATGGATGTGTTCAGATTCATCTCAACACTTCGGAACTTACTCGAGAAATAACCGTACAACGATGTTTGTAGTTGCAGTTCTGAATTTCTATAAATTTAGTGAGTCAAGTCGATAATTGATTCGTGTAACGTGTGCCAACTAGTAGCTCTGTTGTTTTTAAACCAATAAAACCAGACTATGTATTTGTATCTCGACCTTTGTTTCTGCCAAACTGTTTTTGAAATCATTTAAAAAGTTTAGTGCAGGATTGGAATCATTTTTCCATGCATAATGTAACTCCAAATTGTATTTGATATTCTGGTAATAAAAAATGTAGCATTGATCCCTTTGTCGTACATTAAGTAGGAGAACCCAAGTTGTAATGTGTGGCCTACTTTTCAACTTGTTACAAAAACACTGTTAGCATTTCTGGTTTGGGCAAAGTGGTGTGAACGTTGTGTTCGTGAGGTGGAGTAGGGTAGAGTAATGTAGTACTCATTGCATATTTGATTACCCTACTTGTAATGCGCGTGTGTTCGTTGTGTGAAGAAGGGTAGGGTAATGTTAGTGACACCGCTAGTTTACTCAAATATAGTAATATATATACTCAATATAGTAAACAGAATTAAATAGCTCATTACATTAGACACAACTCAAACCCATTATTCAGTTTATTCACAAGTATATACATAAGAAATAAATTCACAGATAGGGCAATGCCTATGAACTGCCTGAAATTACCTAATATAGTAAACTAAATGTCGCCCTTTACCAATTGTCTTCTTTTCCCATACTTCGCCATTAGACCTCGTTTCAATGCAAAGTTACTAAATCCCATGCATCACAAACCAATAACCCATGTATAATGTACTTTGACCAGTTCCCAGATTTAGTTGTGTTCTGGTCAAGGTAACAAAACTCAACATTGACAATCCCAAGATGGCGACAGACTCTGCTGAAACCAGCAAGGTTTATGCTTTGCTTCAGGCTTCGCAGGATAAAGTGAGACATATATGGGGTATGTTTCATTACCCAAAAAATGAAGTATTTGTCTTATGGTAAGTACAGATCACCCGATAAAGCATCTTTATCGCCTAACACTTCTGTGTCGGATTCAGAGACAAGACTCCTGAAGGCAACTCGATTTGAAATTGTCACGAGTCATTCAACCCAATGAACTGACCGTCAAGCTTCAAAAATATGTTCATTTGTACAGGGAAAAAAGAGCTAAATCTCCCTCTTTGGCTGACCTTTATAACGACGTGTGATGGTAAAATTCTGCTGCGTAATTGCAAAACAACTGAAGAGTTTTCAATTGACACACAAGCGCTTTTCTCTAATAATCTACAAACCTTGAAATCATCACCAGTATGCAGTCTAATCTTTCACATTTTCAGTCGATCTCTCACAAGTCGATAGCGAGGAAGACTTAATCTATTTCTGTGGTGACAGTCTGGGACTTTGTCCGAAACAAGCCAAGGAACTTGTCTGTAAAAAACTCGACAAACCGTTCAAGTGGTACGACCAATACACTGAAGAATTGATCACCAGCCTATATTCTGGGCTTTGTGGCATGTATATAAACAATAGTATTGCATGTGTAGTATGTATGCATCATTGGTGATTAGCTACGTTATTTTAAACTTATGCCGGCTCATTACTGGCGAGAATACATGTTTCAGTATAGTCTACACAGTGTGTCTTTTTTCAAGGCCCTTGATCAAACGGACATGAAGACACTGCGGAAAAAATCTCTCAAGCTCACTGGCTACCTGGAGATGATGATCAAAGAATACTTCTCAAAGGATGTCAATGGTGATTCTAAACCGTTCATAGACATATTCACACCATCTGATCCTGAACAAAGAGGCTGTCAACTATCGCTCTGCTTCTCCATACCAATCAAAGAAATCTATCGTCAGCTCACAATGCGAGGCATTGTGGCGAGTGGGGCCTTTCAACGCCCTTTACCCTGGTCAGATAGAGCATTTTTAAGTGTAGATAAATGATCATAGGAACATAAGCATAAACGTATAATCACACTGTCGTAAACATAGACAGATAAACAGAGACAAATAAGCAAAGATATATAAACATAGACATGCATAGACACATGAACACAGACGCTGAACATAGGCGTGTAAACCTTTTTAAAGTAAAGGTTGTCCTTTAGCTAATGGGTGGTGGAAAGTAGCTTATAGAGAGCCAACTCGTACCAGCAACGTAAATGTACATGATTGTAATCCAATAGTGGTGTTTTCTGTCCGCCTCATGCCATTGAACTGTTGAATTGTTTTCTATTACACACTTCACTGGTTCCACCAGCAAGCTATAATGTGTATTTTATATACAGAATATTCGCAATGTATATGATTTAAGGTTAGGTTTTCCCTTTGTATACTAGAAAAAACTGTCACATGGTAGTCTAAACGAGAGTTAGTCGCAGTAATTTCTGGTCTCCTCCACCTCATAGTAGGGTGTTGTAGTAATTGGAAGACCTTCTCAGAAACTTTTGGAATTACCTCAACAGTGCGACGAAAGACTACCTCATACGATCAGAATACCTTCAATTAGACTCTACAACTCCTACATGAATGTGTTCAGACTCATTCCTACACTTATAGACTTACTTAGGAGATAATACTACAATGATGGCCGTAGTTTAGGTTCAGGATTTATATAAATTTAGTAAGTCAAGTCGATTATTGATTCATGCAATGTGTGCCAACTAGTAGCTCTGTTGTTTTTAAAATAATAAAACCATTTTTCCATCCATACTGTAGCCCTAACATATATTTGCTATTCTGTTAATAAACAATGTTGTAGCATTAATCTCGTGCGAATTTAAGATGTCTAACATTCATTAGAAGTGCACTACCTTTAGTGTATTGTAGTGTGGTGTAGTGTGGTGTGGTGTGGCGTGTTGTGGCGTGATGTGTTGTGATGTGTTGTGATGTGGTATGGTGTGGTGTGCTGTGGTGTGCTGTGGTGTGCTGTGATGTGATGTGCTGTGGTGTGGTGTGGAGTAGGGCAAGAAGGTGCATGTGGGTGAGTTGGTACAGAGATAGGAAATGTTGAAGAGCTAATGCAACTAATAGTTCATACATAAAAATAGCTTGGTGTGCAGAATATATTACTCGACAAAACATGCGTATAATCAGCGGGGAACCTAAGAATAATGCAATGTAACAGTTAACCTTTTTGTAAACTTCCAAGTGAAAGTCTATAGCTACCAATCTGCGGAATCATTCTGGTAACTGTCTGTTCTGACTCTTCATGCATTTTATCGCGCCTATGATCCTTCTCAATCACAGGGTCCCTTTTTGTATATCTAAGTGTAGGCGTCTTTCCATTAGGAATTGGTGGTAGATTTCTGAACTTGCGTTTTGCCATGTTTTTGATTTTAGTTCTATTGTTCTCTCTAAATGTCTGTTGAGCGTAATGAGCTTGCCGTAAAAGCGAAACCTGTCGACGTTTATTCTCCAATAATGCCCTCGATTCGAGAAATGATTCACGGATATCCATGTGTTCCCCATTTTCTTCATCATCTATTAGCTCATTGTCATCGGATGCTTCTATGATTGCATCAAAGTCTGATTTAGGTAGCTTCATTCGTTTGGCACGTTTCGGCCTTTCTTTTCCGTGGTTTAGTGGTAGGGGCTTCGATTTCTCTAGCTCGGGTGAGGGAGGAGGTGGAGGGGCCATTTCTTCAGCTTCCTCTTCCTCATCCTGATATGCCGGCATGGATATGGTAAGTGTTAGATGACGCACTGGTCTCTCTGTTTCATTCTCTCCCTGTTCTGGTCGGCATTGTTTGACAGGTATAGTATGAAGTGATCGATCTGGTATTACATCCGTCGTCTCTGTTGTGGATACTTCGGGTGCGCCGAGTAATGGCTCTAATTTTATACCTCCCAATGAGCGGAGGGGTTTTGTCCCCCCTTGTCTTTTGATTGGTTCATCCTGAGTTTGACTGTGGTAATTTACCCACAGAGGTATACCTTCAGTAGTAACTTGTGACCGTCTAGTTACTTGTATTCCACGCAGTCTCTTTATATCATTCATTCGTTTACTATAGGCTACCATAGATTCCTTTAATGTGTCATGGTTTCCACTCCATGTGTTCTGTATGTTAAAATTTGTGCTGTAATTCCATGTTGGCTCTGATTGCGTCAACCGACGGTCTTTTCGTTTTGGTCTCTACAAAAAATTGATGACAAGTCATCTACATGTATTGTAGGTAATCTTATGGTGTGAGATATGTCATACATGTTGAACACAGTTTTTCGACGGTGGACACAGTGAACGCTGACCAAAGAGGTTATCTAGTCAACATATATTACAATAAAGGTAACCATCGCGGGAAAGTACAGGTTGTACAGTCAATTATGTAACTCAGGTAGATCACGAATACTCTTCCTCGCCCCCTTCGCTATCTTGAGGTACCCATTTTCTGTTGGTTCAACAGAGGGAGTCTTTGAAAAATCCCATGTACCAGCCGCCTTGGACCTGGCACCTTCAGCACCAGTGACAAGCACTCTAACCACTGAATAACAGGGCCAACCAATGCCAATAAATCTAATGAATTATCATAAACATGGGACAGCGATACAGTGCTAGGCTTGCAACCATAAGAACTTGGGTTCAAATTCTAGTCATTATGAACTGTGGGTGTGAGGTTGTCACATTAATCCTGGGTGATAACAAGACAAGCCTCCATATATGAGGTAGAGCGTTGATATTGACATCTCTCATGGTGCTTCATGTTACATCGTAACTGGTGGTAAAGACCAAGTATTTAACCCAGCACCTTTTTACCATAACAGTGAAGACATCATACACACAAAAACCACGAAAATATCCACTCTTTACCCACCATACAATATCTTTTACAGTAACTGCAAGTGAATGTTGTTGTACCATTCTCTCATTTTACCTGTTGGTGATGGAGTAAGCTGGGTATTTCCAAGTTGACACTCCTAAAACTCGCTGTGTAATAGAGTGACATGGTACGTGTGCTATCTACTTGGTCGCTGATTGACTCAATGATAACTGAACTGATATATAATAAACATCACGCAGAGTTATTCCTTCTTATCATAATTATCCTGATGAGTTAAGCAGGCTGATGACAAGCTGTTTTAAGCGTAAAGTGGTGGCTTGTAGGCTTATTCTGTTCTAGCTGTGAGTTCACTACTAAAATGTTGCCAAAATGTTCAAAGCCTCCAATCAAAAAAGTAAGTTACAAGATAATAGAATACCTATATGTAATACGGCCTTTGACAAACACTAGTTTACTGTTTAAAATTAATCTATGAACAATCAGTCATTCAGAACATTGGTGTCAATGGCTAAATACAAGCAGGGCATTACACAACATCAAATTTAAAACAATATTTAAATTTGCATAGATGCATTCAACTATAAAGGTTTTATTCCATGACGCTTACATAATATAGCAGCTGGTTTATTTATAATTGATGGCAGCAATTTATTAGAAGACTGGAATACTACATGCATGGTGTGACATTGGCTGAGCAAAAATAGCACCACACAGTGAGAGATAATTAAACGTAATTGGGAAGGTATCATAAGCTATATAGTAATGTCCCATATCTAAGCCTAGGGCCAAAAACTGCAATCTCAATTAAAGGAATATGCAGGCTTACCCACAGCTTATAGACTACCATCCATATAACAGAATTCTAATGCAATTGGTAATGAACCAATCAAAAAGCCCAGTCCCATCTTGCTAGCCAAATCATTGGCAGAGGCGTGTTGGAGTTTTGCCCGATGAAACGCGAGCATATCTGGTTGGGCTCCTACTGGCTGGCATTCTCCTGCCAACACATGGCTATCTGACCAACTACCATCAGACTGCAAAAGAAATATTGTACAGTGGTCATATCCACCTTGTTTTTTATTCTACTCGGTCACTTAGCCATTATATTTATGGCGAAGCTCTTAAGCCTGAGGCTTGTTAGAGTGGTAGGAGATAGGATATATGTGAAAAGCCCACGCTTACAATAGTAGCCTACCATAACCGGGATGTCAACCCAGGTTCCCATGGCTTCGAGCCCAGTGTTCTACCACTGAGCTGTTCCGCTATCGCTTGTGTTGCCCCTAATTGCTCGGATTTAGATCTTTTCATTTGGTTCTAACATCTGGTGCAGACGCGCCTCACCCTAAAGGCTCAAACCAGCTTTCTTCACCATCCGTAAAGCACTGTGTCTCTATGTGAAAGAAATTAGGTTGCGTGTATATTGAACTCGTAGGTTACCACAATCACGAAAGCGCTAAGATGATGTAGGACTGTGTAAAGCCAAGTGTATTTAGTCAGCAAAGCTTTATGTCTATATAATTATTATACTTGCATCAGTTGAGTGATCTAATGCCTGACCTTTGATTTGGTTTGGCAACATTATTTTACATGGTAAATAAAGGCCATAGGTATTTTTTTACATTAAGGTGCATGGAGATCAGGGATTTTATATAGCCAAACAAAATCA
>Ga0224501_10000718_pt1 | contig 25689 bp, 31 predicted proteins | sample SF_Oct11_sed_USG_4_FD_169105 | JGI IMG/M metagenome (GOLD analysis project Ga0224501, IMG submission 169105) | Sediment microbial communities from San Francisco Bay, California, United States - SF_Oct11_sed_USGS_8_1 | ecosystem: Environmental > Aquatic > Marine > Sediment | place: USA... | reverse complement strand
CCAGAGAGAGGCTCTTGATCCTTTGTAAGGATCGACCGGTCTTCCGTTATCCGGGATCGTATCTCTTCCTCCGTGAGCGGGACCGGTCGAATGGCGCAGCTCGTCAATCCCAAAGCTGCGAAAATGATCAGCCCCATCAGTATGAGACTGGTCGTGCCCCTCCCCACCCCGTTGCATGCATTGGGTTTGCAGACCACGTGAACCCCGCGAATCCATATGTTAAGTGATCGGTCAGGACAAACCGATTGGATCTATCTCTGAGTCAACAGCACGTCCTTGCGGAGTAAGGACGTGTGCCATACCAGATAGATGACTCTTCTGTGTGGAGAATACGCGAAAGCAGCCTTCTGTCATCTGTTTTCGCTCTTTTGTCTCTGTCTCTTGCGTCGTGTTCCACTAGTACATTGCCATTACCCGTTCACCCTGAGTCTTTCGACTGACTCAGAAAGGGCCTGTTCTGATTCCTGCCGAAGGACCTGTCCTGATCCCTTCGATATACTCATGACAGGCTCACCGAAGAACTCACTACAGACAAACCACATACCGACAACATTCCCGAGAGTAGCTACGCATAAATACGTCCATCCCTGCTCGCCCTCCTTCGACAAATATGAGATAATCCCCCTCACGTGTTTCTCTGGTCCTCGCATGGAGACCACACGAGTACCATTCCGTACAGACTCGATCGTTTGCTCTCGGGAAAATACACAGATGTGGTTTTTTCGACACAATTCAACATTTAGACGACGAACTGTTTTGCATTAAGATTCAATAACTTATCGACAATTATAAATGGCACGTCAATTGCTTTAGGCGTTGTTCAGGTGCAATAAAGAACATAATAAAACCGTGCGATGCCTTGAGACGGAGGGGATTGTGAGGAATCAACAGACTTTGGCGCAAGCGGTCACTTGTTCAGGGACAGGACTCCATTCCGGTCAACCTGCGGTCATTACACTGAGACCTGCCCCCCCTGATACCGGAGTCGTGTTTATCAACAAGAAGGATGATGCAAACACATCCCTTCAGGCGTCGATCGAACATTGCGTCCCCACGGAACTCTGCACCGCCATTAACGGCAACGGCTTTCACGTCAAGACCATCGAGCATGTCTTGTCCGCTTTGGCCGGCTTGGAAGTCGATAACGCCTACATTGATGTCACCGGAAACGAAATTCCCGTCATGGACGGGAGCGCTGCCTCATTTGTCAGATTAATTCAGTCAGTTGGATTGATCTCTCAGGACAGGAAGCAACCGTTCCTGAAGATCATGGCGCCGATCGAAGTGTCAGAAGGTTCGAAACGTATGAGAATTGAGCCCTCTGCCACCCCGCGCATCACCTATTCCATTCAATATGATCATCCGTTGATCAGCACACAGACCTATACCTACGAGTGCTCCCCTCGCGCCTTTGAAAGTCAGATCGCCGAAGCCAGAACATTTGGGTTTCTCCATGAAGTCCAAGCCTTATGGGCACGCGGACTGGGCAAAGGTGGGAATCTCGACAATACTGTTGTCTTGTCAAAGGACGGCATAGTCAATGAGTCCGGCCTTCGGTTTCTCAATGAATTCGTTCGCCACAAAATTCTGGATCTTATCGGGGACTTCTCGCTTCTCGGCACGTCATTCATCGGCCATATCATTGCCGAGCGGTCAGGGCATGCTCTCCATACACGGTTGGTCCAGCAAATTCTTGAACAGCCTGAGAAATGGGTCTTGCTCAACACAGAGCCCCTTGCCGAAGAAAGTCGGCCCTCCTTGCATCATCTGGCCCGTCTTCAGCCGGTTGCCCTTCAAGCGCTCTAAATTTACCTGTCGGGTGGAGCCAGGGGTACACCGGCTCCACCCGGCCGCCCACAAGCTGCTGCTACCCCGTTGAACGTTTCAACCGAGACCGCAGAGATGAAGACCACAGACTATACGCCTGCGGCTCCATATATCTTCTTCGACTCAGACGAGATAGTCCGCAGTAGTACAAACCAGATAATCAATGATGGAGAATTTCAGGAGTAGGAGTATCAAGTAGAAGCACATACGCCGGGCGCGAGTGGCCTCACACCCGGCGTCTGGTCCATGGCGAGAATTACTTCTTCTTCTTCGCCGCAGTTTTCTTCGTCGCTGTCTTCTTTGCTGCTTTCTTCGTTGCCAAGACCCTCACCCCCCTTCTCTCTCCGCGTTGGTTGATTTAAGCACCCGGCCCCCTTACACAGCCTGTACAAACATATCAGTTTGCGCCTCAAACGTATTGGGCCCGACCTTTTTGAAACGCTTATCCCGCTTGAGGGATGTGGCAACCGATGTCAGTGGCGTTTTCCCCTTGATGTGTAACCCACCTTCGATCAGCCGCTGCACAAGCTCCTTCGCATGCATCGCCCGATTTGACTCTCGGAGAACCTCATAGGCTGCCTCAGGGACGCTTTTCCCGACATACTTGCTTCGCCCCAGAAGAATTTCCCTCGATTGCTCTGTGACATCCGTCACAGGAACAGGCCGAACCCCTTTGGGGTCATCAGAAATCAATTGCGTAGAGAGACTAGCCAGCTTGGCCTTGTCCGCTTCCACTCGATACAGTGTTCCCGCAAGCTCAAGATATTTTTTGATCGTGGCAATCTCGTCATCCAGACGCCGACGTTTTTTCTCAAGCTCTTGGAGCCTATTTTTATAGGCACTGATGCGTTGCTCCAAACCGACAATGATATCCGTTAATTCTTCCATGCGCCTACCAATACAAGCATGCTTGCTTTCTATCATTGCTTGTATTCTCTGTCAATGATATTTATTGAAAATACAAAGGCAATCTTCCTTTCTTGATATGCTCGCAAGTAAGCGTTGCATGGAATGAGGAGCAAAGCCTTACTCCACTACTAAGATGTTAAACATACGTCACGCAATCATCAGGCTCATCCTCAATCAATCATCTATAAACCGCCAGTATATACGACAACTTGCATAACATTAAGCGAAAGGCATTATTCAGCATGACCACCTCGCCGGAGCAGATCCCCTCAGATATCTTACTGAACGCCGCAATCGGTGCAGGCAAGAAGGCCGGCGCCATCCTGCTGGACTATGCCCGATCAGGATTTCGTATCGAGCACAAAAACCCGATCAACCTTGTGACCGATGCGGACCATGCCGCGGAACAATGCGTCATCGATCACCTCCGCGCACAATTCCCAACCCATGGATTTCTCGCCGAAGAACAGGGGCGCGTCGATCACTCACCGTCACCCTACCTCTGGATCATTGACCCACTCGACGGCACCACAAACTTTGCCCACAGCTATCCAACCTATTGCGTATCGATCGGGTTGCAGCTCCATGGGCGGTGTATCCTCGGCGTCATCTTCGACCCGACGCGAGACGAGTTCTTTACTGCCGTCGAAAACGGCGGTGCTCATCTGAACGGCCATCCTATCCGGGTCTCGAACACCACCACCCTGAACGATAGCCTGCTGGTCACCGGATTTGCCTACGACATCCGAGACACCCCCAGAAATAACCTGGACCACTTTGCAAAGTTTGCCCTCAAAGCACAGGGCTTGAGGCGAACAGGGTCGGCTGCGCTGGACCTCTGTTATGTCGCAGCCGGCCGCTTTGATGGATTTTGGGAAGTACGGCTCAGCCCATGGGATATGGCCGCAGGATCCGTCATCGTACAAGAAGCTGGAGGGCGACTGTCGGATTTCCGCGGAAATACCCTGTCGATCTATGAACAAGAATTGGTCGCAAGTAACAATCACATCCATCACGCCATGCTCACCGTACTGAACGACAACCCTTCCTCACCGACCCTTGACTCCTAGCCCACATTTTCACCGGCCTGCGGATGTACAATCCGCGAAGAGTTGGAGTATGCTCTTGCAACTATACCACTTGGAGAATTGAGTATGGCGCGCGCAACCCCCCCACCGGATCACAACAATGGATCCCCTTCCGCTGACCAATCCGATACCCCCACGGCATGGGAGGTCGAACTCCTCAGGGTGCTGGTTAGCAGAACAGGAACTCAGGTGGATGCCCAATGGGCGATCCATCCCAAACTGAAGCAGGATCTGCTGCCTGGCGAATGGAGCGAAGTGACGGATCTGATGTCCAAAGTGACCGACATCGTCGGCAGTCGATTCTCAGAAGTCCTCTCAAAGGCTGAGTCATCTCCTTCCGGCCATGCCTGAACCGTTCCAGGCTCCACGGTATTTCTCACACCAACTTTGTGACATGTGGAGCCTCACAGGCTACCAGCCATCTCCCCTCTGAAGTCCATCTGCAACACCTCCCAGAAGCGTGCTATCCTTCGCCAAAACGTCAACGGTTACCCACCATTCCTCCATGGCTTCTAATCGGTGGCTTCCTACAGAGGCGGGTAAACGAACAGGTCGTTGACAAATCGCTGTAGCTACCACCATACCCTGCAGGGTGTTCAAAAAGATCGTCCGGCAAGGCCGCAGCGAGCGAAACTGAAAAGGCTGAGGTCGAGGTTCAGGTTAAGAGGGGATTTGCATTCACTCAACCTTAGCCTCAACCTTGACCTGCAAGAGGCTGGCGGGCTTTTTCAACACTCTACCAAGAAGAGGAGGCACACATGGATTCGTACTATCACTCCCACGATCTGGGGAAATTTACCGAGATGGGCAAAGGCAACAAGGCGCTCTGGGAGAAGTTTTCAGCCTACTACAATGCCGTATTTGAGGAAGGCGCCCTATCCGAACGGGAAAAGGCATTGATCGCGCTTGCGGTCGCCCACACCGTCCAATGCCCCTATTGCATCGATGCCTATACGCAAGCATCGCTTGAACAGGGATCGAACATCGAAGAAATGACAGAGGCCGTCCATGTGGCCTGCGCCATTCGCGGCGGCGCCTCGCTCGTCCACGGCGTGCAGATGCGCAACGTGGCGGAGAAGCTGTCGATGTAGGTGTAGATGTGCAAGAGCGCGCCGACAGAATGCGTTGAGAGATACCTGGTATTTCTAGATCTCTTCAATCCAAGAAATCCGTTGCCGATAGGGCGTCGTCTCCATAGACTGACAGAATTTTCGGTCAGCCGTCACGAGCCGGATATCCAGCTCAAGAGCTAACGCAAGATAGAGATTATCGTACAACGTCGCATGCGTGTGTTGGGCAAGATCGAATGCGGCAAGCACTAAGGTCTCATCAACATGCCGTTGAATCGGAATCTGTCTAAACGCTCGCCAAATACATTCCGCATCGACAGACGTAAGCTCATTGCGCCGCCGTTTCTTGGCCAGGACATTCCCAACCTCCAACGTCAGCAACGTCGGTGCGTGAAACCGACCATCCATATTCTTCAGTTTCAAGGCTGATTCACTATGTGCCTCAGGGATAAACCATTTGACGACGACGCTGGCATCGAGTACGTAAGAGATCACCGTTCCCGGTCCTCGCGAATGAGGGCGGCGCTGTCGCTGAATTTCCGACCGGAACGTTGAAGCTGCTCACGAATACGGTCGGCCTCTTTCCAAAAATCCTCCGGCACGTCCTTCGCCGCCTCCTCAAGAATCGTCTTCACCTCTGCCTGGAGTGACCGCCCTCGATTCTTCGCGCGTTTTTTAAGTCGTGCGACCACTTTGTCCGTCAGATTACGAACAAGAACTTGTGCCATCTTTGCGTCCTTCCTTTGAACAACCGGCTTGCATAATGCTAGCACTGTCCACTCCACCCTGCAATGGCTTTTCAGAACTGTAGCCGGTCATATGCTGTCGGCCCCTAGAATCCACATGCGGCACATGGCGGACAAGCTGTCCATATACGCCTGCAGAAGAAACAACGCAGCCGCTCAAATTACCGCCTCCGTTCGCCCTGAGTCCTTCGATAAACTCAGGACAGACCGGTCGAAGGATCCGTCCTGAGCAGGCCGAATGGCTCATACTTCGACAAGCTCAGCACGAACGGAAGTTATTCCAGCTTACAGGAAAGTCCCCGTTCATGGTGAGCCAGTCGAACCATGAACAGATTGGACAGGGGTTACAGATACTGATTTTCCGGAAGTGCCAGGGTGAAGTATTTGCCGCGTTCTTCGTGCAGCACACCTCGGGCTGTGAGGTCGGTGAGAATGGGAGAGAGGATTTCGTCGCGGCAATCAGCGCGGCCACCCACAGCTGTCCGGATCTGATCCATGCTCTTCGCTGTTTCGTTGCAGCATTCAATAACCAATGCAGCCAGACCGTCGTACCGCCGACGTACCGGCGCCGTGGGAATTCGACCATCGTACACCGTGATATAGGTCGGAGCCTTGGAGTAGTACAGAAAAGGCTTGTCGACTGAGCGATGCATCCGTTGCCAACCTTCAATCGCCGTGACCAGCTCGCGATACAGGGATGGATCCACCGGCCAGTCGCCGAGCTCGTACTCGAAGTCATAGGCGATTTTATTCACATCCACCTGCCTGGCGTCATAGACATATTCGTACGCCATGCCGGGGCCTGTGATACGTATGCCGTACTCCTGTGGCCTGGTGAAGTAGGGGCTGAACCGTTGCAGCCAGAATTTGCCGGTCGCTTCCGGTGGCTGCAGGTGAACCAGTGACGGGATCAGATCGAGCTGCCGTTGGTAATCCGCGTTGGTTTCTCCCGGAAAACCCAGCAGAATATTCCACGAGACCGTGATCCGGTAATACAAACACCACTTGAGGCAGATCAAATTCTGCATCGGTGTGACGCCCTTATCCATCGCGCGCAGCTGAGTGAGGCTCAGACTTTCCAGACCCGGCTGCAGGCATTTCACCCCTCCGGCAGCCAACGTGCGGATCTGGTTTTTCTGCAGATTACTCTTCGATTCAATGAACACATCCAGGTCACAATGCTCCGCCGCAAATTTGCCGAACAGCCCGTCCACATACTTCATGTCGATGATGTTATCCACGAGACGGAACCGTGCCGTGTCATAACGATCAGACAGCGCAGTGATTTCGATTGCGGCTTGCTCCGGCGATTTGGACCGGAACTTCATGCTCTGGGCATTAAGCCCACAAAACGTACAGTGGTGTTTCTCGCCCCACCAACAGCCACGTGATGCCTCATACAGCAGAATACGATCCAGCCCACGTGCCGACTCACCCAATTCGGCGAGTAGGTGGTAGTAATCATCGTAGTCCGGCAGACCGGTCTCGGCGAAATCGGAGAAGAGCGTGCGATTGGGCGTATAGAGAATCTCGCCGCCCTGGCTCGCCGTCACACCGGGAGGCAATTGGTCCATGTTCCCATCAAGCACGCAACGGACCAACTGAGGAAAGACATCCTCGCCTTCCCCGATCACGACATGATCAATGAACGGGAAGGCGCGCATATACTCCATCCCCATTTCGCCGTCGTAGTTGGCACCGCCGAAGACGATGATGACCTCAGGATAGAGATCCTTGATCAGCTTCGCCATCGTGAGGCTGGCGACATTTTGATCAAAGGTGGAGGTAAAACCGACGAGCTTGTATTGCCCCCACTCAATCCCTGTCAGCATGGACATGAGAAACTGCGGTGCAATGCGCGTGGCGATCTCTTCAAAGTAGCCGATGGAACTCGCGGTCTCTCGTGCGACCTCTTCAAAGACCGGCTTAAAGACGGAAGGATAGTCCGCCCACTTGGGATTGTTGCGGAACAGCAAATAGGAAAAGAGCCATTCGCCGAAAAGCGCACGCTTGTCGCAGATCAGCTCATGCAGCGGCACACCGATCTCATGGGCAAACCGCACATTGAGATGATGACAATCGACAGGAATACCTTGCGCCTTGAGCCGGGCCGAGAGCGTGCCGAGCTGAATCGAAGGATACTTCGAGTAACTGAACGGCATATTGACGAGCGCGACTTGAGCTTCATCGCTCATCTGATGCCTCGCAACAGAATGCTAAAAGCCTTATCGGGCTCATGAAGGTCAAGGTTGAGGCTCATGGCAATGGGGAAGGCTCAGGTTAAGGTTGAGGCTAAGGAAACAACGAAGATGGTAGTTCTGTCTTTATTTACTCTCAGCCTTAACCTCAGCCTGTTCGACATCACTCGATACGCCTGCATGCAAGAGAGCACGTCTTACCAACAGAGATGGCCGGCGAGATACACGGCCTTTTTCACATCCCGCTAGGCTCCTGCCCGGAAGGGCTCGAATTCCCGATCCGCCTTCGCCGCCAGAAAGAAATCGCTCTCCGTCAGACCATTGATCTTGTGCGTCCAAATCTCCACCTTGCACTTACCCCAGGCAAGATAGAGATCAGGATGGTGGCCTTCAGCTTCCGCAATCGCACCGACCTTATTCACAAAGTCCAGCGCCTGCGCGAAGTCCTTGAACGTATAGAGACGCTCCAAATGACCTTGGGCATTCAATGTCCATCCACGCCCCAATTCCTGAAGCAGCGCCTGAGCACGATCGGCCGGCAACGGCGGCACACCACCACGACAGGGCACACATGTATTATCGGCAAGACTCATGACAACCTCCGTGTGAGCAGAGTGAAAGAAACATTCTAAAGGGGGGTCGACGGGAAGGGCAAGGCGTGGGAGGAGATTCAATTCAATCCGCAAACCATGCCTAACCACGTCAGTGCACGATCAGCACGCCATCTTGACGTGCGTCATGCGTAAGGCTACACTTTGCACGTGAAGATACGGAACTTTTCCCATAAGGGACTTAAGCGCCTGTACCATGAAGATGACAAGAAAGGCGTTCCGGCTAACACGGCGGACAAGCTCCGAAAGATGCTGGCGTTCATTCAGGACATGGAAGATGCCGACGAACTCCGCGCGATCCCGCATTGGAATGCACATCAGATGACCGGAGACCAGAAAGGCAGATGGAGTCTTCACGTCACACGCAACTGGCGCCTGACCTTCAGAATCGATCACGAAGATCATGAGATTTGTGACGTGGACTATGAGGATTATCATTGAAGGAGACAACCATGCGCATGCGCAATCCCTCGCACCCAGGCGAATTTATCCGAACGGAGATCATCGAGCCGAACGGTCTCTCCGTGAAAGCAGCCGCTGAGGTACTTGGCGTCTCCCGGCCGACTCTGTCAAATCTGCTCAACGGCAATGCCGACCTATCCGGCGAGATGGCCTTGCGTATTGAAAAGGCCTTCGGCGTCAGGATGGACACACTCATGCGGATGCAGTCTTCATATGACATCGCTCGCACCAGAAAGCGCGAACGCACGATCAAAGTGCGACGGTATCTCGCCACTGCAGAGACGCCGGCACGATAATCTACTCTGCTATACTCACCAACCCAAACAACCTGCTAAGCGCGACTCTCCGCTCGTCCTGAGCTAGTCCAAGCATGCGGTGCGTTGGCCAAACCGAACAAGCGCTCTAGTGTAGCGGTCCAGAATCCGTTGACATTGACCGTTCGCCCTGAGCTTGTCGAAGGGCACGTGTTTTCAACTGGTTCCGTTCATGGTTCGACGAGCTCACCACGAACGGAAGGTCAATGAACTTATGAGGCGCTACACTAGCCCACAGTGAGCCTGTTGAACGGTCTGCGGCAAGTTTATCGAGCAGCCTACCGACCTTTTGCTAAGCGAGAGACCTCCACCCAATCCCCTCGCATCATGGCTTCCTTCTTCTTGCGACTCCATCCCTTGATCCGTCGTTCAGAAGCCAGGGCCTCCTCACGGGAAGGAAACTCCTCGGAAAAAAGCAAAGTCACAGGTAGTCTGGTCGCCGTGTAACCAGCAACATGGCCTGTCTGATGCTCGGCCACCCGCTTTTCTAAATTTTCTGTATGCCCCGTGTAATACGATCCGTCCGCGCAGCGCAGGATATACACCCAGAAACTCATAATACATTCCAGAGATGAAGACGTTCATGCTTCGACAAGCCTGTCCTGAGCGAAGTCGAAGGGCCTGTCCTGAGCGAAGTCGAAGGGCCTGTCCTGAGCGAAGTCGAAGGGCCTGTCCTGAGCGAAGTCGAAGGGCCTGTCCTGAGCTCGCCGAAGGGCTCATGGTTCGACAGGCTCACCACGAGCGGAGAGTTTGAGGAGAGTTATTCGCTCTCGTCCACTGCCCCGCCGGATTTGGCGAGGTCGTCCATTTTGATTTTGTCGGGATTGAATTTTTGCGCGGCCTGGGTCATACGGTCCAGCGCGTCCTCAAAGGAGAGAGGGGCGGCATCTTTGGGGCGGAAGCGGAGCGGATTCACGCGGGCGACGACGAAACTTTTGAGATAGGGGCTGGTGAGGCCTCTGGTTTTCAACGCCTCGACTTGTTGGACGATCAGATCATCCAGTTCCAACACAGTCTTGGCACGCTGCTGCCTGATGCCCATCGCTTCATGTAATGGCTGCTTGAGAAATTCCTCCACCCGTTTGAGCACTGGATGGTAAGCCCCGCCGCTGAATCGTGGCCGTTCTTCATAGCAAAGACCAAGCGTGATGAACGACGGCTCGTCGAATTCCAAGGCATAGGTGTCTTCGGTTGCTTCACCGAGCCGCACTAGTTCCTTATACATGCGAATGACTTCAAGCGCCTTTTCCCGAAGATTGTGTGCCTTCTCCGTATTGAGCGCCAGGATTTGATAGGCCGCGGCTGTCTCGGGCACGACGATCGAAATGATGCTCTTCGCGCCCAACGTCTTCATGGCCGACAGGCGATGGTTGCCGTTCGGCGTCCAGTATCGCGCCTCATGATCCGGCTTGGTCAGGCGCACGGTAATGAGCGGATCGAGAAACCGACCGATCTTGCCGATCACCGTTTCCAATTTCCTCACATGCGTGTCGGAGAGATTCCGTTGATAGGGGGTCGGCTCGACCAAGTCGATCGGCAGAGCCGCCAGTACCAGCCAGCGTCCACCATAGGGCTCGCGATAGACCGCCAAGGCTTTTCCGCCGTCACCTTCGATCGCCCGATGAAGATCAGCGACCTCGCCGGGTGGCGCAGCAGCCTGTAACTCCGTCGCAGCCAAACCGGTTGAGGTGCCGGTTGGTTTTCGACGGCGCTTCGTCCCTTTCGGAGACCGTGCTTTCTTGAATGGTTTCTCAGCCATACAGGGTATGGTAGGGAATTTATCAGGCAAAAGAAAGGCACTACGGACCGACAATTACTAGAGCACTACTGGGCATGGATTCTACAGTTGGATGGTGAGATCAGTGAGAGGCAGCAGAACTCTTTGTGAGAGGGGTCACTCCGAACTCCCTGGATTCCCGCTTTCGCGGGAATGACGGATGGGACAGTGGCCAACTACGGAATCCGGCTTATGAATCATGGCCCAGATACACCACGGGCGGCCTTCGCTACGGTGGGAGGCCGCCCGTGGTTGGCGCTTAGGACGCCATGGTTGCTGTTTGATTGTCGCGGCCTATGGGACCCGTACGATGCCGTTCAGGCAAGTTCCCAATCAGGGGAGACCTCGTCATTCCCAGATACTGGGATTCTTCATGCCGCCGAGCGGTCCCCGCTCGCGTCTTGGCTCATTTCCGGTTGGCCTATGGTGCCATGCGGCACAGCCAGTGGAGAACCGGCTAGCATGACTGACGAGAAACCCGCCCCTGCATCGGCGGGCCTGACTGACCAGGTGGCGTAGAATCTTCCATCTCAACCCTCCTCTCTTTCCGAAGTAGGCGAGAGACCTGGATGACAGCCGCGCGGTCTGCCCGATCCCTCGTTCATCAAGAAAATCAGAGGCCGCACTTGTCTACCTACGCCCATTAGAAAAATGTGTCAACCACATCCGATTTTTTTCTCACGGAAATGTGAAAAGCATAACATGTGCCAGCACATAGCATGTCTTCACGCAAAGCGAACCCATCACGTGAGGTTTTCCAAACAATATCCGGCAGGATGTTGGGAAACTATTCAGAACAGATAGAAATTTGTCACTGCCTTGAGTCGCGGGATAAAACAGGAATATCCAGGATTGCTCAAAGCCACCACCTTCAATCACATATAGGCTTGAGGCGTGAACGGTGAAAAGTACAACGTGTCATGAAGAATTGCCGCGGGCCATCCGCTCCGAAACGTTTCACCTCTTACCTACACGTATTCCGCTTAACTCATCACCCTCCTACTTCTCACGCTTCACATTTTACGTTTCACGGGGAAACATCCTGCGCGCAGCGGAACCCCACATGCGGATCTTCTTCAGTCGGATCACCCTTTGTGCGGAAGGTCGATCGCAATCGGTAGGGGCTATTGATATATGACCCGCCACGCTGCACCTTGGCGGTCCCTTCCTTCGGACCGCGTGGATTCACTGCCGGTGCCGTTGCAAAATTCCCATAATAATTTTCGGCATACCAGTCCATCACCCATTCATACAAATTTCCGGCCAAATCATGTGCACCGTAAGGGCTTTGCCCTTTGGCACGATCTCCTATGACAGAGAGAGCTTCCTCTCCCGCTTCCTTTAATCCATATACGGCATGAACCGGAGTCGGTGAATCATTTCCCCAGGGATAGACCCGCCCGTCGGTCCCACGCGCCGCCTTTTCCCATTCCGCCTCTGTGGGGAGCCGTTTCCCGACCCACAGGCAATAGGCCATTGCATCCATCCAACTCACCCACCGCACCGGCCGATCAACGTGCGCCACAGGCGTATTCTTATCGTCAAAACCCCACGGCGGCTCACTCTGAATCGCGTCCACAAATTTGGCAAACCGTCCGTTGGTGACTTCAAATTTGTCGATATAGAAGGCGTTCACCTGAACGCGATGAATAGGGTTCTCGTCTTCATCGCCCTTGTCGCTCCCCATTGTAAATTCACCGCCGGGCACCAACACCATCGGAGCGCCGTCTTTACCGATTATCTCGTTGGGGTAGGAAGCCGGTATGGGCGTATTCTGAGTCGACCCGCTATGACTTGAAGGCTTAATCTTGTCGGCAGTTTTTGGCTCTCCGTCAGATGTCGGTGGTTTATCCTGCAACTTCTGTACTGCGGGAAGAGATTCTGCCTTTACGACTGTCACCGGAGACACAGGCACAGACTCCTGTTTTGTCGACCAGTTGTCATAAGCAGAAACGACCTTGGGGAGAAGTGCCGATCCAAGGAACGCGCTTATACAAGCGACCGATAGGACTTTTCTCACATCTACCCACATACCGCACACGGACTCCCAATCAGAAAACAGGCCTACCCACATCCGAAGTGGGTTCACCCGCCCATGCAAGACCCCATGGCTGGCCGGCCTCCGCAGCCGAAGATGCTACGGCGGAGTAGGCTCACACCGCGAGGCTCCACAGTACCGAAAGACAGGCAACAAATCCAGCGGCCATGACCCATGAGCCCTATTGCCGTTACTACTGAGATACCGTTACGGAGTTCTGACGGCGACGGGCAGTCCATGGAGGCTCGGTGAGGAGGATACGGGAAAGGCCGACTTCCAAGGGCATACATAGTCTCTCGGTACAGTTGCAGCAGTGACTCGTCCGGTGTAGCGTATGCCTCATTGAGAAAATTGAGACCTCACAACATTGGTAAACGCGGGGGTAGCAAAAGAGGACGGTGCTCCCGGCAAGGTTTCCAGTAGACGGGATAAGACATCATGCCAAACAACTTGATACAGATCGACAGTGTGGGACTTCTGGATCTTTTCAAATCTCTGATCCTACTCATTGCGCTCGTCATTACACGTACCTTGGTCGTACGTTGGATTTCCAGAAGTCCGACGTTGTCGATGGAGGCCAAGCGGCGATGGGTCGTGACAACCAGAAACTCGATCGTCTTCGCCTTTCTCGTCGGGCTGGTTTTCATCTGGGCGCATGAACTGCAAGCCTTTGCCGTATCACTCGTCGCGTTTGCGGTAGCATTAGTTCTGGCGACGAAGGAACTCATTCTGTGCTGGAGCGGCGCTGCATTACGGGTCGGTGGGAAGGTCTATGCGGTCGGCGACCGTATACAAATTGTCGGCTACCGTGGCGTGGTGCTGGATCACGATATCTTTGCGACAAGATTGCTGGAAATCGGTCCAGGTACGACCGCGCATTTGTACACCGGACGCGTGATCAGCTTCCCCAACAGTCTGCTTCTCGCAAATGCGTTGGTCAAAGAAAACCCCGCGCAAGCGTACGGCCTCTATACCTTGACGATTCCCATTAAGATCGACGAACATTGGGAACAGGCCGAACACACGCTCCTGAACGTTGCCAAGGCTGAATGCGCACCCTTCATGGAAGAAGCGGCACGCCACATGAAATTGCTCGAACAAACCAATCTTCTCGAAGCACCGTCACCTGAACCGCGCATCACCGTTCAGCTGCTGGAGCCAGAAAAAATACAGCTGGTGTTGCGCTTCCCGGCTCCGGACCGCGGACGATCCCGCATCGAGCAGGCCATTCTGCGCCGTTACCTTGCTGAAACGAATCCGGCTCCTGTCGTTCAATCCCTTCCTCCCCCCTCACCAGAATAAAAAAGCTCCCTCAGACCAACGGTCCGAGGGAGCCTCTCCTTGACTCGCGAAATGAAACCCGACCCTATCCCTTACTTCGGAAAGGACTTGGGCGCTGAGACATGCTGCCATCCTTCGCCGTTGAGCGACTTGAGCAGCGAGACCAGATCCTGCTTCTCTTGATCCGTCAGCTTCAACGGGATGAGGGTGTTATCCAGATGCGGGTTTTTGACACCGCCCTTGTCGTAGAAATCCACCACTTCTTCGAGTGTCTTGAACCGCCCATCATGCATATAGGGCGCAGTGCGGGCGATCTCGCGCAACGTCGGAGTCTTGAACGCGCCGATATCTTCCGGGTTGTTCGTCTCCATGTACCGGCCGAGGTCAACCGTATTCGTGTCCCACCCAATTCCCAGGTTGTGGAACTTTTCGTCCGTGAAGTTAAAGCCCGAATGACATCGGGTACAGCGGGCCTTATTACGGAACAGCTCAAGTCCGCGCTTGGCGGAATCGTTCAGCGCCTTCTCATCACCACCGATATCGAACTTATCCACCGGACTGTTCCCGGACATCACGGTTCGCTGAAAACTGGCCACCGCACGCCCGACATCCTTGATGTCGATATCCCGACCGAACACATCTTTGAACAGCTTTTGATAGCCGGGGATCGTTTTCATCTTGGCGACCAATTGATCATGGGTGGTAAACCCATGCTCGATGGGATTGGCAAACGGCCCGATGGACTGATCCTCGAGCGTCGCCGCGCGGCCGTCCCAGAATTGTCCTTTGCTGAATACGCGATTGAATGAGGCCGGCGCGCTCCGTCCACCCTTGAGCCCGTTGATACCCGTCGACACCGGCATGCCGTCCGTAAACCCTGTCTCCGCCTTGTGACAACTCGCACAGGCAATCGTATCGTTCTTCGACAACCGTTTATCAAAGAAGAGGGTTCGCCCCAGTTCGACTTTTTCTTTCGTGAGCGGATTGTCTTCAGGAATAAACGTATTGGGATCTTCCAGCCCCAAGATCTGCGGTAACTTCATAGGCGTATCGGCCGCGCTCGCTCCGACGGCCGAAAGCATCGGCAGAGCCACTGCAACGCTCAAGCCCAGCATCCCGATGTGCCCCATCGTCCCGAGCTTCTTCTGTCGCCTCATCGCGCTCCTCCTTTCTCATAGTGACGGTTCACCGCCCATTCTCCAGGCGGCCAGTCTAGGCGGAAGAGAATTCGTAAGTCAAATGGTCGACCGAAATGAGACATCCCGGGTTGTTGCCGCACAACGCTTTTGCTAGGATGCGCCGGCTCACACGAAAAGGATCTACACACCATGAAGATTGCGACCTTCAACGTCAATTCCCTGCGCAAACGTCTCCCCATTGTCTTGAACTGGCTCGAGCACCAGAAACCGGATGTGCTCTGTCTCCAGGAAACCAAAGTACAGGACAGCGACTTCCCGCTGCCGGCCTTGGCACCGTCCGGATATGAAATCACCTATCGCGGCATGAAATCCTATAATGGTGTGGCGATTCTCAGCCGCAAAAAGCCCGAGGCGGTCTTTCATGGGTTCGACGACGGAGGAGACACGGAGGATGCCCGCCTCATCAGAGTCGTCATCGACGGCATCCCCATCGTCAATACCTATATCCCGCAGGGATTCGAAATCGATTCACCGAAGTATGCGTATAAACTGAACTGGTATGAGCGGCTGCGGAACTATTTCAACAAACATCTCTCACCGCAAGCTCCGGCGATCTGGTGCGGAGATATGAACGTCGCCCCAAGGCCGATGGACGTGCACAGCCCTGAAAAGCACCTCAAGCATGTCTGTTATCACGAGGACGCTCGAAAGGCCTACGAAAAGACCGTGGCGTGGGGATTTCAGGATGTGTTTGTGAAGCTCTACCCGACGAGGCAACAATATACGTTTTGGGATTACCGGGCGCCGAATTCTCTCGACGCCAACAGAGGCTGGCGCATCGACCATATTCTCTCGACGACGCCGTTGGCGGAGAAGTGTGTACGGGCTGACGTGGACGTCGAGCCGCGGCGAGCGAAGGACCCTTCGGACCATACGTTTCTGTGGGCAGAGTTTTCGATCTGACCACGCGCGCGACGACCACCGCCGCCCGATCCGGTTATGGCGCTAACCTACCACCATAACCAGACGGGCTGAACTGCCCATACTTCCTATGCTGCGTGAAGCAGCATCCCTTTTTCCTTCAGATGATTGAGACGGTTCTGCACCATCAGCGGATCGTGAATAAATCCGCAATTGATGCAGCGATGAGTAACGGTATCGGTCGACAACTCCGGCTGCCGCTCTTCAACCATGAAGCCCTTGCATTTTTGACAGGTCATGGGAACCTCCTGTGACGTAGCGCGACATGAAAACCACCGTCATACGGGAGACAACCTACCATCGCCAGATTAAATCAATGTTAACAGGCAGTTAGAATTGTCTAATGTTTGAGACACCGACTCCTGCCCCTTGCAATGGGTGGATGGATATCCTGTACCCATGAAGCAAGTCATATACTGGCCATTGTGAGGGAGAAGAAAATGGGACATTCTACTTTTTCTTGCATTCCCCTGGTCGGCCGCGTGGATTACAGTTCGCCTCCAGGCCCAACGCGTTCAGTCCCGCAGACCTGACACAGGAATCTGGCACAGCCCCCTCCGCTACTCCACTCCAGCAGACTTGCTTCACAGAAAAGAGGAATGTCCCCTTTGTTTCATGCAATGGGTGGCTCTATGAAGCAGCTGGGAGCAGTCGGACTGCCGTAATCCAGGGCTCGTGCCGTTTTCCATATCGTAAGGTTATTTCATACCGAGGTTCTTTGGGATCCCCTTGCCAAGCAAACGAATTCTGGAAGTTTTTATAGCTCGACCGTCCTTCGGTGAATCGAGTGAGAACACTATGCCATTCGTAGGGCACGTGAATTTCTTCAGTGAGTACATGGGTCACAGATCCGCGCAGATGCGGTGGATAGTCTTCGCCTGACTCAGTCTTTCCCTCCTTGAACGCCAACCGCACTTGGGCGCGGGTGATGATGAAGCGGTGAGGTTCAGGATATTGTTGACGAAGCTGCACGGCGTCCTTCCCCACATCAATGGCCACGAGGCGAGCTGCCGTTATGGATACACGCTCGTACCCTTCTCGGTGTTTGTCGACGTTCTGTTGTGAAAGTTGTCCCGCCGCGACCTTTGCAGACGCAGATAGAAGGTCTTCTCCCCATGCCTTCAGCCAATCAGCCCAGGCCTGTCCCTCGTATTCCAGGACCACATAGACTTCCCTTGGCAACTGCCGATTGTAATACAGGGCTGCGTCGAGGTCGGAGAGCGGGAGCGAACAATCGTATCCCACTGCCTCCAGTTTGGCTTGATCAAACCAGGCGGGTCCTGACTCATGCTGGAAAGAGTGCCAGCGCATGTTGGGGCTCTGCCAGCGAAGATGTAGGGCAAGCCCCGTGTCTTCGTCATTGGGACCACCTGTGCCGAGGGATACAGGTACTTCTCGCTCTGTGAGCGTGATCTCAACATCTGGTTCACCTGACCGATTATAGGCGACACCAGCCAAGACCACCGCATTGGTGAGCACGAGAAAACCAACACTTACGCCGAGTCTTCGCCAGTTCATGCGAGTGCGTCCTTTGTGAGCTGTGCTCTCAGCCTTTTAAAGATCACCATCAGCAGAATGGCCATGAGTCCGAGTGTCAGAAAGAAAAGATACTTGGGCATCCACTCCCACCACCAGTCGTAGAACTTGGTGTAGAGATCAATCACGAAAAAGGTGCTGCCCAAGTGCGTCAAGGCAGGCCATCCCCAGCGTATGCCGATCCACATCGAGAGCCCTGCAAGGACAAATCCAAGCAGTTGGTACCCTGTTTCAATATGGTGTGCAGCGATGCGTAGATAGCTGCCTTCACCCCAATGTGAGAGGATCAACACGGCCAACAGCACGGTCAACATGCCAAAGAGCCGGTAATAGCGCGGAAAGTCTCGATAGTGTTGGTGAGGGATCACCGCAGGGATGAAGAAGAGCATGAATCCGGCGGGGATAAAATTCTCAGGCCGTTCGCCGAACGAGAGCCAATACAGCCCACGCCACGTGCCCATCGTGGCGGAAAGATAGGTCAGCACACAGATCATGCCTGCTACCAAGAGGAGCTTTAGGTCGTAGCTATAGGCGAGCAGCAGGGCGAAGGCTCCCCAAACGAGAAAGGCATTGTGCGACGGAGTGATGTTGAAGATGCTTCCGAACAGGTTCAGATTGATCACACAGGCCGCAAAGGCGACAAGACCGATCAACGAGGTGAAGTAGGGACTCTGTTCTTGCCGCTTCGTCCATTCCATGCCCACGACTGCAACAAGCGGTGCCCCAATCAGGATGACCAGCTGTACGGGAGTCGAGATCAGCCCCCAGATGCGATAGAAGAAGAATAACACGCTGGCGGCGAAGGCCAAGGCCCCCAAGAACGAGACGATACGCAAGCCCAAAGACAACTGTTTTTGACCAGCCGTTGTGTCGACATCGAACTGCTCCTCGAATGTTCGCATGAGTTGCGTATGATGGTCAGTAAGTCGCTGGTGCTGTTCCACAGACAGCGCAAGGAGTCCCTCTCCTTGCAGCTGAGCAAGTTCTGCTTGAAAGGCGTGAATACGATCGACGCGGTGTTGCGCGACCGTGCGATCCCTTGCCTCTCGGGATTCAGCACGCTTGGTACTGGTTTGCGCAATGCTCTCGTCCATGGCGCTTCGAATGTACCATGGCTCTCAATTCGGACCTACTAAATGCCAAATTCCTTAGCCAAGCGAATGCCTTGCAGAATAAGAAATTACACAAGCTTTTTAGATTGAGGAGAATGAAAGGGGACATTCTACTTTTTCTCGCATTCCCCCCTGGTCGGCCGCGTGGATTACGGTTCGCCTACAAGCCCAAGCGCTGCCCAGTCACTCAGACCTGAGACAGGGATCTGTTGCAGCCCCTCCGCTATTCCACTCCCGCAGACTTGCTCCGCAGAAAAGATGAATGTCTCTCCTTATTTCGACGTAGATCCGTTCGCGCAAGCTCGCAACAGATTGATCACCACCGATGTGACGCCACGATGTTGTGGCGACCAACCGTCTTGACCCGATTCCGGCCTCTGGCGCATACGGGCTCGCGACGTATCTCCGTTGCAGTGGCAACTTCTTTCGTAAACCGCTGAAACCCCTCACGCAAACCTCACGAGCCGCGGACGTTGGGTTAGCACGGACTCCTGCGGGGAGGGGTATTCTTAGCTGCTATACTTCTTGGTACATCGCTCCCCTAAGGAGTAGGCCATGCATTCTGTGATGCCAACTGCACATCATCCTATCAGCGCAGAACGTCACATCGAAATTGTGGGAAAGGTGAATGCCTTCCTTGGGGGGCTTGGTACATTTGTCAGCCTCATTCCGATATGTGTAGGCTTGAACAGTGTGTTGCAACACAAACACGACATGGGCGGATTAGCCCTGTACGTTGGGGTGCTATGGTTTGCTCAAGCTTTCCCCTCATATATTGGCGGGAAGGCGTTCCTCAAGGGGACGAATTGGGGCCGTCGCGTATTAATTTTTGCCTGTATCTTTGACGCCATTGTCGTCCCGATCGGAACGGTGTGGGCATTTTACTGCTGGTGGGTGCTCTTCAGAAAACCGACACTTGAGTTTGTTGGATTGATATCTGATGATCTCAATGATCAACCTGCTCAGAACCATGCGCACGTTAGATGGCGCTCGATGCATTTACTGGCATATTGGGCTGCAGGGTGGTTTCTTCTCCTGCCGTTCGCGAGAGCCTCTCACACGATCCCTTTTAGCGTGTACTTTCTTGCGTTTATCGCTGGATCCGTGACGGTCTATTGGAGATTCGCGAGTTCGTTGATCACGATCAGCTCCACAAAGTGGAGACGGTTCGCGACGGTCTTCCTTATTGTCTTCGGGCTGATTCCTTTCTGGGACGCCCTCCCTGGTCTGGGCTATTACACCTACCTTTGTGAAACGCAGGGTGGACTGCGCGTCAACCGGATGGCGAGGACTACAGAACTGGGGCGTCCGTTCCAGTACAGCATTACTGATGCAATCAATAGTCAGCCTTGGGGGGAGCCCTATCCTCTTGACGGTCCTTATGAATATAAGAAGGAAATGCGCATGCTTCCGCTGACAGTAGTGCAGGTGCAGCGAAGCATTGTGCATCGTGATACAAACGAGCAACTGAGTGTTCAAACGGAATTAGGGTGGATTGGCGGTTGGCTTTGGGATAAGGCTGGCGTTCACGACCTAGTGTTACGGTGCCCTGCTGAATCACTGGATCTGACAGAAATATTTAGGCGAACTCTGGAGCCCGCAATCGGTGCGAGTAACCATTCAGGCCAACCGCTAGTAAAGGCGGAATTAGTAAATTGAGCACGGGGGAACCTGCGCGCTCTACTTCTTGAAGACCCATACATAGGGTATTCTGTAAATGTTGTCAGAGCGGCATCACGATGATAAGAACTGGCACAGCCCCCTCCGCTACTCCATCCCCGCAGGCTTGATCGACAGAACAGAACAAAGTCTCCATTTTTTCTCTCTTAGTCTTTGAGACCGACGCGCTCCTTGAGATTCTTAATGGCAGGAGGAATCGGCCCCCACCACCAATAAAACGGAATAAGAAACTCTGGAGGTAACAACTTGATCGAAGGTCCGAACACTGTTGGAATCCGGAAATGAATGATGGCGGGCAGATTAAGCCAGCGATGATATGTAATGTCCTCAATGTCGGTAAGCGGCACGGAAATCTCCGTGCGGAAATTCGAGATATACAGGCGCTCAGAGTCCATCCGCACTTTCTTCAGGCCAACACACGTCCACAGAAGAAACGTTGTACCACCAATCCAAGCGACTAGAATCTCCCTTTTCTTTTCTACTGAGGGAAGATGTCCATTGCCTTGCCCCATGTCTACCCATAACCCCAACGCCCCGATGCCGAATCCTACGATCCACACGGAGGGGAAAATAAACTTCCACACAAACGTCAAACGGGACGAGATTCTTTCCATCTTAAGATTCAACCACACAAATACTTGGTTAGAATGACTTCATTGGCAGCGGCCCGCTCGCTATCGCAGACTATCCGAATAACGACTTCCCGTTGAGCAGTTCTTATCGGCATCGCGTAATGACAGTATACCTGACCATCCTGCTTTCAACAGATCCGGGCGGAAGAGATTGAAAAAGAATCGTTCTTACGGCAAGAGCAAGTTGAATCAGGACCAACTGATTATGAGTCCCGACCTGCCCTACTCATTTCTTTTAATCTGAATTTACAGCGCATGCCATGCTACCCTCTCCAAGGCGTACGGGCTATTCCGTAGATAGATATGTGAATCGAAAGGTTCGTTCATGTCAGAATCACAAGCGGACATCTGTGTGATCGGAGCCGGAGCCGCAGGGCTGGCGGCTGCGGTCTTTGCGGGAGAAGCCGCCTCTTCACACCCACAGACCATCGTCCTGCTGGATGGGGCCAAGACGTTCGGCACTAAGATCCTCGTCTCCGGCGGTGGCCGCTGCAATGTGACCCATGACGAGGTTTCTCCCACCGACTTCTTCGGTAATCGCCGAATCATTAAGAACGTCCTCGCTGCCCTATCCGTGAAAGACACCATTACATGGTTTGAATCGATGGGCGTCAATCTGAAACGGGAAGAAACCGGCAAGCTGTTTCCGATCACCGATAAATCTCGCACCGTGCTCAACGCGCTTGTTGATCGTTGCCACCGGTTTGGCGTGACCATTCGCCCCAACCATCGCGTCCACCGGGTCGAGCGAACCAGCGGGATCATCCAGAGATTCAGGATCCACCATACCCATGGAACGCTGGTGGCGAACAGGCTGATTCTCGCGACCGGTGGCCGGTCTCTTCCCAAATCCGGCAGTGATGGGTCGGGCTATGAGCTGGCTAGACGGCTGGGGCATCAGGTGACCCCCACAGTTCCTGCGCTGGTTCCACTGGTGCTCGATGATCGGATGTTTCACAAGACGCTCTCAGGCCTCTCCCAGGAAGTCGAACTCACAACGGTTGTGAACGGAAAGACCATCGATCAACGAACGGGCAGTTTGCTCTGGACGCATTTCGGTATCAGCGGTCCGGTGGTGATGGATACCAGCCGGTTCTGGACACTGGCTAAGGAACAAGGGGAGACGGCCCACCTCCATGGGAACTTCCTTCCTGGCCTGACCACCGAACAGGTACGGGAATGGTTCATGAATCAAGCACAGGAGCATCCCCGCCGTTCACTGGTCAAAACATTGTCCCTGCGACTGCCGGAACGATTCGCCGAGGCGATTCTCACCTCCGCCGATTGTGACGGTCACACCGCAAGCGGACAACTTCCACGAAACAACCGAGAGCGCCTCATCGTCACGCTGACGAAGTTTTTATTTCCCATCAAACAGGATCGCGGCTGGAACTACGCCGAGGTCACGGCAGGCGGGGTACCCCTAGAAGAGATCAACTACCAGACCATGGAATCCAAGCTTGTACCTGGTCTCTATCTGGTCGGTGAAATTCTTGATTGTGATGGACGCATCGGAGGATTCAATTTCCAATGGGCTTGGGCCACGGGCTTGCTGGCCGGGAGAACCGCCGCCCGATCCCGACTTTATCCCAAACAGAATGAGGCCTGACTCGTGATTCATCCGGTGTAGCCGATCCGGACACGACAGAAGAAGAAGGAGCAGCAGATGGATTGTCTCCTCATGCGACACGGAATTGCCGTCTATGCCGAGGAGTGGGCCGGCGCGGAAGAAGACCGTCCCTTGACCAAGAAAGGGAAGGTACGCGCCCGTCAAGCCGCCGCCGGGCTCGCAGCGCTTAAATGCAGGCCGACCCATTTATTCAGCAGTCCGTTTGTCCGCGCCTATGACACCGCCAAGCTTGTGCGCGATGAGGTCTGTCCAACTCTTAAGGTTGAGAGATGTCACGAACTGGCTGTCGGTGCCTCGCCCAAACAGGTCTTGTCATTTCTCCGCTCGCTCCCTCCTACATCGACAGTCATCTGTGTAGGTCATGAGCCCCTGCTCGGAGAAGTGGCCGGCATCCTACTCGGCGTGCGACCACTTCCCGGCCTTTCGTTCAAGAAAGCGGGAGCGGCCTTGATCCATCTGCCGGATGGCCCCAAGCCCGGCCGGGGTATTCTCCGTTGGTGGCTGCAACCGAGACAGCTACGGGCATTAGCAGGATGTTGAAAAAACCCACCAGCCTCTTGCAGGTTACGGTTGAGCGAATGCAAATCCCCCCCTTAACCTTAACCTCGACCTTAACCTTTTCCGTTTCACTCACTGCGGCCGCGCTGAACGGCCTTCTCGTCCAAACTTTGTGAAAACCGTACAGGCTTTCCGAACACCTGCTCCAACAAATCGGCCCGGCTCTTCGCCGCCCACAGTTCCATTTCTGCATCGCCCGTCACCACCGCTTTGATCGCGATAGTCTTTCCGACTTTCACCCGTACGGTTCGTACGACTGAAAAATGCGTTCGATCAAGTGCATCGGCGACTCGCAGTAAGGCAGACAGGATTCGGACGACGCGTTTCATGCGAGGAGCCAACTGGGCAAACTCCTGATGTTTAAGCGTGGGCATCGCCCGCCGGTGATAGCGCGCGACATTGGCGATCACGACGATTTCATCCGCGGTAAATCCTCCCAAGTCGCTATTCGCAATCACGTAGTAGGCATGTTTGTGATGTTGCCGAGGATTGATGAGATACCCGATATCGTGTAACACCGCAGCATATTCGAGCCAACACCGTTCCTGCTCGCCAAGCCCGTGCACCCGCTTGATCTGATCGAACAACTGCAGCGCTAACCCCGCGACATGCAGCGCATGCCCTTCCGATGTCTGACAGCGACGAGCGAGTGCCATGACATTTCGACGACGCACATCCGGGATATCCCGTTCGGCGTTGATCCGCTCGCGGTTCCGGACCATGAAATCATAGATCACACCTTCTCGAATGGCTTTGTCGCACAGCGTCATCTCATCATGCCCTGTCAATTCCAACAGGCGGTTGAGCACCACCGCAGCAGGCAACAGGGTATCCACACGCTTGGGATCCAAGCCGGGAATCGTCAGCCTGGCCTTCAACGATGACCGAGCCAATTCATCCTCAAGGCCACGCAGGTCTTTCCACGCAATCTTCGCCAGGTTGACCTGTGATAGAGGACGCCCGGTCGATTTCATGTGGATGATATTGGCCAGATTGCCCGCCATGCCGGACGTGCCAATCACCGCATGGAATTTCTTGACCTTACAGGTCTCAAGAGCCTCATCAAGTTGTTTGGTGACGAATTGCTCCATCGCACGCAACATCGGACGCGGGCATGGAGCTTTCGACAGGAATTGATCCACCAGCCGAATCGCCCCAAGCTTGAGACTGTCGGCGTGGAGCATGGCTTCACGATTCCCCACCATCAATTCAACCGAACCGCCGCCGATATCGACGACAAGGGACGGCTTATCGCTCAGCGCGACGCTGTTCTGAACGCCCAAAAAAATCAGCCTGGCTTCCTCGATCCCGCTGATCACCCGCACGGCCAGTCCCGTCTGTTCCATAACCGCATGTACAAACTCTCCGCCGTTGTGCGCCTCGCGCACCGCGCTGGTCGCTACCGCCACGACACGATCAAAGCCCTTGTTGCGGGCAAGCGTCACCAATGTTTTGAGGGTATTCAGCGCCCGTGCGACCCCCGCATCGGACAGCCGCTTTGTGACAAACGTCCCGTCGCCCAACCTGGTCATGTCTTTAAACCGATCGACGACTTTGTACCCGGCATCCGGAAGGATTTCCGCCAGCACCATATGAATGGAGTTGGTTCCAATATCGATGACTGCAAGCTTCGCCATTCGTTCCTACCTCATTCGGCAACACATGATCATGAAGACTGCAGCTTCGCAGGCTGCGGAAGCATTCGGTTCAAACATGATTCCCCACGAACATCTCATCCCATATGTTGACACTGTGAGCCCTACAGAATATTCACAACGGCCGTTTCCATCCGTGAGACGTGGAACGCTACAGCTTACCAACCATGGCCTTTTTGAGCGTTCCGCGACAGCTCGCCGACGCGTGGTTTCCCGCGGAGGCGAGTCAAACGTTTCAGAACATCAAGACGGCGGAGATTCTGCTTGTCACATTTCACGGTTCACGGTTCACGGTTTGAAGAAACACCTGTCGCCATGCCATACAGCACGGCTCCGACGATCGTGACGGCCACGAGACCGGGCCACCCGCCAAACGGAGGCCTGTCGAAGAGGGCAAAGGGATCGGAGCCCATGTCGGGCCACAATGCCTCCAACGCGATCGGCA
>Ga0224501_10000717_pt1 | contig 25702 bp, 15 predicted proteins | sample SF_Oct11_sed_USG_4_FD_169105 | JGI IMG/M metagenome (GOLD analysis project Ga0224501, IMG submission 169105) | Sediment microbial communities from San Francisco Bay, California, United States - SF_Oct11_sed_USGS_8_1 | ecosystem: Environmental > Aquatic > Marine > Sediment | place: USA... | reverse complement strand
AATAAAATTCCAGCAGACATGCCCGAACAGTGAAAGGGAGTGACGCACTTCAGCGCCAAAAGGTTATAGAGCCCCAACCAGAGGCCTGCGGGGTTCTGTGATTGGTTGAATTTCTAATGGCATTGGTATTGTAGAAACACAAACAACACTGTTTCCACTTTTTAAATTTTGATTTTATCTTATTATAGTTTGCGCCGGAGGCATCACGTATCCAGATCTCATCAAGCCATCTAGAGACATACCCCTTTTTGGGAGTCGATCCCACATCCAAACAGATTACACACTTCTACAGCGAAGCATGGAGCCAGGTACTTGAGTAGGCACTTGATATCCTTGAACATAATGTCTGATGTCTCACGAGTCACTGTTTGCAAATGAATGATGGTGCTGGTACTGGTAGTCTCACTGTCAGTCTCACAAGTCACAGTCACTGACTAGACTAGGGACTCCTGAGTTAGTCACTCTCATGAACTTATCACTCACATTCACAGTTACAGTGATAGAGCAGTAGTCAGAAAGACCTTCACAGTCACGGTCACTATTTCTCTCCCCGCTGCACACATATTGAATCATAGTTCATACTCACAGTCGAGTCATAATCATGATAATCACAATAACTCACTAGTAACTTAAAGTTAGTGACTTAGTCACAACTTACATGGTCACTCACCAGTGACTAAGTGAGTCAGTGATTGTGAACAAACTTCTATTAGCAGATATGCGGGGTGCTCAATTGCTAATTTGATTGGTCGATGTCTGAGTGAGCTACCCACACATGTTACAACTGTCGACTCTCTTACAACTGATATAGTCTCCCAACAATCTCTTGTGCTATACGCCTGAAAACTGCTTGCCAATCTCTATGTTCAAGTGAAATAAGAACTTGAGTGATGCAGTGCGCTGTTTGAGTAGGTTCTCATGGTCCGGAATGGGGTTGTTTATATTCAACCACTGTTTACACTCATCTTATTGTTCTCAATGGCACTCTCTACTGGATCTCCATGTAACAGTCCCACTCTGCTCTCCGCGCTCTATGCTTGCTGTGACAAGTTTGTCAGGATAGTTTCTGACTTTATTCAGATAAGGAACGGGAAATCAGTAGATTAGCGGAATCACTCAGCACGGATGTTATCAATGAATCAATATCTGAAATCGCAGCTGAGGAGGATGAAAAGGTATTACAATATAATATATGTTATGCAGCATGCATACATTTGATAAGAAGCCTATGATAAAAGAAATTTACACCTGGTTAATAGAGATCTCTCATTTGGTCATTTTTCCCTTGCTCGCCGATGTTTTTTTTCTGAGAGATAGTCTGTAATAAGATCACAGGTAGAATAGAAAACATGCAAATTCACTTAAAACACTATAGTCATTTCCCAGGTTAGTCTCTTGGCCACCGTTTATACTGATTTCCTTCTATAGTCTTATGATAAACAAAGATGGTACAGAAAACCAGAAGCACTCACACCAGCCCTTGAATTGGATGATGGCCACCTGCCTACTGATGATAAGCGGGTGCATACAGCGAGTCACTCATCTCAGGTAATGGAGACAGAGTTAATTTCGGATAAATGATTATTGCCCCTCAGATTAAATCCCCAATCAAAAATTTCCAAGCCCGTGGCTGTATCAACTAAGTGTGAGCGTGAAAAATCTAATTATAATTGCTACTCTGTTGTGTTGGTTTGACTAGAACAGCCTCCGTGGTGAAACAATTTATTCACTCTGATTTCTATCCAATACACTTGAGCTTCAGTTTCCACAATATATTTCTGGCATGGCACTCCTTTGCAGTGTGCCTCCGCAGCGCTGCTAAACCTTACTAACTCATTTGGAAACCCGGTGTAATAAACTTGTCACAGTCAGCACTTTCTGTAAGAATCTTTGATGAATCATGAATCATTTGTAGTCATCAATGGAAGAAATAATTGAGGATCCTATTTCTCCCATTCATCCATCGGAGGAAAGGCTCAGTCCTAACAGTCTACTCAAGGTGAACCCGATGTGCCACTATCTTATTTAGATATCTAGACATTTAGACATTTGCATCGAGTAGCTACAACCGGCTAAGAGGGGGTTTACTTGTACTTGTCTTTGCCTCCTATACAGGGTTGCCGATTTGCCTCTCTTTAACAGATCTGAACAACTTTGTTGTCATTGATCAGCATGAGAGGTGGTTGGCTGCATTATGAAAGAAACAGATGACAATCGGAAAAAGCCACAGTGGTTATGAAGAAAAAAAAATTTACAGTTGGATAAAATTTAAAGTTTGAGGTGACCTTTCCCATGTTGGTTTAAATGCTTACTCATGCCACATAGAAGACATTTTTACATTGATAGAATACAGTACCCTGAAAAACCACACTTTAACCAAAGTATCTACGCATATGTATGTTTACTAGTGTTCCCTTACATGCTGTGTCAACCAATTATATTGTGTATGTATTGAACTGGCCAATTGTCTTTGATGCTCTACAATAACAGACAAATCTTTGTCGCAGGTCAATGAGGTTTGTAAACAGTGTGGTCGCTCCTTCGTCTTTGTGCTTTCGATTGCTAGATTTTTTCACCCTGTACTGTACAACTTACTCTCTTTCCAGAATCACCTGAGTCACTATAGATGTTTCACGACCCTTTCAATATGGGTATTTGTTCTATCTTTTGGTTTTTTTCTTCGGCTTATGTTGGATTGAGAATGTATGGTTTTGACAGTAATATTATTTGGTGAAGTATGGTATGATTCTAGGATGTTCCCGGGTATATGTCTCCCAACTCACGGCTTGGTCTGTTCAAAGATCAACCATTTGTAACAAGATCTGCCGACTACACATATAACGCAACGGATGCAAGCGCTTACAGGGAAAGACCTTCCGGTGAGTTTGCTCTGAAATGGGTGTATCTGCATTTACAGTTGGGGTACTATAATTTTGTGATCCGAGAGTCCAAACCCATATAGTTCTTTGGCCTTACTGAATGAAATTGTCTTTGATGAAAGGCTACTATGGGAAGCAATGTTTTTTTTAAATCTGGAGATTGGTGATGGAAGGCCTATTGAACGAGGGTGAAAAGCAAATCAAGACCGGCGTTCGACGACAGTCAAAGCCTCTTGGTTGCTGTTTTGTTTTTACAGTGAAACCCTGAAACATGTATTCAACTTTGGGATTGTTTCAGAATCAGTGACTATGTTTGATGCCGTGGATAAGCGCGCCTTCCATCGGCCCCTGGCTGATATGATGGCCATCACGGAGAGGATAGAAGTGGAGTCTCGTGTTCAAACTCGTCCCATGTCTAACGCGTCTACTCAGTCTGAGAACATTCGATATCTGCCGGAGCCACGAGACCCTCCCGGAGAGAGACGCAGCAGTAGCGAGTCGCAGTCCAGCGTTCAGTCTCGCCTCAGTGCCGGAAGTCAGCCGATCTCGTCTAAGAGTCGAAACGGCAACCGATCGGCTAATAGCGATCACCACGAGTTGAGTAGAGTGAGTTCCACGACAGAGTATGAGGCCCTTCCGTCCAATCTGAGTGGGTCGCAAGTATCGCCGGACATCTCCTCTCGTTTGCTACTCTCCCCAGATCTCTCGCTGCGTGTGGCGAATATCCTGCGGCCACTAGCCGAAGATTCACCGAGGCCATCTCCCCATCACGGTGGTGCCTCATCGGTAGATGCTGCCTCGCAGACTCCTGACCAGCTGGCTGACCAAGGAAATATTCATTCTCAGACCAAGAAGGCAGAGTCTAAGTCCAAGACTCCGGAAAGTTCAAGTTCAGAAGAGTATTGCGGAGAGATTAATACTAAGTATATGGATAATGCCAGCAGGGCTGTACTGGAGGAAGCGGCCAGGGAGTATTACAGCCGAAAGAGTGCGGATAACTCACCGAGAGCTAATGACAGGTAGAAATATCTGTGACCCAATATAACCCCTCAAATGTGTTTTCCAGTCGGAATGAAGCTGTTCATCATGGCACAGAGGACATAGGGTTTTGGGAGTGCCGTATATGGCCGAGCAAAAGCACTTAATGCCTTTCATGTCTTATAGGGATCCTGGATATTTTTGCAGGTTAATTCATCACATGTTTTTGTACTATTAATTCTGAACTAAAACTATCAATGAAACTGACTTTCGCTAAAAGCTGTATGTGAGGTTCTGTGTTGTAGATCGGGTACGGACAGTGTTTATAACATGAGTTCACATTCTGATCTTAATGCTGAGCTCGCCGTGCTCATGACGTCAAACAACGAAGAGAAATCCGCTGGACGGATGTCTGCGCTATCAGAGAAGACAACTCCCCACAGCTCCCCACTGCTCGATGATACCCCGCAGATACCCGAGAAGGTCCCACCAAAACCACGCACTCTAACCTCTACAGGGTTTAGTAGGCCGGAATCGATGAGTCAAAATACAGAACGGTCTATAACGAAGGCAGCTATTCCATCTGTGAATAAAGGTAAATAGGACTTATAAGTAAATTTTCTCTTTTGGCCCATTATTTTGAATTGTTAATCTGATATCTGTATGCATATTTAGCTATGTCTGTATTGAGATTGTGTAGGATACGGGATAGAGTTGTGAAACTCGCCGGAATGTGCTGTCAGGGTATAAATATTTTTCAGATGACACTCAAGCTTTGGTGAGTAAGCGACTGGACAGAATTGAGTTTATGGTACTGAGCGCCCTGAATGAAGTTCCACCGCAGTCCAGTCAAAGCTTCGCCATGGAGCAACGGAGCCGCTACAGCCCCGAACCTTTATATATTCACACTAAACCACGTGAGATAGACACACGGGGGTCGGAGTTCAGAAAGGGAGTTCCTGAAAGGGAGTCTAGTCGACTGAATGATTCACGGGTGTTAGATCCGGACAACAGAAGAAATGGCCGCGGGTCGGTACAAACTCCTGATGCACCACCTGCTGCGCTCCTCCAAAAACCAGATTACATGTAAGTGTGAATGAGAGAGAATTACCATAACTATTGTGAGTCTGCAAATCCTCGTACGGCTAGAAACTGATCTTTGTTGCCTACCAGCCCGCTGCTTTGTATTGGCCGTGGTATTCTGACAGTATCAGCTCGGCATGATATGTTGTATGATCAGGTGTAGTGATGTAATGTAATATTTCCACTGGTAGGTATGGAAGTCGGGCCCGGAGGCGTGCTCACTCCCCGATAACTCTACCAAATTACAGCATGACGGACACAGTCGTACCTGTTGCTCAACAAGCCAATGATAGCTCATTCAACATTTCTGGTGTCTCACCCGTTAAAAGTGACCCATTCACAGCCTTTACCGCAGCCAATGAGCTGTTGTCTGACAGACTGGCACAGCGAACCAAGGAGAGGACTCCTGGCAGAAGAAGAACTCGAAGCCCGGCTCGCGAGATACGAGATCGCAGTCCGTGAGTTCAATTTGGAGTTATCTTCTTTCGTTCATTGCATAGTTTATGAATTTTCTGTCTTTTCAGAATGAACCAATATGACATATGCAGTTGTGTTTATGAATGAATTCTTGTTGAATAAAAAAAATATTGTTTATTGTTGCAGAAGTGGCTTGGAGAATATTCCAGAACCATGGCAGTTGAACATTGAGCAGGCAGCACCAGCTCCTGATGAAGAGTTGCTGCGGAGAAAGTCCAAAATCAGGTACTGTAACATTGGAAATACGAATAGTTAACCTGTCAGCCATATCAAGGTTTGGGTCATTTTCCGCAGCCTTTCCGCATTTTATAGGGTGGGCTTGTTAAACCCTTCTCTTTGGGTCAGCCATGATAGACAGTCTATAGTCTCAAAAATAGACTGTGGTGCCAATAACTATGTCTCAATACCTGAAGTATTTGTAAAGAGTAGGGCAAAAAGTGAGTATGTTCTCAGCAGTTTAAGCGGTGTCTAGGGGAGATTACCCACAGTTTGCTCCGCCATGCCCATAAAGTAGCTCAACAGAGGTGAAGACATTATCAACTTTAGGCAAAACCTACATAGATATCAATCAATATAAAGTTGGTGTTGTCTGATATTGGCTACGCACTAAAAGTGAGTAAGTTGTCACGCCCTGGTTGCAGACCTAGTTATCATCCCAAGGTTGTTTTTGTGATAATTCTCCGCACTAAACTGGTGTTACCAGTATGTGTTTCCTATATGGCCACGTCAGTCTAATTAGGCCCAGCCTTGTACCGGCCAACTATGTAAGAATACAACCGTTTTCGGCCAAGCGAATCTATAGACGAACTGACATCGTGTATGAGACTATCAATTTTTATTAATTCACTAGCGTGAATCTCCACATCCACAATGTTTCAGCTTGAATAATCTTAGAGCCCTTCTTTTTAATCCCCAAATCTGACATTTGAGAAAAACAACCGGAAACATCCACTATCACCGCGCTGATGGAATGCTATTTCCCTTGAATCGTTTTACTTGAGCAGAGGCATGACCAATGTGAAGTGAAGTCGCTCAGATTTCACTCGCACATTGATGACCCTTGGTCAAAAGCCAGTCTAATCAGCGTTTTGTTTTTCTCTATCTTTGTAAAGCCTACCAGGAAAATCTAATTGTTGGAGATAAGTAGAAGGCTTACGTCGGTGAATTCCATGTAGATTCCACCCATACCTGTGAAAGATAACACAATCTACTTAGTCGTGGTAAAAATATTACTCGAGTTTGTGTGCATGTTGCATCATGTCGGCTACCGCACCCAATCCTGAATAGACCTGTTGCCGACTGTGAGCTAGGTAAATTTCTTAGACAGAAAAATAAACCTTTGAGACAGAAGAGGAATGTCTGCACCATTCTGTTTGGTGACGCAGTCAGTGACCAATCAGTTCTATTTGGAGCAGTTATCAATTCAGAGGATCAATTAAATTGTCATAAGTTATAAGCGCTGACATTTTGTCTTGGCAGAAGCTCGTCTGTGGGGAGCGCTGATGAGTCTGTCACTACAATGGAGAGCACCCATACTGAGAGTGATGACGCTGAGCCGCCGAGTCTACCCACCGAGGCTCTGGGCTCTCGTCCTGACCCCCCGAGCCGTTCTCCGGGTATCTACGGTCCGTGTCACACTTCACTTTGTTGACTTTGTATTTAACTAAACATCATTAGATGACCGTCGGAGTTATCTTATATCAATGTTATCATTTTGTGGTAGCTTGAAGTTTAGTCTTTCACACTTAATCTTACATGTCGCATTTTTAACCGGGTATTACCAGGGTGACAAATATTTTGAGCCAAGTGTCGCCATTTTGCTATGAATCCGTATAACTGGCCCCATTGATCTGTAATAAATTGAGGCCAGTCTCAAACTGTGGGTGAGAGTACGTTTTTTCCCATCAGTCTTACGGCACGGTCGACTCACACCTCACTCGCTGCCAATCCTATTCATCATTCATCATTGGTATTGGCTTCAACTGGGTGACTGCCATGTTATAATTAGCAAAAGAAATGTTTTCGCCAAGGTTAACACTGAATAATCTAGTCCGAGGCTGTTGGACTTAGACCAGGAGGAGACATAGACTCAGTTAGATTTTATTTCCTCATAGGAACCCGCCAGTCACGTTCGGCAAGCAGCCGGACCCCTAACACAACCCCACGCGATCATCCATCACCACGGAACGACCTGACTCCTGATCAGTCGCGTCAGGCCAGGAAGTCCGAGGCTGTGAGCCGTGCGGAGATAGCCCTCGCTCAAGGCCAACAACTACGTCAAATAGCGGGAAGCCCAGGTGAGTATAAGGAGCCATACCATTGTACCAGTATTCTGAGATTCAGGTCAGATACTGCGGAGGTTAAACTCAATGAGCATCTAACTGTCTCTTGGATTGGCGGCTTGCATTTTCTGTTCTTGTCTATTTACCCCTTATTCGCGCTCTCAAAATACGATCCTGTAATGTTTGATGAATTTTATTTTGTTCTAGTTTGTATTGAGTGCGCTTAGATTTCAGGTCCGCTCTTAATGACGAACGAAAAATCACTTACAGCGGGTCATACATGTGCAATAGCAGACCTACATAATATCTAGATAAGAAAACATATTACTAAACGGGCTGCCATGCTCTAAGATTCCAAAATATGTTCCTAAATATATCATTCCTTCAGCTCTCTGGCCTTAGACATGGAGAGCCGACTTTGCTAATGCAATTGTTTCAGACTAATTCTCAATTGCTGCTGGTTTTCTAGATGTGGTTGATCTTCTCAACGATACCTACAGAACTCCAGATAGAATTCACTTAAATAAACCCCGGAATGAGTTGACTCACCTGGATTCTCCAGAGAATCGGCGAGACAGACTGCGCAACAGACTGGGTTGGGAGACGACTGACAAGTCAGTCGTGATGGGCTTCTATTCACCGACTGATTCACACAGAGAAAAAAAAAATAACAAAGGGTGCATATATATTACTAGATAAATTATCTAATACTTTATAGCTAGATGGTACATCTCATGGCGTTGACAACATAGTAACGCATTCCGTCTGTAAAGGTTTTATTGCAATAATATATATCTTGCAGTAGTAGCTTCTATGGAGTCATGGTGCATTCATAAAGTTACTCTGATCGAAACTTATTATCCGTGATTTACTGTGTTGTAGGCATGGTCGAGAGCAAAGCAAAGAGTCACCAGAAATCATTCCACGAAGAACTGCACAAAATAAACCTAGATACAGCCTTGATCAGTCTCAGGACAGGCCTGCTTATTGCTATGATCGTTCCCAAGGCAGGCCTGCATACAGCCCTGATTGCGCCCAAGGCAGGCCTGCATACAGCCCTGATTGCGCCCAAGACAGGTCTGCATACAGCCCTGGTCACGCCCTGGACAGGTCAGCATACAGCCCTGATCATGCCCTGGACAGGTCTGCATACAACTCTGATCATGTCCGTGATAGAAAGCCATCACACAGCTCCCATCGACATCAATCTCCCGAAGTTAGAGCAACACTCAGAGGCAATTCAGTAAATCACAGACCGTCTACTGCTCCTCAGTCAGGCCGTCGCACAGAACGCTCTGATCTGAGGCGAGCTGACATATTGGCTGCGAAAAAAAGGCGGTCTACTGAACGGCAGCGAGTCATCGAGGAGTTTTCCAGGCAACCTTCCAAACTGTCTGATTATCCTCTGTCTCCTGGATCGCAGTCACCCCAGCGATTGCAGGCATCCAGAGACCTGGCAGAACGTCTGGCCACAGAGCAGAGGAGAGCCGAACTGAACCAGAGTCTTGCGGAAGATGAAGCCACATTGAAAACAGTCAGATTGCAGTGAGTTATATTGTTTACATCCAGTGTAAGGGGTACATCATACTGGTGTGTTTTCTACTGCTGTTCCTGCCAGGACACTCAGCTATCCCCAGTCTGTATGGTCAACAGAGGTTCTAAGGAATTGTTGAAAAGCTGCCTTATGTCAGTGACTGGGGCTTGATCTTTAGTCACCGGTTCCAGCTCTTCTGCTATCTTCCAATCTCCAGTAGTGCATCACCTTTATTGAACCATTTTCAGGAAAGGAGGCGATGAAATATTGCGTGCCAGGTATCATTTGAATGGTTGCTAGCTGATAATCTATCTTAGTTTAGCTAGTTTGCCACCTCTTTGTGTGACAAATCGGTGGAGCTTTGCGTTGAGTTACTATATATCAAACACTTCTATGATTAGCCAAGAACCCGTAATATATAATGTACAGACTCTGTGTGAACTGTATGTCTGCAGGTCGAGGCTGAGCGGTGTACTCAGAGATCGACAGATGACTTACCACATTCTCAGAGAGGAATTGATGAAGAATGAGGACGAAGAGAAAGCTCGGGAGCTTGAACTCGCCTGGAGACGTATCACTCTTAGGAAACCATCTGAGCCGTACACGAGTGTGGAGACAACACCGGAACCACCGGCAGAGGTCAGCATCTCATCCGATCAGAGCTGCGAGGCATTCGATGATAAGAGGATGGATCAGCTGAAGAGTCTGCTCAATAATCCACTGAAACATCTCATAACAAAGAAAAAGAAAGGAAAGGAAAATAAAATGTGAGTCTCGATAATCGCAGCAAAAACCGTACCAAAACTTCCTAAAGTGTCCTTTCAACAGGAGGGAATAGAGTGTTGGCTATCTCCGCTATAGAACGTGGTCTTTTTTAGGCTGTCAGATGTTTTAGGTGTAGGGCATCGGCTAAAATATGTAATAGATTAAGATGATAAATATTCACTTCTACTCCATGACCGTTTAATGTCGTACTACCATGGGTAGTAGGAGTCTATAAGGATAGACTAAGATAATTTAATGTCGTCCTAAATGTCCTTTTGTTGTGATGAGGTTTTGTTATACAGGCCCAAGGAACAATACAGAATGGAAAGAAAGAACCTGCGTGAAGACACTGAAAAACTGAAACATCTACTCAACAAAATAGAAAAGCAACAGTGTGTACTACAAACACTCGTATTATTATCTCAACTGTCAATTGAATGCATGACAAAAATGTAAATATTGCGCCATGATCTAGTCCGGCCATATGATCAATGATAGCGACCAAATAGTGGACATATCCATCTGTGAATTCAGGTGGTTTTCAAAAACATTAGCTGTATCTTGTCGATATCTTTTAGCACGTTTTGACACGTATGCCACTTCGTTTAAATGCAGAACTGTGAGTACGAGTGATACCAGTAATGTGACCGCCCAGTCTACGGATGATACTGTGTGCAGCCGATGTGAAAATAAAAGGCAGCGCAAAAAACATCACCAATCCCAGGTATGGTATCAACCCTTTTAGTGAAATCGTGTAAATGAATAATCAAATAGCTTACCCCTGCGGCTGTAGAAGCGATCTTATTTCTTCAGTAGACAAACTGGGCGAATGGGTTTTGTATTCCGCACACCTTTTTTCCAAAATCGGGTAAACCTTCATTATGTATTAACGCATACACAGGTAGACTCAGAGACTTGAGTGAGCTGGCTGTGGATATCCCTGAGGTCGCTCCCTATCATGGATTCCTGTAAACCAATTATACTGAGAGTCTTTTGCAGGGAAACGGCAGGAAAACTCGGGAGCAGCTTGGTACCACAACCAAGACAATCAGCCCTGCAAGCGATCCTTCCTCCTCTCCCATTCACCGACCGTCTGGTCAGAGGAGAGCGCGCCATGGCTATGAATTGTCTGAGCTGAGAGACGCGGCGGTAGATGCAGCTATTCAAATTGATGCTGCCAATAAACATGATGTCGCTACGAGCCCGACTCGGGAGGATAACAAACAGAAGAGTGGTAAAGCAAAGGATGTGGGAGTGATGTGCCCGACTCCTCACGTTGCTAGCAGTCAGAATGAGTCCAGCGAGGAGAGTGAGACCAGGCATACTCCGAGAGAGGATAACCCACCAGCAAAGCAGCAACGTGAGTTCGGCGTTACTAGTCACGCGACTCGGTGTGACCCCGACCCAATGTTACCCCAACTCGGTGTGACCCCAATCTGGTGTTACCCACGACTCAGTGTTACCCATGACTCAGTGTTACTCTGACCCGGCGTTACCCCCAATCTGGTGTTACCCACAACTCAGTGTTACCCATGACTCAGTGTTACCCTGACTCGGTGTGACCCCCAATCCGGTGTTACCCACCACTCAGTGTTACCCTGACTCAGTGTTACCCACAACTCAGTGTTACTCCCACTCAGTGGTACAGGTCTGAGATAGATTGTGTTGTTATTGTTATGGTGAGTGCATTCTGATAGTCTGTTCTTGTTTGAAGGCTTATGAGGTCAGAGACTTTGCTGTTATTTAATGCTGGCGGATTGGCTTCTCCTAATATATACATGAGCTTCCATTGAATTAGGAATAATTCACACTTTGGCTGATTGTAGACGCTTTGGCGTGGTATGTTGATGCATCCAAGTCGAAGAAAAATGTCTATCAGAAAGCGAAGGAAACTGATGACCATTCACGTAAGGGTTATTGTCACTTCACACATAATCATAGTGTCCCGATAGTTCTTGTAGGCCTGTTTAAACTTGATAACAAAGATATTGGTTGGCCAAAATAGTTACTTAATGTTCGTGACATTTGGGCATCTAGTTGATGGTTTTGGTTCCTTGACTAGTAATATATGCAGGAATTTCAGCAGAGTGGTAAAACATGTTGTTACTAAAGAACAGCGCCAGATAAATTATGTGGTGCAAGATTCATGCATAATCCATCAGAAGCAGTGTATATAACGTCAGTCTCTGGGTAAATCGGAACTCACTCCGATTCATTCATCAATATGCTGTTCTCTGTCTCTATGATAGTGCCAGCCCACATCCACCTCATATCTGCATTCTCATTGTCTCACTAGTCAGGTTAGCACCCTCACACTCACCTTTTGTTGAGATATGAAAGGAATCGGCAGGGATAAAAGTCTGACTAGACGTGATGAGGGTGACTAATACTTCACCATGCCCTCAGCCATTGTTGTTCCGCCTTGGAGCATATCGAAGTAACTACGAGATATTTGAGATAGAGAAATTAGTAACACATACACACTGAATAACCCCTGGTTGTCCATTCTGGAGCCTCGTATCTGGGTCATTTTCTGAGCCTATTATCATCTATAATGCTGAACTCGTGTCAACGCACACAGGATAGCTGTAGTTGGTGAGAGGTTTCAGGACACTGGCCCAGTCGTCACATCCTGGTATCTCTACTTCACCATGAAAGACGAGTCATTGGCTTGTCCATCGGTAGTCGTCAATGCCATCCCAATCATCCTTTGTCACCTGTGTGATCATCACATCACCATTGTTGTTTCATCCAATCATACCCTGGCACCATAATAGTGTAATCTTTCAGTTGACGCATAACCCAATTTAGCCCTGCATACCTTGCCCTGAAAAGTGTAACAGTAAATCTGAACACACAAACCTTCATTTTACTGGTCTGTTATAACTGTGTATAACTCTGTTATACCAATGAAATCTTGTGTATAATAATCAGGAAACTAAGCACAGCCTCTGGCTTCATCTGTGTATTAGTGACCTGATGTTCTCTTGGTATTTATGCCTGGCAGATGGATGGGATGTCTCTTCAGTAAAGATTTTTAGGATGATTTAGCCTTTTCTATTCTCGGTCCTCAGACCACCCGATTGTTTTATTTCACTTGTGTTACACCTTTCCGTTGTATTTGATATAATCCCACTTAGAGTGGCTTAATAAAGCCTAGTTTTTGTGGCTGGCATTCCTCCTCACACATTGATATGACATTGACTGGCAGGGTCATTCCTAAGCCCTTCCTCACATCTCTAGGGACTTCACTTGGCACACCGTTCATACATTCGCCATCTCCCTGCCAACTTATCCTGGATTTGACAAGGAACTTCTTGTCAGAGGCCAGTGTCTCGCCGCTAGCTCACTAGTATACACTTGCCCAGGTCATTGTGTTTGTAGTTCGCGGTTGTTTATAGATGAATTTGTTATTAGCTGGATTTGAACATTTTTCCACATTCGGTGCTGGTGTGTTCCTGGGATCATAAGCTGCAAAACCTCATTTAAATTCAGCTTGCAGCTTTATTCCTACAAACAAGAAAAAGTATCTTTTGCCAGACGCGTGTTCTACCCACTCGCATTTGCCGTGTACTGTTGTTTGTTGCAAAATATCTCAAATCCCTTGGTCAATACATAGCTATTGCGTGACTGTGCGGACAGATTTATCAATCTTATACAACCACATTTTGGGTTTTTAGCGGGTTTGACTTGGTTCATTGATTTCAACAATCCAAGGCCATGGACAAAACCAGTGCAGACAAGGAGAGCACTGTCCGTAGCCCAGGAACCGTGGCTGCCTAATGGCCAATCTGAAATGACAGCGGCTGATCGGCGAAACCTGAACGAACTGAACAGACAGTTTAATGAAGCGACTGGTCGCGTTGCAGCCCCAGTTAGCTTACAGGTAAGTGCAGCTAAAATTATCACCAGATAACGGCTATCATGGGTTTACTCGCCGCGCCAGGGCCCGCTCTTATCGTCACGCGCTGATTACCTATGGAAAATACATGTAGCGGCTCATCTAAAGACTAGAATCAGTTTACATCAATCGAGTGAACCGTCGCTGTGTACAGTATACTGGCTAAGTGGTGGACAATGCGTCTTGGCATGCTGAAGACAAACACCTGACAAAAATTCCAAGGGCTCTACATTATGCCATTCGTGCCTTGTATAGCTTTGAATGCAGCACTTGATGCTGAATAAATACTATGAGTAAGGGGCTTGCTGTCATGGTGATGAATTGTCGTGTACAGTGCGAGGTGTCTGGTGCACCGGTCGCCCTATGAAACCCTTTAGCGCATCCACAGTGGCAAGCATGAAGCAGTGCTTTATGATCATGCTAACTCGCGCCCACAGATAAGCTTGCTTCCCCATTTACTGCTTCCCCATTTACTGCGAAATTGGCTAGTATTGCTTCCGCGCCAATGATGTTTGAGCCATCGGTGTTGTATTTTAGGAAGCTTTTCGGCAGCAGAGGCAGCGCCTGATATCGGCCTCTCGGGAACGGCAGCGTGTGATCCAGCTGAGAGCCGAGAGTAGAAAGATGGGTTCCGTGCATGATGAGCAAAGAGCTCAACTGTTTCGAGTTCAACTACCGATACACCAACAGGAAAAAGGTAGAAAGAATTTTAATGGTTGCCAACTCGATAGGGCGGCTCACCCCGTTTTGACGTTAATGATTATTGTATTGCCACTTCTCACAAGTAAAATTTGTGTATCTATGGAGCTGACTGGTCGCACCGCCGCGTGTAATTAATCAGTCTGCCAGTTATAGGTGTATGTCAATGTGGAACTCGCCACCGCCTGTATAACGGGCACGAGCTCGCGTCACGGTAAACAGGCTGCCTCATAATGGATTATTCCAATCAAAGTCATCAAATAAACTGGGAAAAGAAAGCCGCTACAAGCTTGGCAGCACAACAGGGTTCCGTACACAAAGCTTACTGCGGGTAGTAAATATTAGAATACGCACACTATACGAGTTCTGGCACGAATACCCCTCATAAAGGGGCTGCTAAGGTCAATAAAGAGGCATACCGGGATGTGATGTGTATATGCATAGTTATAATAAGTAGTCTACCCGATAAAAAGAATATAAAATTAAATTCAGTGTTTCGAGGGTAACAGTCATAGTCGGGCAGTGCCAGTGAAATAAGCCAAACTAATTACCATCAGAGCTTGGGTAAGCGTGAGTGTCATAGAATAGCAAGCCGCTATTGATATAAACATGAGAAAAGCGAGTCACGTAGGTGTCAGCTTGTCTCTACGACCCTGAAACTTAAAAGAAAGCTCAACTCGACAGAGTGGTGAACTCTGCTCAAGTACTCGTTAATATTTTCATTATTTTACTCAACTCAAGAGCAGAGCCTGTGTCTGAGTGTCAATTTGCTGACTCCTCGTCAGCACACATCGTGAGGAGAAAATTAAAAGCTGTTACAAATCCGCACATTAATACAGTTTGCTTACATAGGAATGTAAAAATCAGCTAAAATATCAATTAAGATATTGTCTTAATAGGCGTAATTATGTATTCGACAACAGACTTATTTTAAGATGGATGGTCAAAAGGCTGAAATCTACCCGCATTATCTAGGTCAAACATGGAAAAGTGCTTGTAAATTTTTCTATTTTGACACATCGCATTAAATTTTAAATTCATTTCTTGAGATAACAATTAAAGTTTGCTAGCACCTTTTTAATTCAATTAAATTGATAGTGCTCTGAGATCATTGCACAGCAGGTTTGCAATGCATTCCCTGTAGAAACATTGGAACAAGGAAGAAACTTAGGTACTGGCTGTTTCTTCTGAGCCATCATCCTCTTAGTTATATCTGTTTGATTGATATTCAGTTAGGTTAGGCTGCTGTATAAAGGAATCCCCTATATGGCCGTGATATTCAAATAAGGCTGTGACTAACAATTCAAATCAGTTATATGATGAAATACCCATTGTAAATGCAGAAGTGCTAATGATACCAATGTCTGGGAATAATTACTGTCGTCAGTCCAAAATACATAAACCACACAAGTTTCCATTCTGTGTATGGTGTCCGTGTATCCTGCGCATACGTATATCACAACTGAAAGTTAGGATAGCCCCCCCACACTATCCTATTCATGGAACAATTTTTTTAGAGTCTTAATTTACGCATTATTCATTGTTTGTTAAAAGTTTTTACCCAGTGCATAGCGGTGTACTTAAAACCTATAAAAGTACATATCGTAGTCTTATTTTAGCTCGGTGTTGGGTAAGCACTGATGGTGAATGTTGATAACCTGCGGGTTACCTGTATGATACCTACGCGATACCTAGGCGATACCTGCCTGATACGGCCTGGGTGGTACCTCCTGGATATCCTCATCCTGTTATCGCTCCGCCCTATCTACTGCTGACAGAACTTTTTTCCAATAAAAGCAAGGATGGATCTTTAGGCAGCGCAGAGATTTTTCTTATCAATTTTGAGCTGATCATTTCACCATGCAGTTTCATGGCCGAAGACTATTGATATAACTATACTCCATGTGCAACTTTCTTTTTCAATTGGTTTTAGTGAAGATGACTAAACGAGTTATACCCAAACACGAGATGTACGACAGGACAAACAGGTAACCTGACGCTCTGTTTACTTCTTATGGGATAATAACCATTAGGTCAATGAATTAACGTGTAGTCTACAAGGAAGGCTCACCGCACCGGCTAAGTTCATAAAGCCCTACTAGGTGCGATGTGTGAATACCGAGAATTTGGCCCTCGTGCTGTAATTTCCTCCAATCTGCCCTGGGCTGAGAGGAGCGTTCGCAAGTATGCTAGCCGCTGGGAATGCTCAGGATCATTACCTACTCTGTCGGTCAGTGACTCGCAGACTGGGCCAAATCTTCTGATCCCTAAAACACGCTAGCCTGTCATTTGTGATGCAACGCCAACCTGTTGCTAGTAAATTACAGGCGAGTGATACTCACTAAGTACAGTTATGCAGTATTCGTATTAGCGGGTGCGACGCAGTAGTTATTCTCGGTGGCGCGAGCGACCATGTTACCCAACCTCCCGCTGGCTACATCCTTCTCACACCTCTCCTCTCTTCTTGTCTTCAGAACTTATCAAGCCCTGCCAGAGGTGAAGCAGCAGAAAAAATCCAATTACACGCAGAGAGAAAGGCAGACGTTCCGGCTTAAAGCCAAACTGTTCAATAAGGTACAGGGCTGTATAAGTAGGCACTTCAGCTGAAAAAATCGCATGCTCAATGAGCCATGATGAGCCATAGCAGTAAATAACAGTTTTTGACAGTTCGACAGTAAGACCATCTGTCCATTCATCGCAGGCTCAGCTGCGGAATCGCGCCCGTCTCACACTTTCTTCGGTTTTCTTCTGATTTAATACCTCGCTGAAATGCTGCAGACTTCTTTGGCCATCATTTAGTTTGAAACCCTAAATAATATTCACGCAACCTTCAAATATTTTTATTAAACCAGTGCATATGGACAATAGGAGGCCAGGGTCCATTCAGTGCACTAACTATTGTCAATAAGCAGTGCTTGTCTTTCTGATACTACATTAGGTAATTACCACTTGCTACCTTAAAGAATAAGGGTGTTTTGTGAACCAAGGGATTGTCTGTGTATTGTTATTCTAATCAGTTTAAGGCAGCTGACTCAACTTCTCATAAAGAAAAATAAAAGTCATCTCTTCTTGAATTAACCAGTAGGCGCAAGCTAATCATTCTCATATGATGACAATATCCCGTCTTAATTGTAGAAAGTTCAAAGAGTAGTTCTCGACAAGGCTCGATTAGAGAAACTTAAAACTCGCAAAAAAGGTGATCCTCATAAATTTCAGTGGATATACTCATCATTTTTGTTCGCATGCCCTCTTTTTAAAAGTTTTTGATCACGATGGTTTTTTTCCGCAGCGTAATATGTATACCTATATTCTAAATCTGTTTTTGCAATGATAAAATGATAAAAGGTTTGTTTTATGAATGGCAGGATGCGTGAGATTGTATCAGATCCATCTATAAACTCTGAGATATAACATTAGCACCTGTCTATCTCTCATCGATCTAAGCTACGCTTCTGTCGGCACGCTTTGACTCGAGCCTATCATGACTTAATGGCCTTATATACAGCACCACGCCATCCCTATCGCCAGCCAAGCTTTTTATCACAGAGCATGCCTGTCGTTGCTTCTCTTATGTATTTGAATGAGTAAATCCCATTGAGAATTGGGAAACCCTATTCACAAATAACGCCTACGTCTCACCCTATTGGTTGAGAGGTGGCTTATATCTGCCTTGCTGATAATAGGTGGTATCGCATCTCTATAGTAGTCTGTTTGTAGATGTACTCGGCTAATCAGTATTTCCTTCTCTGTTTCAGGCTAACTCAATGGATTAGTCATCAGATGTCTATTCACCGCCTACCAACTGTGTGTGGTTCCGTGTGATTCTGAGTGAACTTTAAATCATTATTAGCGACCTATTATAGACTCCTATCCTCTTCTGTAGTGTAGTAGGTATTCCATGAGTTTTATTTCTAACCAATTTTATGCGATTGATTTGTTGACCTGTTTGTGGCAGATCATTATATGCCATATAGCTTTCAGTACGAATGTCTCATGTAGGAACCTTTTTTTATTTCGTACTGCAAAAGGAATGTGACCCAATGTGATGGCTCATCACTGATTGAGTGAAGCAAAAGCAGGCCGCGAGCTAACTAACTGAGCTCGCTCTACGGAGACAGAAAATAAATATATCTTTGGTAATACTATAGTTAACCATGACGGTGATGCGTTATACTGTAACTGGATTTATTTCTCCATCGACTGACGGCTAAGTCCAGCTGGAGATTCTTGCCTGTATATAACCTGAGTATAGCATCGCCGCCCATCCAATAGGTACCCTCATACTGAGCCCAGCGAAATAAGAAGCACCGTTGATGACATTTGTGTAGGTTGCGAGGCGCGATAGCGCGCATCTTGTCAGCTCGTCTCAAGTACCGAATAACTGATCCATCAAGCCTCTGGAGAGTGATGCCGTAGTGATTGAATCAGTCCGTGATTCTGAGTATTTTTCGAACTGAAAGCATTTTTCTGCTTTACGTTTGTAATGCCAGCCTCGCAGCGGCTCTCCACTCCGACGGAACCCGATGCGCCAATTCGGGTTCGCTATCGACTCTATAGATACTGTTTCTGGTTGATTGTCTGAGGTATAGTCACTACTTGGAATTATTCTAAATTTACAGCGATCTTCAAGGTACGGCTCAGTTTTCTACAAAACACAAGCAGCAAACTCTCAGTTGACCGGAATACAATGAACGTGGATAATGAGTTGTGTACACATTGACCTCTGAAGTTCGCGTATTAAGTTCATTGCGATAAATCAATTATGTTACTGGGCAGGTTATTACCATTGATCTGGATATATAAATATATGGTATGGTGACTGTAAACCGTGAATACGTCTATGATGTGTGAAAAACACCTTTCGTCGGCGAGACTAGCGCCGATTTGTGTCTACCTGACTCGCCGCCGATCGCCTCAGCACTTCGCATGCTGTCACCCCCAGGCAACAACTGATGCCTTTATCTATGCAATGCTTGACTACACATCACATCGAATTCTTCAGCTTACCCAATAACAATACATTACTAGAGGAACAAGGACAATACTAAAACAAAGCTGCACCCACCATGCCTACCGCTACTATGAGGCACTAAAAAGTGGGCACTGCGAACTGACTGACCCCACAAATACAACAAACCATCAGACGTCAAATAATCACACGAGCCCATCCGGTGAGATGCGTGCCCATATTTAGTATATCTGAAGCGTCGGTTTGCTGGCAGAATAGTTCGAGTTCGCTTCTCTAGACCCATCATCACACCTGTGCCTAATCAGATAATATCCTGCACCACGCTTTGCTTTACTTCAAGTCAAAGGAAACTTACTTTGACAATAAGTTTCCCTTTTCTACTGAAGCAGAGATAACTAAGGCTTTCTTTTCTTCTTATATAAATTTGTTCTGGGTTTCCTTTCAAATGCAAAAACTCCATCAAAGCTGCAAAAGAAGAAAGAGTAGTATGAATACGATCCGCGTATAGGATCCAGTGCGGCTGGTGTCCACCTCTGCATCTCTTCGTCGTCCTGTAATGGCATCGCGAGAGGATTACCACCAGCGGAGATGTTATCTCAATGAGCTTCACTTTATTGGGTAAAAGCTTACATCCCAACAAAGACAGATTAAGCCCCCTCCATTTGATCACCAATCAGTCAGCTTCCTGAGCCTTGAAACCGCTGCGAGAGACAAACGAGTAGTAGTGCGGCGAATGATATGACACAGATGGTAGTGCTGCAGTAGAATACGCTAAAAACCCTTGTTGTTATTCCTAAAGATGTCTTCCCACATTTCAAAACAGCTCATCGAGTTTCTGAGAATGATAACACCCCTGGGCCCGTAGAATATGGTGAGTTAATCACTAGTCACATTGATGGGTGGAGTTTATGGAGCGCTAATTTCCCTCACTGAGCGACTCTATCTGGGGTTGAAAATGAGATGGATAGCTCAGCAGTGATTGTCCAGCAGTAGGTTTCACTAGGAGAGAGATGAGTGAGTGTAAATCCATTAGCATTGACCTAGCACCCATGGGTGGACGGAGTGCACCATGTGTTCGGGCTATAATTGGCAACAAATAAATTAATTAATGGTCTTGATTCATCACATAATTTTTTAATTTAATTTTAGAGGTGTTTTGCAAGAAGAAGTAATCATTGACGTGACAGATTCATTAAACATGTCTTGGGTGCGTAACATATGGAAACGTAAAAAAATAATACGACCTGAGTTTGAGATAACGGAAAATGATAACACTCCAATCATACTGAACTATGTCCTATCCTGCTACCTGTAATTAGCCTCAAGCCTACTGTCGTGCGCGTTGCAACCTGCACAGGTCTGATGGAATTCAGACAAACGTAATACATGTGTACTTCTGCAAATGACCGCCTCATTAGCCTGATTGCAATCCCTAAACAAACCGAATCTTTCTGGTGTAACACCACCATTGGCTCATTGAGTTTTCCGCCCCCATTCATTCCTTCTATGGAAGTAAAGTAAGTATCCTTGTACATGTAGCTATGGATCTGCAGGTTTTTGACTGCTTGATAAACAGGTGTGGTCCCGGTTGTTGATAGTAGAAGTCTCTTTTTAGTTAGTATATTAGCAAATGTATTCTGATCCGGTTTGTATATTGGACAGTTCACGCAGCTCTCGCTCCCCGACGGATTATAGCTGCTAGCTATTACGACTGTTCACATAACCTCATCGGGTTAGGGTGCCGCCTATATGGGCTGACTGTTTACCCAAAAATGATATTCAATACCAAAGCAAATCTTGTTTCAAAATGCTTCCAGTATTGAACCTAAGTGCCCGCGTCAGTTCGCAATTTGAGGATGAAAGTTTCATTGTTTATCTGTCCAAGATGCCAACCCTTTGTTAAATGCTATGGGTCAAAGGGTCGAACATAAGAATTGCCTGCTCTATAACTTAGGTATGCCCAGCAGACCTTTGTTACCTACACAATCTACTTGGTATGTCACCCACGTACGTATGTATTTCCGTCCCAGCATATGGTACACGCCGAGACACGGACCTGGGGAGAGGTTTCTTACCTGTTGGCTCGCTGGGGTCTGTAACCTTGGCAGCTATTTCCGTGTTATAAATGTTCATATATCGCCCGCTACAGCGATTTTTTAGTAACCATACATCTCGGCGAATACTGTGCAAAGGTGAGTCTCTGTGTCGGGTCTTCCCCTGTGAGTGTCGTATCTGATGAATGATGGATGTCTGAACCATGGTTGGATTAGAGAAGCAATTCTGTGGAGAAAAGGAAAAGAAACTCCATGAGCTCGTGAGGATTACGACGCATTCTAATGTCACTATAATGAATGCGGACTGTCACCGCAGCTTCAACACAGAGAGAATAATCTTACGGAAACTTTGCACTCGATGCAGACGAAGCGACAATCGTTTGGCAGTGATGGATGCCATCGTGTGTCAGTGTACAGGAGAGCTAATCCAACTCTAGAGGTGGCCACTTCACCTGTTAGCCATTGTGATTATTTTAGGGACATAAACCTATTGTTCTTCTCTCAAGCACCTCATACCCTCTTATGTACAGCCGTAATGGACTCGTTTGGCAGTAAATCCCATGACTTTTCAAACGATTCATCTAAATCAATGTCAGTTGGGAAATTCGGAATATCAATCAGAGATTGGAGTAATATGTCTTAGTGATTGGCCCGTTCGTATTGATCATAGCAGAAATACCTTGATTAGGTCCGATCATTTGCTAAAGAATCTGGCATGCCTATCGTGTCTAGGGGTGGGCGGCGGTAAATGAGACAAAGTTCAGAAGTTCCTTTTTCTATTTATGGATTTCTTAAACATTCACGTGAGTTAATGGATTGGAAGTTAATGGCGGCTTCTTGGACATAAAACAAAGACCAGTCTAGCATACTCTGAGAACTGACTAGCATTCTGTAATAGGTTTCTGTTATCAGCTAACTTATCGTTCTTATTTATTGTTTCAGCTAAATTGTACTCATCATTTCTTTCAACCCAAACAAAAGTTTTTTATAACTAAGATGCGTTGATTATGGTTTTTTGAGCACATAGGGAACCTCTATTGTGCCAAATAAAACCTGTTGATGCGTGAAAGGCGGCTCGGTTTTTTCAGCGGCTGTTGCTCTCGGTCACAATAGGGTAACAAACTTTAGGTGCTTTGTAATTAGTTGTTTTCTCAGACAACTCTATGTTCATCATGGCTCTTCAGCGGTGTGGGTCGGGAAAGCCGGGTACAAACATTTTAACCCGTGGTGACAGGTAACGCTTGAGTTGGTGGTAACCATACGCTCGTGTCACATCAAGGCCTTTTCTTAGACACAAACTGCTAATTGAGACAGTAAAGGTGGAGTTAGAGATATGATGAGAGTCTGCTTGAAGAAGGCGGATAGCCAAACATTTACTGTTGCGAAAGAAAGTAGGTGGCTGAGTTTAGTACACAAACGATAATGATGGTTCAGAATTACTGCTCCGTACCCATGGCAACGAAACTGGTATGACCACAACCTCCCAAGAGAAACGCGGTTTTTTGGGCAGGAATAAATTGACAATAGGCTAATTTATCATAAAGAGTTAGTAAGTCAGTACTAGGTTTCTGTAATTCAAAATGGAGGTTCTTACCTGCATGAGAAGACTGGCAATCACCATTAAAGTGAGGAGCAACCTAAAATAGCAGAATGAAAAATAAATAACCAACTCTGGTATACGTGTGAAAATCATTGTGGACATAATACATTCCAGTAAATATGGCTGGCTGGTCAGTTAATCTCACTGATCCTAATCATATCATTATAACTCGCTGACTAAATATTGAAATGTGTGACATCTATGTAGTGGTCTCCCTTTCATCAGTGAGCAGTCATTTGGGTGCACTGAAGCCACACTGTATCAGATCAATTGTGAATGCGATATTATTGAAATACCGGCTAGAGCAAATAATATGTGTAAAACAAACTGCTGGTCGCAGGCTTATAGTCAAATTCTTGCATCATTTTTGAATTCCACTCATTGAGTATGTCTACAGACTGTAGACATTGGTAACACGGTATAATACTACACACGTAGAAAAATCAGATATGGGAACCTGTGATCGACACCATTAACTAGATAGTTTCACTTATAATCTGTTATGGGTGTCAATGATACAGCAATGTTGACCATATCCTCAACGAATGCAAATATTTACTATAAGCGAAAGGTTAGCTCAGCTTATGGTGTCACAATTTCTGGTGTCAGATGCGGCAAAGTGCTTGCAATGCGCTACCCCACGAAGAATTGACAGATTCGAAAATGTCCACTCAAAATGCCACACCGAGTAGATGTCCTGGAGATGATGTTTTAGTGAGTATGCAAACTCAGCGGGGTGCCAATCTCCTTATCTGGAGACAAACTGAGTCTATCACTCGTGAGATAAAAAAATTGAAGGTGACAATCGGTGCATCGTGTGACAGTCTCTGCCAGTTCACTAATTGTAATGAAAAGTATACAAGTGAATTGCAATAAATGAAAGATTGCGTTTGCGACCCTTAGAAACAAATTAGTTGAAATTACCGTTAATGTGTATGCATTAAACGGCTAGACAGTTCCATACGTCATAAATCATCTTGGTAAGTTACGAACATATATTGAAGCTATTTACCTGCGTGTACAATAGTGATTTCTTCTATGGAAACTTAACGAAGTTCCCATGCTGCGACTTCATGGATATCCAAAATAGTGTTGACTTCTAGGCCCATATTTCATTCCAGTGTGTAATTTTTTCATAGATCTAGCATAATCCAAACCTATAGGCAGAGGTGATGAGTCGGTAGAAGATCTTATGTAATAATCCTTTTTAATCCCAGAATCTTTAGTAAGAGATATTATTATTGTATTATCCGTGATAGCTGCGCTATGAGCGGTGAAAGAACTATGCGTGTAATGTAGTTGTATAATGCAAGACTATCCACGTCTGATCGCAAACTGATCAATGACAGCTCTGATAGACTACAGTTCTATTGAGGCGAGCGCTCAGCCTATCAGAAGCAAGCATTGAGATGACAACCACACACTATGGCACAAGGGATGTATGAACAGTGGGTTATCATTGGTAGCCAATCGCTGGATAGCGTGCATAATATCCAATGAGTAGTTCCGTCAGCTGCTTACCGGGTCAACTGTTTTAAGAAGCAAAAACATATAAGATAATCTGTAAAATCCACAGCTGTGCGTATCCATCCATATATCTACAGTGCTGTAATTACGACCACACACACACACGCGCGCGCGTCCATTTTCCTGGTTACATTTGTTAAAGACTGGGGGTATTTCAAATTGTAAGAAGTAATAGAGACGCTGCTTCTGACCTAACGATTGGTGAGAGGTGATTATAAGGTGTTGATTGTGTGGCTTGGTAGCGGGCTTTATATTTACTTGCCCTCATGATAGACTAAGAGCCTTCTGCAAATATACAGACAGCCCTATCAGTTGCATTATATATTATTGTGACATAGTAAGATCCATCCATAGGCTGACTGCACTAAACGGATCAACTAGGCCATTTATAGAGATTCACAAGATGGCACTAGCCACAGTTTTGCCCCTATAACAATAAGCCAAGTGTCTGTATGGTTGCTTGTTAAGTGAGCAGCTAAAATACATTGCTTAAAATGGCAACTCTTCTTTTTGTTTGCGCGCAACTAAAATGACCGCAAGTTGGTTCTGAACAATAAGCGGATGGTTTTTCTCGAATAAAGAGGCAAAAGAGTGACGAACAAACACAATAGGGAGGCACAGTGATGACATGAATTAACATTACAAAGTTTTACCTAGTATTCCATTGTAATAGAGGATGATGGCAGACTGTTTAGTGAATGATAGTACACAGCGCACGGCACGTATCCGTCACCGATTCGCATCACGATTAGTAACCATAAAAAAAACCTATCAGTTGTAGAATATGCAGCCACTGGGCACGGTGTTAAGTCAATTCGCCAAAATATTCGGTCAATCAGCGGTGTTCACATGGAATTTCATTGCACATTTCAGGTGTTAAATCATATGAGTTAACAGGACAACCATAGCAGCGATATTTGTCATATCTATATATATATATATATATGTATATAT
>Ga0224501_10000716_pt1 | contig 25706 bp, 26 predicted proteins | sample SF_Oct11_sed_USG_4_FD_169105 | JGI IMG/M metagenome (GOLD analysis project Ga0224501, IMG submission 169105) | Sediment microbial communities from San Francisco Bay, California, United States - SF_Oct11_sed_USGS_8_1 | ecosystem: Environmental > Aquatic > Marine > Sediment | place: USA... | reverse complement strand
GACACGGCCGATGGATGGTGGACGAGGTCGCCCTGCCCCTGATCGACCGTTACCCGGCCCTCGCCTGGGAAATGGTGTGGGGCTACGACCAGCAACGGTTCATCAGCGCGAGAGCCGGCCAGGCCATTGCCCGCTCAGTCCGCGAAGCAGAAAACGCCTAATCCCCGTATTCTTCCTACCCTTCAAAATAAGATTAAACCGTAGTCAAACCCAGGCTTTTTCCAGAATATAACCCCCTGAACCAACACTATCAACCTGACATAAATGAGGACATACTAATCTCTCATTATGAATTGAAAGTACTATAACTATATGTAATAATGCGTATTAGGTGATTTTTATTGCGGACATTAACCCGGACATAGTTGCGGACATGATACCACTTGACGATAGAGGGGAAACCATTGGTCTGATGGAGCCTTTGGTGCTCTCCCAGGGTTCCGGACACCGGACCGGACTGATGGATATTGCCATGGACCTCGCCGCCAAATCCTCCGGATTCCGTCGCAGTCTGTCGCCGGGCATCTATCGCGCCCTGTCCCAACTGGTCCGCACCATGAACTGTTATTACAGCAACCTGATTGAAGATCACAATACCCATCCGGTCGACATTGAACGCGCCATGCAGGAAGATGTCAGCAACGAGCCTGAAAAACGAAACCTGCAACTGGAAGCCAAAGCCCACGTCTTATGCCAGGAATGGATTGATGCGGGCGGATTGCAAGGCCGCGCCTATACCATGGAGGGATTGTTGGACATACACCGCCGATTTTGTGAACACCTTCCTGACGATCTGCTTTGGGTTGAAGATCAGGAAACGGGTGATAAGGTCCGGGTCATCGGCGGCGAAATGCGATCCCGTGATGTCCAGGTGGGCCGTCACCGGGCAATCAGTCCGGGTGCACTGCCCCGTTTCATGGAACGGTTTGAAGCTGGATACAACGGATTGGGAACATCGGAATCCATACTGGCGGCGGCGGCCGCGCACCATCGGTTGGTTTGGATTCATCCCTTCATCGATGGCAACGGACGTGTTGCCCGGCTCATGTCGCACGCCGCTTTGCTCGAAACTCTGGATACGGGCGGTGTGTGGTCGATCGCGCGTGGCCTGGCGCGGAGTGTGGACCGATACAAAAAGCTTTTACAGCAGGCCGACCTGCCGCGCCGGAATGACCTGGATGGCCGCGGCTCTTTGAGCGAAGAGGCCCTTGCGGATTTCACCCGCTATTTTCTGGAAACCTGCCGCGACCAAATCATGTTTATGGAAGGTCTCGTGCAACCGGAACGCTTGCGCACGCGTATCCTGCTTTGGGCGGAAGAGGAAATACGGATGAAAACTTTACCGGAAAAAGCGAGTAGAGTATTGGATGCCCTGCTGTACCGTGGGGAATTGCCGCGCGGGGAGATTCCTCAAATAGTGGGTGCGGTGGACCGTCATGCACGCAGGATTACCTCGGCCTTGCTTAAAGAAGGGGTTCTGGTTTCAGCAAGTCCGCGCGCTCCCCTGCAATTGGCTTTTCCCGCCAGGCTGGCGTCGAGATGGATGCCGAACCTCTTCCCCGAAAAAACGGATTAAACCCAAACCGCCCAACTGTCATCCTGAGCGCCAGCGAAGGATCTATGTTTTGATTTTGTCTGCGATGGTTCGTTGCCAATGAATCGAGCAACTACTTTGAAATACGTTCCTTGCCGTTGAGGTAGGGCTGGAGGGGTGCGGGGATTTGGATACTGCCGTCGGCCTGCTGGTAGTTTTCGAGCACGGCGACGAACAGCCGCCCCGCCGCGAGGCCGGACCCGTTCAGCGTGTGCACCAGTTCCGGCTTGCCGCCGTCTTTGCTTTTGGTGCGGATCATCGCCCGCCGCGCCTGGTAATCGGTGAAGTTACTGCACGATGAAATTTCGCGATAGGTGTTCTGGCTGGGGAGCCACACTTCGAGGTCGTACGTCTTCGCCGCCGAAAACCCGAGATCTCCCGCGCACAAATTCACCACGCGGTAATGCAGTCCCAGCTTCTGTAAAATCGATTCGGCATGCGTCACCAGATTTTCCAGCTCGTCGTACGAGGTTTCCGGCTTGACGAATTTGACCAGCTCGACTTTATCGAATTGATGCTGACGGATAATGCCCTGCGTGTCCTTGCCGTACGATCCCGCTTCGCGCCGGAAACACAGCGTGTACGCGGCGTACTTTACCGGGAGCGATTCTTCGGGCAGGATTTCGTCGCGGTGGTAATTGGTCACCGGCACCTCCGCCGTCGGGATGAGGAACAGTTCGTCGTCGCGCAGTTTGAACAGGTCCTCTTCAAACTTCGGAAGCTGTCCGGTTCCCTTGAGGCTGTCTTCGTTGACCAGCACCGGCGGGTAGAGTTCTTCGTAACCGTTCTCGCGGGTCTGCGTGTCGAGCATGAACTGGATGAGCGCACGGAGCAGGGCGGCGCCCTGTCCCCGGAACACCGCGAACCGCGCGCCGGAAATTTTAACGGCGCGCTTCATGTCGAGGATGCCCAGCGCTTCCCCCAGCTCCAGATGATTCTTCGGCTCGAAGTCGAGCGACGGCTTCTCGCCCCACTTGCGGATTTCCTCGTTCTGCGATTCGTCCGCGCCGTCGGGTGTGGTGTCGCTGGGGATGTTGGGAATATTCAGCAGAGTGGTGCGCAGTTCTTCATCCAGCGCATCGGCCTTGCCGTCCCACTCGTCGATCTCGGCGTTGATCTGTTTGACCTCGGCCATAAGGGCGTCGGCGTTTTCTCCCTGCTTTTTGAGCTTGCCGACTTCGGCGGACAGGGTTTTCTTTTTGTTCTTCAGCGTTTGTGATTTATTCAGCGCCTCGCGGCGTTCGGCGTCGATTTCGATCAGCCGGTCGAGGTCCTGCGCCGTTCCCGGTCCGCGCCGGTTGAGCTGATTGTGGAGGCGTTCGCCCTGTTCTCGGATGAGTTTGATATCAAGCATTAACTGTTTTTTCGGTAGCGTTTGGGAATTTTACGTTTGGACTGGCCGCCCTTTTGGATACGGCCTTCAATGCCTTCCAGTTTCATTTTAAGCAGAGCCGGGTATTTGTAGTCGCCTTCCAGACTTTTGAACCGGTTGTAGGCCAGTTTCAGTTTGCCTTCGTCCTCCAGGCAGGAGGCCATGACGAATTCCATTTCGCCGCTGAAAGAACTGTCCGGATACTTGACGCGAAACTGCGAATATTTTTCGCGGGCGTCATCGCAACGATCCATGTTATGCATGATTTCCGTCATGCGCAGGTAGGCCTCTTCCGACCAGGGATTGCTGGGATAATTTTCCACCAGAATATCGAATTCGACAATCGCCTGTTCGTAATTGTGCTTTTTAAAATAGATGGCGGCGATACGGAACTGGTGCTCCGGGTTCTCTTTCGGTTTCTTGTACTCGTTGATCAGCTTCTGGTATTCGATAATGGCCTGATCGAGATCTCGGAAATTCAGCTCCACAATTTCGGCGATGTACTTTTGGGCGCCGTAGGAAAACTCTCCTCGCGGCTGAATGTTGACCACTTCCTGAAAATAGTTGATCGCCCGGTCGGTTTCCCCCAGGCCGAAATAATAAATTTCCCCGAGACGGAATAACGATTCCTCAGCCTGCGGGCCGGAAGGCGCCACTTCAAGCACCGCGTTGAACAGCTCGATGGCGCTGTGGTTGCGGCCCTGCACCCATTCCGAGTTGGCTTTCATCAGAAGGCCGTCAACCCGCGTATCCTTGCAGGCCAGCGTGGCCGCCAGCAGGAGGAGCAGGGTGAGATAGTTTAGGATGCGAATTTGGCTTTTCAAGAATACGCTCCCGGTCTCGTTAAAGGATTCGTCTCCTAACTGGAGATTATTCTACAAATTTTTCGACACCGACCACCCGGGTATCCTCTTCCATGCGCGCGAGGCGAACGCCCTGGGTATTGCGGCCGATCACGGAGATTTCGTTGACCGCCATGCGGATGATGTTGCCTTTGGAAGTGATCATCAGCAATTCATCCTCGTCGGTCACGCGTGCGATGCCCACCACCTGCCCGATCTTTTCGTTGCATCGGATGGTGATGACGCCCGTGCCGCTCCGGCCCTGCTGGGGGTATTCCTCCAGCGCGGTGCGCTTGCCGTATCCGTTGTCGGTGACGGTGAGAATGGTATCTCCCTGCTCCACGATTTCCGCGCCGACCACCCGGTCGTTTTTACCTTTAAAGCGAATGCCCTGCACGCCGCGCCCCGTCCGCCCGATGGGCCGCACGTCTGTTTCCTTGAAGCGGATCGACATGCCCTCCTGCGTGGCCAGCAGAATGTCCTGGTTGCCGTCGCTGATGTTCGCCGAAATCACCTGATCGCCCTCGTCGAGGGTGAGTCCGATGATGCCGCCCTGCCGGGCCTTGCTGTAGGCCATCAACGACGTTTTCTTGACCACCCCCTGTTCGGTGGCGCACAGAACGAATTTGTCTTCCTCGAAGGTTTTGACGGCCAGGATGCTGGCGATCTTTTCATCGGGCTTGAGCGCCAGCAGGTTGGCGATGGATTTGCCTTTGGCCGTGCGTCCCGCTTCCGGAATGTTGTACACCTTCAGCCAATGCACCTTGCCGATGCTGGTGAAGATGAGCAGGGTATCCAGGCTGGAGGCGACGAACAACTGATGGACCACGTCCTCCTCCACCACACCCATACCCTTGATGCCCTTGCCGCCGCGCTTTTGCGCGCGATAGTTGCTCGTGCTCTGGCGTTTGATATACCCGCTGCGCGAATAGGTGACCACCATGTCCTCATCGGCGATCATGTCTTCGATATCGATTTCCGCTTCGTCGGTTTCAACGATTTCGGTGCGGCGATCGTCGCCGTATTTTGCTTTGATCTCCGCCAGCTCGTCGCGGATGATCTGCATTTTGACATCCTCATTGGCGAGAATGTTTTCCAGCCGGGCGATTTCTTTGCGGATCCCTTCCAGATCGTCGAGAATTTTCTGCCGTTCCAGCCCGGTCAGTCTTTGCAGGCGCATCTCCAGAATGGCCTTGGCCTGGATCTCGGATAACCCGAACTGGCTCATCAAACCGTCGCGCGCTTCCACCGGGTCCTTCGCGTTGCGGATCAATTGCACCACTTCGTCCAGATGATCCAGCGCAATGGCGAGGCCTTCCAGAATGTGTTCCTTCTCGCGCGCTTTCTTGAGATCGAACTCCGTGCGGCGCGTAACCACCTCGCGGCGGAACAACACGAACTGATGCAGGACTTCCTTCAGGTTGAGGACCTTCGGCTGGCGGCCCACCAGAGCCAGCATGATGATGCCGAACGTCTCCTGCATCTGGGTATTCTTATACAGCGTGTTCAGCAGAACCTGCGAGTTGGCGCCTTTCTTCAGCTCGATCACCACGCGAATACCGTCGCGATCCGATTCGTCGCGCAGGTCGCTGATGCCTTCCAGTTTCTTGTCGCGGTGCATCTGTGCGATCTGTTTCACCAGCCGGGCCTTGTTGACCTGGAACGGGAGTTCGCGCACGATGATGAATTCGCGGTCGCCTTTGGAGTTGGTCTCCATTTCGACGCGGGCGCGCACCTTGATCTGGCCCCTGCCCCGGTGATACGCCGCACGCAGGCCCGCCGTGCCGTACACCAGGCCGGCGGTCGGAAAATCCGGGCCCGGAACGTGTTTGATGAGATCGTCGATCCCGCAGTCGGGGTTGTCGATCAAATGGATGGTGGCAGCGGTAATTTCCCGCAGGTTGTGCGGCGGTATATTCGTGGCCATGCCGACCGCAATACCGGAGGATCCGTTGACCAGCAGTTGCGGGAACGCCGCGGGCAACACCATGGGTTCTTCGAGCGATTCGTCATAGTTCGGCGTAAAGCCGACGGTATCTTTTCCCAGGTCTTCGAGCAGGTGCTGGGTGATCTGGTCCATGCGCACTTCGGTGTAACGCATGGCGGCGGCGGTGTCGCCGTCTACCGATCCAAAGTTGCCCTTGCCGTCGACCAGCGGGTAGCGCAGGGAGAAATCCTGCGCCATACGAACCAGCGCATCATAAACAGCGGTGTCGCCGTGCGGGTGATATTTACCCAGCACATCACCGACGATGGCGGCGGACTTTTTACGCGGACGGTTGAACACGTTGTTCTGCCCGTGCATGGCGTAAAGGATGCGGCGATGCACCGGCTTGAGGCCGTCACGCACGTCGGGCAGGGCGCGCCCGATGATGACGCTCATCGCGTAATCGAGATACGAACTCCGCATCTCGTCTTCGATATTGATTAACTCAATGGAATCGACCATAAGCTTTCTATTTGATTAAAAACATTTGGGATTGAATCCTGTCACCCTGAGCCTGTCGAAGGGGCGCAGGGCGTCATGCTTCGATAAGCTCAGCATAACAGTTGGACTGTTTTTCCTTCCAACAGGAGGACAAAATCCCCCGGATCAAATATCAATATTGCGCGCGTCGAGCGCGTTCTTCTGGATAAACTCGCGCCGCGGCTCGACCGCATCACCCATGAGGGTGGAAAATAAATCTTCCAGCTCGACCATATCGTCGGCCCGCACCTGCAGAAGCACGCGGGTTTCGGGGTCCATGGTCGTTTCCCACAACTCGCCGGGATCCATTTCACCCAGACCTTTGTATCGCTGAATGGTGAGGCCGGATTTCCCGGCTTCCATGATTGCTTCGAGCAGTTTTTCCCTGGATTCGATCTGGATCGACTCATCCTTATGCACCAGGGTAAACGGCGGCTGGTCCATTTCTGCGATCGGTTGATACAGTTCAAATAGATTCTGGATCAAGGGCGATTCGATAAATTCCGCGTTGAATTTCACCGCAAAATCACGGCCCTGCTGGTGACCTTTCATTACAAACTTGTATCGCTCTTTTTCAGGGTCGTAATCGATGTTCACCTCTAAATCCTTGATGAAGGGGCTGATCTCGATTCTATCCTGACCGTGATCGGTTTTGGCGGCAAAGATATTATCTTTCCAGGGCTCCAGTTCCACCCCGAAATCTTTAAACGCGTTCACTTCGTCCGGGCTCAGTTCTCCGCCGTTTTGCAGGGTCAGCGGAAAGTTCTTGAGACCGCTTTCAATTTTATATTTTTCCCGTTCGTCATCGCCCACAAGATGATTCATCAGGCGGGACACCAGGGACAGCATGCTTCCGAGCGTCTTGAAATCGTCCCGATTGATTTCCATATGGACCAGGGCGGTCAACAGCTCCACCGGAATATTGTTTTTCGCCACGGTCCGGCAGTAATCCCGGAAACGGATCAAATGATTGACAAATTCTACGAGAGCTTTCCCGGAAATGGCGGCGGTCTTATCTTTGATCAGTACTTGCTGTTTGTCCGTACCCTGTTCCACCAGAACCTGCGAAAGGCCTTTTTCATCTTTGACGTAATCTTCCTTCTTGCCTTTCTTCACCTTGAATAGCGGCGGCTGGGCAATATACAGAAAACCCTTTTCGATGACCTGCGGCATCTGCCGGAAGAAGAACGTCAATAAAAGCGTGCGGATGTGCGAACCGTCGACATCGGCGTCGGTCATGATGATGATTTTGTGATAGCGTATTTTTTCAATATTGAAATCGGTCTTGCCGATGCCCGTTCCCAGCGCGGTGATCAGCGCGCGAATTTCATCGCTTGCTATCATTTTGTCGTAGCGCGCTTTTTCAACGTTCAGGATTTTACCCTTGAGCGGCAGAATGGCCTGGTTCTTGCGGTTACGGCCCTGCTTGGCCGAACCACCGGCGGAATCCCCTTCCACGATGTACAGTTCTGAAAGGGCGGGGTCCTTTTCGGCGCAATCGGCCAGCTTTCCCGGAAGCGAACTGATTTCCAGAGCGCTTTTGCGCCGCACCAGGTCTTTGGCTTTCTTGGCGGCTTCCCGCGCCTGGGCCGCGCTGATTGCCTTGGCCACGATCCCTTTCGCGATCGCGGGTTGTTCTTCAAAGATACGTCCCAGTTGTTCATTGACGATCTGCTCGACGATTCCCTTCACATCGCTGTTACCCAGGCGTCCTTTAGTCTGGCCTTCAAACTGCGGTTCGGGAACCTTTACACTCAACACGGCGACCAGGCCTTCGCGCACGTCTTCGCCGGATAAACTGATCCCCGTATTTTTCAAATAACCGTTTTGCACGGCATAGCTGTTAATGGTCCGCGTCAACGCCGACCGGTATCCGCTGAGATGGGTCCCGCCGTCCCTTGTATTTACGTTATTCACATAGGTGAAAATTTCTTCTGTATAGCTGTCGTTGTATTGCATGGCGAGATCCAGGGAAAAATCTCCCTTTTCCCGTGTGATGGATATCGGCGTGGGATGGATGGATTTTTTCTTTTTATTGAGATGGTCGACGAAGGAAACAATACCGCCCTCGTAGAAAAAATCGTGGCTTCGCCCGTCGTGTTCGTCGTGGATGTGTATCTTGAGGCCCTTGTTCAGGAAAGACAATTCCCGGAGGCGATTGGACAACACATCGAAACTGAAATTCCGGTCCGCGAAAATTTCGCTGTCCGGCATGATGACGATACGCGTGCCGGTGGTATCGGTTTTCCCCACAACATCCAGAGTGCTCATGGGTTTGCCGCGCTGGTATTTCTGCTGATACACCTGGCCCTCGCGTTTGATTTCGAGATCCAGGGTTTCGGACAGCGCATTCACCACCGAAACGCCGACCCCGTGCAATCCTGCGGAAACCTGATAGGTATCCTGATCAAACTTGCCCCCGGCATGCAGAACGGTCAGGACCACTTCGGCGGCGGATACTTTCCGGTCCCTATGAAGATCCACCGGTATACCGCGGCCGTTATCCGATACGGTTACACTGCCGTCAATATGAAGGATGACCTGGATTTCGGTACAGAACCCGGAAATAGCCTCGTCCACACTGTTATCGACCAGCTCATAGATCAGGTGATGAAGACCGTCCTGACCGGTCCCGCCAATGTACATGGCAGGACGTTTCCGGACCGCCTCAAGGCCTTCCAGAATTTTGATATTTGAGGAGTCGTAAACTTTTTTTTGAGAGCTTTCCATCTAATCCAATTTCAAAGAATTTAAGACTTAAAATATTGTTGAAGTAGTAGGGACTGTGTAAATGGGGGAAAGCAGTCTAAACCAGCGATTTTAAAGGCAAAACTAAAAGAGCGAAACCCTCGTTTTCCGGCTTTCTCCGTGGACGGGTGGGGATAGTTTTTAACTGTAATTATTATACCTTAAATTACATCTTTTTATCATAGTTTTTACACAGGTTTTTTACAGGTTATGCATTCTCAATCAGCTTGATGATTTCCTGTATTTTCTTCTCCATTCCCTTGTTTTCCTTAACCAAACCGGAAACCTTGCGATGGGAGAAAATGACGGTGGTGTGATCTTTGCCGCCAAACTGACGACCGATTTCGGGGAGCGATGCCTGGGTGAATTCGCGGCAAATATACATGGCAATCTGGCGCGGCACAGAGATGTCCCGGGAGCGCTTTTTGGACTTCAAATCCGCAACCTTGAGCTGGAAAAACTGGGCCACGGTTCTTTGAATGTTGGGTATGGTGAAATGGCGGTTCTTGTCGATCGTGAAATCCTTGAGCACGTCCTGAGCCAGCTCCAGATTGATTTCGCGATGCGTGAACGAGGCGTAGGCAATGATGCGTAATAATAATCCTTCCAGTTCCCGGATATTGGATTTGATATTGTTGGCAAGAAACATGGCGACATCCTGCGGAATGCCCTTCTTGTGGATTTCAGCTTTCTGATACAGGATGGCCATTTTGGTTTCCAGATCCGGCGGCATGATGTCGGCGATCAACCCGCTTTCGAAACGCGAGCGCAGGCGCTCTTCGATATTCTGCATGTCTTTGGGGTACCGGTCGCTGGAGAGAACGATCTGTTTGTGGTACTCGTACAGGGAATTGAATGTGTAGAAAAATTCCTCCTGCGTACGTTCCTTCCCGGCGATAAACTGAATGTCATCCACCAGCAACACATCGAGAGGCCGATAACGTTCGCGAAAGTTTTGCATCCGGTCCTTTTTGATGGACTCGATCAAATCGACGGTGAAACTTTCGGCGGAGATGTAGCGGACACGGGTTTGCGGATTTTCTTTGACGATGGCGTTGCCGATGGCATGAAGCAGATGCGTCTTGCCCAGGCCCACCGCTCCATACACGAAGAGGGGATTGTAATTGTGCGCCGGGTTGCCGGCCACGGCTTGTCCCGCGGCGTGAGCAAACTGGTTGTTCGGACCCACCACAAAATTATCAAATGTGTATTTCGGATTCAGGAAGCCATTGTTGTACAGCTGGACAGGCGGAGTGGGTTCGCTTACCTCTATTTCATCCTTTGGGCTTCCTGTTTCTTCCGGAATGCTCTGCTCCGGAGAAAGTTTCTCCAGTGAACTACCCTGAATCTCAAACTTAACGTCTAGTTTTTTATCGGAAACCTTTTCGAGAGCATTTTTAATCAACTCAAGATAATTTTCTGTCAGACATTTTTTATAAAACCGGTTGGGTACGGCAATGGTCAGCGATTGCTCGTTTTTAGAGCATGGATACGTCGGCGTGAACCATGTGTTGAAATTTTCGGGAAGGACTTGTTTTTCTATCTCTTCGAGACAGTTCTTCCACAGAACTTCCATAAAAGTCCTCAAAATAATTTGGTTGAAAACAAAACTACATCGGGTGGGAAGGTGGCACTATATAAAACGGTCGAAACGAAATCAACTACAAAAGAAAAATAAATCGAAGGATGAGTTCTAAGTAAAGTAATAACATGAATTTTTCGTTCAAAAAAATTTTGAACTTTATTGCCCGCCTTTACAAATTTTATTTTTTGTTTTCATTCCCTAACTTTTTGCGTGAGCAACGTATTTAAATTAATACGTTTATCGCATTCATACCTTGCGCGTTTGTACAACTGACAGGAACCCGCAGAGCGCGGGCTGAAGATTCGGGTGGGAACCTGCTTCAGTGTGTTCAGTTAATCTCGCGAAATTAAAGTGATGTAAACCAAAAAAGGTAACTGTGCATCTATGTGCACTTGTTTACGTTCCAACCTGCCTCCGTGCGCAGGAGGCATGATCCCCTTCCTCCCGGGGTGGGCCGTTCGAACCGGCCCGCCCCATCCCTCCTTCTTAGTTTAAGAGACACTTACCTCGGAGAACGTTATGGTTTGGCTGAAAGGAAAGAAAACATACATCGTTGCCAGCTTGATGGTGGCAATATCATTGGTTCACCTCTTTTTGGGTGAAATTGGTCTTGCGGAGTTTTTCGCCAGCGAGCACATGAACACTTTACTTGAAGGCCTGGGCCTGGGAACTCTGCGTGCCGGTGTGGCGCATAACATACGCCACTGACGGAGACCGTTCTCATGAATGTAGAACTATTTCGTACAGTGACGCCCTTCATTACTTTTTTTTTATTAATTGGGGTGTGGGTGATCGGCTGGTTGATACGGCGCTTGATCGCCGACAACTCTCAGCATTTCGCTGACCTCAAGAAGGAACTCAAGCATAAGATCGACCAGCGCAGTTGGGAACTGGAAAAGCGCATCGATAAACTGGAGCGCGACCTGGAAAAACTGGAAGCCTCGCGCCTGGCCGATCAGAAATATCTATACGAACAGTTTGTGCCGAAGGAAAACTTCTACCGCTCCCTCGGTAAAACGGAGAGCGCCATTGGACGCATCTTCAAACTCATCCACCAGCTCAACAAAACGGTTCATCAATCGATTGCCCTTCGGCCTCCTTCCCATGATTAACAAGATTTTACGAAGTCAACCGCTTTAAATATTCCTCCCCTTGCTGAGGGGAGGATACAGGTGGGGTGCGGTTTTGTCGGCTAACAGTAACCTTACTGAAAGCAAAGTAAGGGGTACCACAACCTCCCCTGTATCTCCTCCTTGGTAAGGAGGGGAGCCTCTTATGCAAATCTCTCATGACCAATCCCTCTCCAGATGCGGCTCTTCTCCAGTTAATGGAGGAGATGACCGAAGCCAAACAGGCGGTGCAGGCCGTCCTTAAAACCTCGCCGGAGGACATTCAGCTCCACCGCATTCACGGCATGTACACCGGCCATATCCTCGACATCCGCAAAACCATGCTCCAGGAAGCGGCGGTCGACCGCGAACAGCTTCTACTCGACGCCCTCAAGGGGGTTGTGACCTTTTTGATACAGCAGGGAGAGGACGCGGCGGCGCAGTGCATCGGCGAGCATCTGGAAACCATCGGCACTCAGGTGAAACTATCGTGGCAGGATTCCAAACCCTTTCCAAGCTGGCCCGCGGTTATGAAGAAATCCGCAGGCTCCTCGCTCAGCAAATCACCCCCTTCGGCAAAGCCGGCGCCAAAGAAAAAGAAAAACGCCAATCCCGCGCGCTGAACGATCTCCGGTTTTTTGCTGAGACCTACTTTCCGCATTATCTGACAGCTCCGCCGTCTGAGATGCATCTGCATTTTTACGAGTTGTTTCAAAAAGCAGTGGAACGATCCAATAGGAAAAGCTCCCCGTCCACGGGGGTGGACCCGGCGCGGATCGCCCAGGCGGCGCCGCGCGGTCACGCCAAATCGACCATTGCTTCCCTCATCCTGCCGCTGTGGTGCATCGTCGGCGCGAAACGGAAATTCATCGCTCTGGTGTCCGATACCACCGAGCAGTCGGCTGAGTTTCTCGAATTCATCAAGGCCGAACTCGATGCCAATGAACGCCTGCGCGAGGATTTCCCCGAAGCCTGCGGCGAAGGCCGTGTGTGGAAGGCCGGACTCGCCATAACCCGCAACCACGTCAAACTGAAATGCTGGGGCAAGCGCAAGGCGATGCGCGGCGCCCGGCACGGCCCTGTGCGGCCCGACCTGGTGGTGTGCGACGACCTGGAAGGCGACGAGAACATCGACTCGCCGCTCCAGCGCGCGAAAGACCGCGAATGGTTCTTCAAAGCGCTGATGAAAATCGGCAGCCGCAAAACGGTGACGATCGTTGTGGGTACGATTCTGCATTATGATTCGCTTCTCGCGCAATTGCTGAACCGTCCCGGCTGGCACGGCAGAAAGTGGCAGGCGATACGTCAGTGGTCGGCCTCTCCCCTGTGGGAAAAGTGGCAGGCACTCTACACCTCCCGCAAGGAAGACCAGGCCGACCGGTTTTTCACAAAGCATCGGTGGGCCATGCTCGACCGCACGCAGGTGCTGTGGCCGGAGGTGGAGGATTATTATTTTCTGATGAAGATGCGCGTGAGCGACGGGCCCGCGTTCTTCGATTCGGAAAAACAGAACGAGCCGGTGAACCCGGACGACTGCCTGTTCCGCGAAGAGTGGCTGAGGTTTCTCGACGAAGATCGCGTCCTGCGCAACATTGCGTGGAAGTATTACCGGGGCATCTATTGCGCGGTCGATCCGTCACTCGGCAGGCAGTCGAAGGGCGGCGACCCGTCGGCCATCATCGTCGCGGCGGTCGATACCGAGGGGTATGTCGATGTGCTGGAGGCGGATATCCGGAAACGTCCGCCTGACCAGATCATGGAAGATGTGTTCGCGTATCATAAGAAGTACGATTTCACCCTGGCGGGGATCGAGGAGATCCAGTTTCAGGAACTGTTCAAGGACCTCGTCATAAAAGAGAGCGCGAAGCGGGGGTTGTATCTGCCGGTCGAGGGCATCCGGCCCAACACCGATAAAGTCCTGCGCATTTCGAAGATGCAGCCGCACATCAAGAACGGGATCATAAGGTTCCGCCGCAACCAGACGCAGCTCATCGACCAGCTCCGCTACTTCCCGAAAGCCGATCATGATGATGGCCCCGACGCCCTGGAAATGGTCTTCACCCTCATCACCCACCACACCACGTTTGGCCCGCGAATAAGAAAGTTATAACTTCAGATCGATCCAGGGAAAGAGCCTGGTAGAAATTGATTTTATTCGGGAGTTAAAGGAAGGAAAGAAAAGGTGATGGGCCACCCTTTGGATGGCCCATCGGTTGGGATCGGTTTTTAGTTGAATTTTACGCAGTCGGTGATGCGTACGGCAATCAGCGCGGTGTGGCCTTCCTCATTTCTGTCGGTGACCGTGATGTGCGTGCGTAGCAACCGGCGTTTGGTGTCTTTAAAATATTGTTGGACTTTCGAATCGCGGGGCTCGACCAGGATGGTGTCGCCGACGGATGACACTTTCAGGTATTCCTGCTGGTCCACACCCAGCACATAGCGGCGGCCTATATTCAGATTCCGCACATCCACTTTGCGGTGCTCGTTCATGCAGACGGCGATGGTCATTTGGCTGTCTGCCAGGAACGTTTTGATGTAGGAGATCACATCAAAAATCTGCTCGTCGCTGAGAGTCCACGCCGGCATGGCGGTACCCGGTATGCCGTTCTTGATGGATTGATACATGCTCATGTCGTTGAGCCGGCTCATGACTTTTAAATCGGTAAAGTTCCGGGGCTTCGGGTCCAGACCTTCCGACATGAAGCCGTCGCCGGCACCCTGGTAGCCGTGGCAGAGGGGGCATCCCATCTCTTCGTAAATCAACTGACCGGCCGATTCCGGCAGAGGTTCGGGTAAAACGTTGGTGCTTATTTGGCCATCGGTATGCGCGTGCGCATTCGCGGCAAGCAACAACACAAACAACAGATTTAATACAAATTTCTTCATTCAAATAATCCTTAGACGTGATCCATTAAAAAAACGCCCCGCAACAATTGAGTTGTGGGACGACAATAGTTATAAAAACTACGCACATGTCCCGGCTTCCGGCAACGTTCAGGTGGGAGTGTTGGGCTGTTTTATGACACTAAACCTCATATAATCATAATCACGGCCGGTCCCGGTCCTGTCAAGAGTGAAAGAAAAACCCGCCGCGCATTTGCCGGGGCATAACCGCCCGGGCTTCTTCTAACTGGAGATTAATCAGAGAATATGCGCCTCTCTGAGTACCCTGATCTGAGGGAGTGGTTTTTCTACAGGCGGTTGTGTCTGCGGACTAACGGGGGAACCAGCCCCGGGCATTGCGCTCGGGCAGGGGAATCCGATGGGTCTCCAGTACCCCGATGATCTTGTCCTCCAGGCCGGGGGCGAACCCGCCCGCATTGTCCCGGTAACACCCTTCACAAAGGTACATTTCATAATGGGGAAGATATTGGCCGTCATATTTTTGCGGTCCGTATTGAAAGGAAACGGCACACAAGTCACACTGTTTGGTTACTTTTCGCATGGTCTTTACCTCAGGTAGAGGGAGTCTGTTTTTCCCATTCTACACTATTTTCCACCTCCCTGCTGAGGATACCCGTCCCCCTTCCCGAAAACCCCTTGCCTTACGCCCCTCCGGGCCTTAACATAATTGGGTGAAAATAATCAGAGGCAGGACGAAATGAATTGCCGGATTACGGAACAGGAGCAACAGATACCACGGGTCGAAACGGTCGCGTGTGACCCTTGTCACAAGTGGTGGCAGGTGGGTTGGATAGAAGCCGGGGGCGGGGACTCTCTCGAACACCCGGTGACCTGTGATTGCGGGCGGATTCTGAAAGTGGTGCGCGCGGGCGGGGACCATCCGCCGTTGATGATCCTTCAGCATCCCTGGGGCAGGACTCTCACCGCCTGTCTGTCGGCGTTTGCGGGGGGCGCGCTGTTTCCTGTTTTGCCGGAACCCGCTCTCCTCACCCTTTACCTGGTTGCTTGGATCGCCTGCGCCCTCACCTTTATCGACGAGGACAACAGCGACTTTTCCGCCCTGACCGGCATCGGCCTCTGGTCGCTGGCGATCATCTCCGCCGCCGCCGGTGTCGGCGCCCTCGCCGCCCATCTCCTCCTTCGGGTGGGTGAATTGTTGGGATTTTAAAAGGCGAAGGCATTCCGCCTCATTACCCCCGCCACTCCTAAAGTGCTGTAACCTTTTGTAAAACAAACCATTTCGCGTATCCAATATATTCGGAATGAGTGAAAAAAATCTTGCGCTTCGCCCTTCCGGGCCTTAAGCTGATAGTACAGGTTCGCCGGATGGGGAGATCCGGGAACTTCGATTCCTGATGCCGGGTTCAGGCAGGTATCCAGGAGGGGAGGGAAGTAAACGTGGAGTTACCGAGTGGCAAGCGGAGGGGGTTATCCTTTCTGACGGCTTTGTTTCTGGTGATGACGGCCTATCTGGCCCAATCCTATTACGAAGTCTGGCAACAGGCCTGGTGGCAGGAGTCATTTCCCCGTTTCAAATTATGGTCCTTTACCCTGATTCCGCTGGGAACCGCCCTGCTGCTGGGCTACCGCCTGCTGGTCCCGCACAGCCTGTGGAACGTCAACGCCACCGCGCGGAAGCTGTGTCTGCTTCTGATTATTGCGTCCTTCCTGAGTCCCATCGGCTTTGCGTTTTTCCGTCCCCTCAAGGCGAGCTCTATAGACAGTCATCCCAAATCCAGCCTTAACTGGTTTTATTCCGCCGGCGATGCGCATTGGAGAGACAAGGGCCGCGACCAGGTGTGCGGTCCCGCCGTCGGCCCACAGAGGAAAATCATCAAAGCCGGGAGACAGGGATGACCCGGTGGATACAGGTAACCCAAAATGAACGACGTTAAAAAAAGCGCCCTGTGGGCTTTGGTCAGTATTCCGATATCAATTACCCTGGTTTACCTGAATTCTGCGAAGGTGATTGCCGGCGACTTCTTGGGGTTTACTTTTATCCCTGCATATTTGGCATTAGGACTATTTGGTAGTCTTGAATTAGAGCCGGGATGGTGGATGACGGCAGTATCCTTAATTGCTGAATATTTGGGTTATTTCTTATTCATATATCTCTCATTAAAAAGTTTTAGATTATTAACAATAACAGGAGATCAATATGTAGCCAAAGAGGAATCCGAAATAGATCCGCGTTTTCCTTCTCTCTGGCTTGCTCCTTTCTTTCTTGCATTGATAGGAACGTCATTGTTGGACTCGTTGGGTGGTTTTGGAGGGTCACCCGGATGGCTGTTGGGTACCGTAGCGTTCATATCTCAATACCTGGGTTATTTCTTATTAATGTATGTCATAAGAAAACTCATACAAACACGAGCGGAAAATAGGACCAGAGAACAATCTGGCAAAGATGAACCCGGGCTTTAAGTTGAGAGAAAAGATGCAATCGTAAATCCGTTCATCACATAAAGGAATCATAAATCATGCAGCAAGCATTAAGATTGATAATGGTGGCGTCCTTTTGGTTTATCCTTTCCGGTATCTCCGACACGATGCAGACGCCCCCCAGCACGGACAGCGAGCCCCTGGGCCGTCCGGTGTCCGTGAAAATCTCTGGTCCGCTGATTCATGAACCGTCCGGTTTTGAGTTTCCGGAATCGTACGACAGCTTCAGCCGCTCCCTGATCCTGCGTTACGATACCGCCGGGTTAGATATGAGCGTGCATTACAATGACAAATGGGCCGGCTGCAAGTTGGCCACCACCTTTTATGTCTACCCCACACCCCGCACGTCCGGTACGGGCGCACCTCCGGATATGACCCCCTCCGTCCAGGAAGGGTGGCTGGAGGAGCAGATACAGAATTCGAAATATGCGATCAAACATTATCATCCGTCCCTGCAATCGCTGACCACAGGCACGACGACGACTCCCACGGCTGATGGGAACCTAAACGGCCGTTTGCTGACCTTTCGGGAAGCGGGAACGTTCTCGGAACAGCGGGTTTTCGTTTACAAGACGATATGGTTTCTTAAATACCGGTTCACCTATCCGGAATCCTGTCGGACCGAAGCGGCATCCCGGATCCAGTCACTGCTCTCGCAGTTGCCCTGGGCAACGGGGTCTTAAGTCAGACTTGGTTGCATCCGTTTCCAGGAAGCGGAAAAATTAGGAAATAAATCTGTATGTTAGGCTCTTATGAATTCTATTATTGAAATCATTATTTCTAATTGGGTGTTTGGTGTGGGGTTTTGCTTTTTCGGAATTCTAACTATTGATGGAACCAGAAAAGACCTTAAGGCCCTCGTGGATCCTCCTGAAGAACTATGGTGGTACTGGCCTCCCTCATTAGCTAAAAAGCTGGGTGATGCAGAGGATGCCAAAGCTACGTCCTACGTATTGGGAATCATTTGGACCTGCATGGGACTGTTCTGGTTGTGGGAAGCTGTTGGCGATTTGTTGAATTAGATAAGAGGACTTGATTTTTTCCACCCCTCCCGCTTCCGGGAGTTGAGGTAAGAGGAAAGATAAAAAACAAGCATGAGGAAAGTGCCCGTGCAGAATACCCATTGGAAAACCATTGTGGCCTGTCTACCCGCTTTTGCAGCAGGAGCACTTTCCCCCGTTATTTCGGACCTTGTCCTTCGTATCGCTTGCGCTGTATCGTGGGTCGGCTGTTTGGTAATCTTTCTCAATAAGGACTATCTCCACAGAACATCGGCTCATGTCGCATCTTTTATCAAGGAAGAATACCGCAAGGGTGTAACTGCTGCAGTAGCTGTTCTATGGTCCATCGGTCTTGTCTTAGGTGTAACGCTTGTCGTTGCTTTCGCCGCCCAGGCCCTCTGGGGGGAGTAGGAGAAACTCCCCCTAACACCTCCCCTCCAAACCGCATAACTCCATTTCAAATAATTCTTTTCCCGTTTCCACACCTGATCGCTCCCCTACCTTGTAGGAACGCCGCACAGCGTTCCTGAAAATCAAAACCCAGATCCTTCGCTACCGCTCAGAATGACAATCAACACAAATTTCCCCTTTCGCGGCATTTCGTGTATTTCGCGGTTTCTGCCCTTTTCTTTTAACCGCGAAAAGCCCTCCAAAATCGGTGAAACCATCAACAACCCGGAGGGACGTCGCGAAAGACACGAAAATGTAAATGGCTATTCAATGCACAAAGGAAAACTATGAGGCTTACCCACTGGTTCAAACGAAAAGTCAGCGCGGCGACGCGCGCGCTCACCCTGCTCATGCCCCTGCCGCAGGGCTCTGCGGTTGTACTGGATTATATTCCCGAATTGACAAAAATCGGCAAGCTGAAATAAGGTCAGCTTGTACCATTGCCTGTTCCCGTTAATGGGTGTATTATCAGGGTTTGGAAACTATTTTCATCGGGAGCAGAGCCATGCAAACCGTGATGAGTTTTTTGCAGTACCTGATCCTTCCACTCATGGCAATTTACATTTACCTGTTTTACCGCGCCATGGGAAGCCTTAACAGGGAGGAACGCCGGCTGTATAACCAGGTGGGGTCCAGATGGAAAACGGGCCTCTTCCTTTTTGTGCTGATCGGCATGATTTTCTATGGCGATTTCTGGTTCCGCCTGACCTGCGTGATCCTGATGGTCATCATTCAGATCGTCTGGGCGCCCCGGCATCGGAAAAGAATGAAGGAATTGGAATTCCATCCGGACTTTCTGCAGCGTCTTCGCCGCTCGAATTATGTTGGAATCCTTGTCACCGGCATGGCCTGTTTATATCTCCTGCTGGACGCCTACCCGAAATGAGAGTGCCCCCCACACCTCTCCGGCAAATTTCCTAAATCCTGAATAAAAAACCCCTTGCCTGTTTCTATACCTGATCATCCCCCTATCTTGTAGGAACGTCGCACGGCGTTCCTGAAAATCAAAACACAGATTCTTCGCTTCACTTCGTTTCACTCAGAATGACAGAGAGACGTTAATTGTCATCCTGAGGAGCCAACGGCGACGAAGGATCTGTGTTTTAGCTCCCCTCCTTACCAAGGAGGGGATACAGGGGAGGTTGTGGTACCTCTTTCCTTGCATTTAAAGGTTTTTGCCTTTTTACGAAATCCGCACCCCACCTGTATCCTCCCCTCAGGAAGGGGAGGAATATTGAAAGCAGGGAGTTATGCAAAGATCTCCCTACAGGGGGGAACCGCAAACTTTAAACCTGTGAATTGCGCTCAACGTGTTCGGCAGGAAAACAACGCTTGCTTGAATCACATTCTAAAATTAGCTCCGGGCCTTGCCCGGCCACTCTGGGGAAGAGGATGAACATTACCCACTGGTTCAAACGAAAAGTCAGCGCGGCGACGCGCGCGCTCACCCTGCTCATGCCCCTGCCGCACGGTTTCGGCATGAAGGCCGATTACGAATCCCTCGCGCGCGAAGGCTACATGACCAACAGCGTCGTGTTCGCCTGCATCCGCGAAATCGCCGGAGCCGCCGCCGGCGTCCCCTGGCAGTTGTTCCAGACGCAATCCGACGGTACCCAGAAAGAACTCACCGGCCACCCGCTCCTCAAACTGATCGACCGCCCCAACCCCTTCCAGGGCCGGTTCGAACTGATCGAAAACCTGACCGCCTATCTCTACCTTTCCGGCAACGCATACCTCGAAGCCGTCGGGCCTTCTGCGGGGAACCGCAACTCCAGGCCGCCGACGGAACTTTATATTCTCCGGCCCGACCGCATGTCGGTCCTGCCCGATCCCACCCACTTCATCCGCGGCTACGAGTACAAAGTTGCGGGGCAGTCGGTGAAGTTCAGTCGCGAGCAGGTTCTGCACCTGAAACTGTTTCATCCGCTCGATGACTGGTACGGCCTCTCTCCCGTGCAGGCCGCCGCCCTGCCGGTGGACAAGATCAACGCCAGCGACCGGTGGAACGCCGCCCTCCTCCGCAACTCCGCGGTGCCCTCCGGTGCGCTGGTGTCCAAGAAGCGGCTCACCGACGAGCAGTACGGCCGCCTCAAATCCGAGATGCGCGAGCAGTACCAGGGCGTCACCAATGCGCGGTCGCCCCTGCTTCTGGAAGAGGACATCGACTGGAAAGAAATCGGCACCTCGCCGAAGGACATGGACTGGATCGACGGCCTCAAATTCAGCGCCCTGCAGATCGCGCAGATCTATAACCTGCCGCCGGAACTGATCGGCCTCTCCCCCGCGACGTATCAGAATCGCCGGGAAGCGCGCAAGGCGTTGTACACCGAAGTCGTCCTGCCCGCGCTGAGCCGCCTGCGCGACTCGCTCAACACCTGGCTGACGCCGCGCTTCGGCGACGGCCTCCTGCTCAACTTCAACCGCAACGCCATCGAAGCCCTGTCCGAGGACCAGGCCGCATTATGGCAACGCGCCAACGACAGCCGCTTCCTCACCCTCAACGAACAACGCGCCCTTGTCGGCTATGAAGCAATTTCCGGCGGCGACTCCTTATATCAAAATCAAAACACAGATTCTTCGTCACTCCGCTCCTCAGAATGACAGAGAGACGTGAATTGTCATCCTGAGCGTTAGCGAAGGATCTATGTTTTCCTGAATAACAAAGGATAATAATCAATGAAGGAATACCATTCATACGAATTCAAACTCAACGACGTGTCCGACACCGGACAGTTCCAAGGTTACGCCGCCGTGTTCGGCAACATTGACCTCGGCAACGACGTGGTGGAGCCGGGCGCGTTCGAGCAGTCGCTGATCGACACCGGCGGCAAGATTCCCATCCTCGACCACCACAATCCGGCGCAACAGATCGGCTGGAACCTCGACGCGCGGGAAGATTCGTTCGGCCTGTTCGTGCGGGGTCAACTCGACCTCAATGTCCAGGCCGCGCGCGAACGCCACAGCCTGATGAAGCTGGCGATACAAATCGGCGGACGCACCGGATTGTCCATCGGATTCCAGACGGTGCGCGACGAACCCGACCCGCAGGATTTCAAAATCCGCCGTCTGCAGGAGGTTCGCCTGATGGAGTACAGCCTCGTCACCTTTCCCATGAATCCAGAGGCGGGCGTCACCAGAATTAAACACAACCCCTCATTATCGATCCACGAATCATTGCACACCTTACTCACCCATCTGCGCGCTTCTTAATTATTTTCCTCAAGAACGCCGCGCAACACACTCAAGGAGTTTTTGCATGCAGGACCTCAAACAACTCGTCACCGATATCAACCAATCCTTTCTCGAATTCAAAACGAGAAACGACCAGCGCCTGCGCGAACTGGAACAGGGGCGGCGCGATCCTCTCCTCAACCAGCAGGTCGACAGCCTAGCCCGCGAGGTGCAGAACCTGGCGGAAATCAAATCGCGCCTCGAACACATCGAAACGCAGATCAACCGCCCGGTGTTTGAAACCGGGCACCGTTTCGAGAGTTTTCAAAGCGGCGAGCAGAAGCAGATGATCAACAAATACCTGCGCCACGGCGAAAGCGCGCTGACGCCGGACGAGATCAAACAGTTGTCGGTCGACAGCGATCCCCAGGGCGGGTACTGGGTGACCGGACAGATGTCGCAGAGCGTCATCACCAAAGTGACGGAGACCTCGCCCCTGCGCGGACTCGCCACGGTCGAGACCATCAGCTCCGACGCGCTGGAGATTCCCGAAGACATTGGAGAGGCCGCCGTCGGCTGGACTGCCGAGACCGGTGTGCGCAGTGAGACCGACTCGCCGACCATCGGCGTGCGCCGTATCCCGGTGCACGAAATCTACGCCATGCCCAAAGCCACGCAGCAATTGCTCGACGACGCCCGCGTCAACGTCGAGGAATGGCTGAGCGGCAAGATCGCGTCGAAGATGTCCGTCACCGAAAACGCCGCGTTCATCAACGGCGACGGCGTCGACAAACCGCGCGGCCTGCTCACCTATCCGGCGGGCGCCACCAATCCCGGCCAGATCCAACAGATCAACTCCGGCAGTGCATCGGCCCTCACCGCCGACGGATTGCGCTCGCTGTTCTACGCGCTGAAGACGCCGTACATCCGCAACGCGCGCTGGATCATGGGACGCGCCACCATCGAGGCCATCTCCAAACTGAAAGACGGCGGCGGCGAGTACCTGTGGTCGCCCGGCCTCAAGGAAGGCGAACCGCAGATGCTGCTCGGCCATCCCATCGACCGCATGGAAGACATGCCGAGCGTTGCCGCCAACGCATTGCCCATCGCGTTCGGCGACTGGAAACAGGCGTACACGATTGTCGACCGCGCCGGCGTGCGTGTTTTGCGCGATCCCTACAGCTCGAAACCGTTCGTGCTGTTCTACACCACCAAACGCGTCGGCGGCGACGTCACCAACTTCGAAGCCCTCGTCCTCCAAAAAGTGGCCGCGTAATAAAAACATAAGCCCAGATCCTTCACTTCGTTCAGGATGACAGACTTTAATTGTCATTCTGAACGGAACGAAGTGGAGTGAAGAATCTAGGTTTTTATTCCAAAACTGTAAAGCTCAATAAGGAGAAACACATGCGAGACCTCAAGAACAACCTGGACGGCGTCAGCTCCATCGATCCCGCCAGCTACACCGCCACCACCAACGGATCGGGCGTCGACCTGCGCGACTTCGACAGCGCGATGGTCGTGTTCCAGGCCGGTAGTGCCGACACCGGTAGCGGCAACGAAACCTACACGCCGGGCGTGGAGGAGTCCGACGACAACTCCAGCTTCTCCGCCGTGGCGGCATCCGACCTCGAAGGTTCCCCTGGCAATATGACGGCCAACTCCGTGCAACGCGTCGGTTACAAGGGTGCGAAGCGATACGTCCGAGCCGTGTTGACCCTCGGCGGCACCACGCCGTCCATTGATGCCTCGGCCCTGGTGATCCGCGGCCTGCCGCATCTTGCACCACTCTAGCCAGTGAGGCAACTTGCTGAACATTGACGGCAAGCGATGAACTCTGGGCGCAATTCGTGGTTTTAAATTTGCTGCGGACCCTGCCCGGCTCCCCTCCTTCCAAAGGAGGGGCTGGGGGTGGTTGATGACCTCTTCCTTATTTAAATCTAAACATAGATTCTTCGTCGCTCTGCTCCTCAGAATGACATAGAGACGTTAAATGTCATCCTGAGCGTCAGCGAAGGATCTATGTTTTAGTCTTTGAAGGAAAAATATGAAACTAAAAATGAAAAGTACCCGTTACGGTTCAGCCGATGGGGTGCAGATTGACGAATACAAAAAAGGCGAAACGTATGAGGTGCGCGACTCGCTGGCGGCGATCTTCCTGAAAGAAGGCTGGGCGGTGAAAGTCGACAAAGCCTCCCACCGCAAGAAAGATGCGGGTGCGGCACCGGAAAACAAATCCGCTCCATCGATACGGAGGCGGGCATGACGCTGAAACTGAAAACGCCGCCGGCGTCCGAGCCGCTCACCCTGGCGGAAACCAAGGCCTACCTTAAAGTTACCGGCACGGAAGAGGATACCGTGATCAGCCCGATCATCACCGCCGTCCGCCGCACCTGCGAAGACTGGACCGGCCGCGCATTGGTCACGCAGACGTGGACCCTGTGGCGCGATGCGTTTCCCAACCGCAAACAGGACCGCCTGCCGCCCGCCGGATATTTCGAACTGCCGGTCGACTTCGCCGACGAGCCGCAACGCCTGATCGCCATCCCCCGTCCGCCTTTGCAGTCGGTTGCCTTCCTCAAAACGTACGACCCGAAACACCAGGCCGCGACGTTTGACGCCGCAAAATATTTTGTCGATACCGCTTCCGAACCGGGCCGCCTCGTGTTGAACCCATCCGCGTCCTGGCCGACCGATCTGCGTCCGGCCAACGCGGTGGAGATCCAATTCGTTGCGGGCTACGGCGATGCCTTGGCAGTGCCCGACGCGCTCAAGCAGGGCATATTGTTGTGGATCAAACTGCTGATGGCCGACCGCAACTGGCTGTTCGAGCAGGGAGAATCCACCCCCGGGCTTATCGAGTTCAACCGGCACGACGTTCCCCCGCCGGTGGCCGCGTTGTGGTCGCCTTACAAAATCTATGCGCTGGATGCGGGGGGACGATGAGCATCGGCTTCCACTATCCCACGCAGTCGGCCTCAACCGCGCAATGGCTCCCCGCCAAACCGCCGCACCTCCCGGCGCGTCACAACACCGATTACCCGGAACAACTGACCGGCGAGACGGCAGGCGGAACGCTCTATGTGCAGGACAAGGGACCCCAGCGCGAAACGTTTGAGCTGACCTTCGAACGCCTCACCTTGAACGACCGCGACGCGGCGCTGGCGTTTTTCAACGCCGTCAAAAAATCGTTCAGCGCGTTCGAGTACCAGGACGCCGCAGGCCTCCTGCACACCGTCCGCTGGACGAATGCCTTTGACTTTCAGGAAACTGTGCCCGGAAGGTTTTCGGGAGTCATTCTACTAAGGAAGGAATGAGACCAGATACTCCTCCCCTTCTAAAGGGGAGGCTGGGAGGGGTTGATAACTTTTCCTTTTAACTCCCCCTTGTAAAGGGGGCTGGGGGGATTCCTCCTTTCAAATAAAAGCCACCCTCACCCCAGCCCTCTCCCATCAAGGGAGAGGGAGTATTAAGGTTCCTTCTCCCCTGGTGGGAGAAGGTTAGGATGAGGGGGATCTCATGACCTTTCCTCTATTGAATAAAAGCAAAAGGAAGAACCCCCCTAACCCCCCTTACAGGGGGGAATTTATAACCACCCCCAGCCCCTCCTTTGGAAGGAGGGGAGAGCCATGAGGAGGTTCACTCAATGATCGATTGGCAGAACGCAGAATTAAACGACTTCACCTTTGATGTGGACGCCGAGGGCATTCAGGAGATTGGCCCGTCGCAGGTGTTTCCCGTCAACGTACAACATATCGACGGCACGCCCGCTTTCAACTGCGCCGTACCCGTTCGCGCGGAGTTCTACCGGCAATTGAAACAGACCGCCGACTGGCAGGCGGCCCTGCTTAAAATCCTGAAGAGCCGGGTACGGGAGGAAATCCTCAAACGCAAACGGGAGAATCCCGTGCCCATCGAAGACAAACTGCAACTCATCGGCCAAAACATTTCCCTCGCGGATTGATCCATGCGCACCTTCACCGGCGGGTTCACCTCCGCTAAAAACAAAACCAGCCACGCCCCC
>Ga0224501_10000715_pt1 | contig 25729 bp, 22 predicted proteins | sample SF_Oct11_sed_USG_4_FD_169105 | JGI IMG/M metagenome (GOLD analysis project Ga0224501, IMG submission 169105) | Sediment microbial communities from San Francisco Bay, California, United States - SF_Oct11_sed_USGS_8_1 | ecosystem: Environmental > Aquatic > Marine > Sediment | place: USA... | reverse complement strand
CAAACAGGCCCAAATTATCGGGTGTTGGTGATCCTGAAAGTGCGTAAATTGTGCAAAGAAGGAGTATAGCAACAAGTCTATAATCGCAATTCAAGTATGGTCTTTTCGAAAGCGTTGTAACCATTTCAGAAATTTTATCCCGTTAAAATCCTGCGCCACATATTCAAAGCCACTAAAATAATAAAAGCCGCAAAAAACAGGCGTAGCTTATCTTTATCAACACTATGAGCCAGCCGAGCGCCTAATGGTGCGAAACCAACACTCACGGGCACAATACACAGCCACGCCAGAAGGTTAACATAGCCAAAAGAAAAAGGAGGCAGGTTTTGAGCATCCTGTCCGATAAAAATAAAACCCAGACTTGCCGGAATAGAAATAACCAATCCAAGTGCCGAGGCTGTACCCACGGCTTTGCGCATCTCAACACCGTGAACACTCAGGAACGGAACACTCATTGTTGCCCCGCCAATACCAATAAGCGTGGAAACAAAGCCTATAATAGATCCTGCTACAACCTGAAACGGTTTTCCCGGCAATTTCTTTTTCCATTTGTAACGCGCCGGATTAATGATCATAGCGCTTGCAAATAGAATAAGCGCACAAGCAAAAAATACTTCAAGGGTCAGGCTATCAATTTTATCGGCAATTATCGTGGCAAGAGCAACACCTATAAGTATACCAAGGCCTAGCAGCTTAATTATTTCACTATCAACCGCGCCATAGCGCCTGTGTGCCAGCACCGAGGAACAACCGGTAAACACAATAGTCGATAGAGATGTCCCTACGCATACATGCATGAGATAATCAGGGTTAATACTCATGTAAACAGGTAAACTGGTAAAAACCAGATAAAGGCCGGGCACCAAAACAATACCCCCGCCGACCCCCAGAAGCCCTGCAAGAACCCCTGCAACAGCTCCCAAAGCAGCAAGCATCAGTACAAGAACAAGGATATCCACCCATTCAAGATTTACAAAAATGTCATTCATTATTTCGATTATTTAAAGATTAAAGGATACTCTAATTGATATCAAAAAAACTTAACGACCAGATTCAAGATTTTTTAGCATTTTCATGTACTCAATTTCTTCATCTGCTATTTTTATATAATCAGCCATAGTCACGGGAGAACGCTTGCCATTTTCTTCAATAGATTTAGCTTTAGCCAGATAATGATCCCATCTTATTTGTTTTAGTCGCTCATATTTTTGCTTGTCTTCTTGAATTTTTTTATAGGTGCTTACTCTTGTTTTAAATTCGCGGTCTAAAATTTTGTCTGTGTGTTCCTGTCTTCTTTTACGGACATCTTCGGTGAGCATCGCCGTAACTTTTGATTCTTTAGGAGTTATACGAGCCAGAGTATGATGTGTTGACAGCTTGTTAAAAGCTGTAACTCTTTTTTTCTTTTCAAGTTTGGATGATGACCCGTTTTGACCCTTGTTTTGTTTATTAAAAATAGGCGGCGGCCCATCACCTTCAACAGGTGCCTGAGAACCCGAAGGGCGATTAAATAACTCAATAGCTTCGGCCTTCATAAACCCTTGCGTCACCAAAATGCCAAAAAAGCCGCAACACATTACAAAAACCACTACTGAAACAAACAAACGCCGCATCTAAAAACCCTGATCAAATGCAAAAATATATGCCTGATCCACTATAACAATAAAACCCATCTAAATGCAAAATACTTATGCATCACAGCGTTTCCGATACGAAGAAAAATACTGGTGAAATTTAAGAACTTATTAATGAATTAAGGGGAATATAGCTATTGTATTATGTAAACAACAACTGCGTGACGGAGATCAGTATGCTTTTGGATATTCACAAACTTCTTGAAGAGATCGAGATAAAAGATCCCGTTTATCCGGGAAAAAGAAGTATCAAACCCTGTAAGCAAACAGGTGAGTTCAAGAGCCATTGTGTCGTTATGGATTGGCATAATCCGGATACACTTTTTATGGAAGTCAAAGCAGGCCTTAGCGGAAAAGCTATTGATAACAAGGATTTGAAGAAATATCCGGTCTGCCTGCAAATGCCAACTTACGTCAAAATCGAGATCGTTAATGATAATGACGATAAAAAAGAAGACGAAGAAGGAAAAGGTAAGAAAGGCAAAAGTGACAGTAGCAGTGGTGGAGGCAAGAAACTGGCCAAAAAGAAACTGAAAGATATTGTCAAAATTGCCCAACGATTCGGAGAGGAAGCTGAAGGCAAGATCCCTTCCGCCGGAAAAATAGTCGAAATGATGGTGATGGGTATGAAAGTTGCCGAGGATGCATTTAGTTCCGTTTTTAACGAGATCGTTAAACAAATCAAAGCGTCCCACATTGCAGCGACCGAGTTACTCGCCAAAGCCGGAGATATTGTAACACGTGTGCAACCGCCAAGCTTTTTGAAACCTAAGGGTGATGAAACCGTAAAATATAATTACGACCGCGAAAAGAACGCAAATATAGGGTTCCGCCCAAAAATGTAAATTACACATCATAGCTATTTCAACGAGGAATTCTCTTGCCCCTCACACCTGCTCGCGATAAGGATAAACAGGCAAAACTTATGGCATAATCAGGTACAGCTATGCACGAGGATGATGATCAAAAAAATGAAGGCGATAAGGATGATAAAAATATCATCCATTTCCCTTCGAGTAGAGAACGAAAAAAACAAAAAACGTTTTTAAATAAAGCCCGTTCAAAGAGATCACGGGAAGATCAGGATAGAGAAAAGCTGGAAGCCCGGTACCGCGCTGAATATGCTAAGCAGCGCAGTCAGATGGCCCGTCAGAGCGCAGGCGGGAAAGAGCCTTTCATAAACTGGGAAAAAGTACCAATTTTTGTACGCTATTTTGCAGGGCTCATTCTAGCGGTTCACATTCTTATTTATTTCTTTGTAAAGCCAGAGGACATGACCGTTTTTCTTTATAAATTTGGCTTTGTTCCCGGTTATTATACGGGCGTTCTTGAATGGTCTAATTTTGCCCTTATTGGCCCCTTTACCAGCATAATTTTGCACACTGGCTGGATACACTTGATTGCAAACCTCCTGATGTTTGTTATTCTTGGTTCCCTATTTGAGCAAAATTACGGTTTCAAATATACTTTTGCCCTGTTTCTGGCCAGCGCATTATGTGGTCACTTATTTTGCCTTGTATACAGCCCCTTTTCTACGGCGACGGTTGTTGGTGCCTCAAGCGGCATTAGCGGCCTTTTTGGTGCTGTTCTTATCATTATCGATCAAAGAAGAAGAGAAATGGGCGGATATGAAGGTCAGTGGCTTATTCCCGTCATTTTGATCTGGATTTGCCTGATTATAGGCAGAGGGCTTCTTTCACCTGATATTGCATGGCAAGGGCATTTGGGTGGATTTCTGGGGGGCTTACTTTTATTTCATCTTTGGCAAAAAGGTAAATTACGGTTTTAAGCTCTTTTGTTTTTTGATTCCAACAGCAAGGAATCTGCACTTGGCTTTGGAACAAAGTCATTTGAAATCACAGTTTTTCCCTGAGGAAAATCCCATATAATCGTGTTGAAGAGCCCTCTATCTGAAATCGGTGACCACTGCCCGTAAATACGGCCCGTTTCACTACATATCCAGACGCGTTCACTAGGTGCATCAGCGGCCTTGCTCAGCCATTCACGCACAGCCTCGTCATTTTGTGTCGTGCGGTCTTCAAGCTTTGCCCATAGTTTATACAAATTCACATTCGGACGGATGGATTCTGCCTGCTCCAGATGTCTTCTGGCTTCCCCCCATAGTCCGGCTTCCATTGACGCCCTTGCGGCAGCCTGCAGGCCTTCAACACTTTTCGGATTTAATTCCAGAAGCTTTTCAAACCAGCGCATACGGGCCATAGCTTCATCACCTTCTTTGCCCGCAGGCACAGCCATGCCCCAAAGCGTTACAAGATCCGGATGCGGTGTAATCTTCCAGACTTCTTCAATAATCGAAAGTGCAGCCTTGCGTTTTCCGCGATCAAGATACATTCCTGCCAGTCTCGTTACCGTTGGAATAAATCTGGGATCAACCTTATAAGCTTTCTGGAGCAGCCGGAATAAGTTTGTCTCATTACCTGAACGTCCGGCCTCGTCAGCTTGTGCCAGAATCATAGCCACGCGGTCACTATTGGCTTTATTAACAGAGATTGCACCATTCTTTTCTGCTGTATAAAGCACCTTAACCGCAGAATCCCAGTTACGGAGCCTAACTTCCAATCCGTAGACCACCTGTAAAAGCCAGTCCTGAGTCGGGTTTTGTTTCAGCGCTTCATGACCAATTTCTCTGGCGCCCTCATAATCCCCTGCATCCAGAGCTGATTGCAGCAAGCCCTTAAGTCCTAAAAACGAGACCTCTTTTTGCGAAATCAGATGCGCAAATTTTGTCGCCGCATCATGTTCGCGCCCATCAAGACGCGCAGCCTGCGCAGATAACAGCAAACTCAATGGCTCTTCCTCACCTAAAAACCTATTCGCCCGAATAGATTGGTAATTAGCGCTTTTCTTATCACCGGAGGCTACTGCGCATATCCCCAATGTCAAAGCTTTAAGGCCCTTATCCTTATCTTTGATATCGTTGTAACGTTGTATGTTCTTTGGCAAGTCCAGTACATATTTTATCGTACTGAAGATAAAAATCCCTAACACCACCACAGTCATAAGGGAAAGAATGAAAAACCCGACATGGAAAGTCAGCTTATATTGCATCCAGTCAATAATAATTGTTCCCGGGCGCTCGGCCACCCAGAGTACAATCGCCACAACGATAGAAATTTTAGCCAGAGTCCATAATGCACGTATCATTATTTTTTATTTCCCAAAAAAATCTTTGTTGATTGCAGTTTTCGTCCAGCTAAAGTTAATGTTTGTATCTATCGACTCGGTCTTTTCCTAAAAGATTTGCTCCCCCTAGATATCCGCTCCCGGAATTCATATTAATCATATCCTCAATGATGCTTATAGCCTCCCTTGATCCTATGAAGCCTTCTGCTTTACCGATCCATTCCTTTAGCGGCGCAAGCTCATTCGCTGTAAGACTGCTTTTTAGCACGTCCAGGGCCCCCTCTACATTCCCCTGCTCTATTTGTTTTTGTGCCTTGCTAACCACGGCTTGTGTATCTGTGCCCGTGATAAGCTCGCCGTCTTTTTCAATGGCCAGCAGGTTATTCATACGAGCCTGAGCCTTCTCCAGTAAGGAAACGTCCTCTCCCTTAAGTGATGATTCAATGACATCACCTGCTAAAGAGCGAAACTCGTTTGAAAGTCCATCAGGAGTCAGAATACCCTCTTTAGCATGAGGTGCCAACTTCTCCAAAGAGGTTCGCAGTTCGATATTATCGTCCGATACCATATTCATAAGAAGCCCGAGATCATCATCAAACGGCTTTGATTCGCGGTTCAAACTACTGCGCATTTGTGTCATTGCCAAAAGCATGGCCGCAGCCTGTAAATCGTTTTGGGGTACATTTTCAAATGTCTGTCCAAGTGATGCGCTTTGGCTGCGTGCCTGATCCAGATAGGCATTAATTTGCTCGCCGCTAATATTATTAGCACCAAATGCTGCGTAAATCGAATTCAGATCTAATACGGACTGATCCAGAACTTGCTGCCCCATAACATTATTGGCCATCTCACTTATACGTTCCATGAATCCTGAAACCGAGGTAGATTTTTTCATTTCAGAGACATAAGATTCAAGCTCATTTACACGCTCTTGAATAGCCCCTGTATTTCCTTCAATAAAATCTCCAGAAACTTTCTGGGCGCTCTTAATTGCCGGTGCTACAGCTTGTCCGGCTTGTGCCACTTGCTTTTTCAAGTCATCCAACTGCTTTGACCAGTCACGTGGCACCAACCCTTTAAAAGAGGATTGGTCCTCTTTGACTTTATTAACTTCCCCTTCCAGCGATGTAATGCGCTGGTCTTGATGATCTACCTGTTCTATTTTAGGCATAAGGATCATTACAATAGCTCCCAAAACAACGGCGAATGTGACCACTGCACTTTTTGTTACAGCCCGTTTTTCAGTTTCTATGGCAAGTTGAGCAAAGTTTTCTGTGTTGCGGTCTTCGGTATGAGATCTGCTGGACAAGTTAAGTTCAGTGTAGGATGGCTTTTCCTCGGCAGTCTCTACAACTTCTTCTTTTACGTCCTCCTTTGAATCCTCTTCTTTGTAAGAGGCCTCCTCCTCATTGCCTTCAAGGTCTGAGTCAAGGTCTAGGGGCTCGGGCTCGGGCTCGGGCTCGGGTTCACGATCAAACTCAAATTCAGAATCAACTTCAGTCTCAGCATCGGCCATTTCCTCAGATTCCTGCTCCTGAAATTGAATCACCTGCGCCTCTTCTACGTCACTCGTGCTTTCATTAGCCGGAGGAGCCAAGCCTTCTATGAGTCCGGACAGATCAATGTTATTCTCTTGCGCGGAACTGATAATGTTGCTTTTACGATTTGCCGGTATAACGCCGCGTTTCTTCCATCCTTGAATTGTCGTTACAGCCACATCAATTTTCGAAGCCATTGGCCTGATACCACCAAAACGTTCGATAATCTCTTCTGCATTCTCAAGAGGTTGGTTTCCTGATTTCACCATCTTTTTGTCCTTTAAAGCCTTTCACCAGTTTTAAATCAGATTAATACAATGCCCTTTTGTACTGCATTATTCAAGCCTTACGACAAATTGACCAGAGCCTCTATCATACTGTCTTCATCCGGTGTACGCGATACGTAAACTCTGTCCTTGAAATAACCACTCAGGGATTCTAGCACGGCATGACTGATGCACAAAGCTTTTGTCGTGCCTAAAGTTATCTTTTGAGATTCAATTAGTTCTATAAAACTTCCGGCACTTCTGGCCGAGAAAAAGGTTATAATGTCTATTTTCGAGGCTTTAAGATCACGGAGTATTTCCTCTGGTAACTTGCTAGATTTAATAGCTTCATAAACAATATGTTCTGTAATTTTGATTCCTAAATTACCAAGTTCTTCCTTAAGACCAAAAGAAATATCCATGCCCCTGAGATATAATATAGACCTAAAGTTATCCTTACCGGCCGCCATATATTCGCATAAAGCCTGCACATTTTTTGCGACGTGGTGAATATTGCTAAACCCTGCTTCTTTTGCTTTCAGGGCCGTCTTTTGACCAACGCATAAAACGGGGGTAGAAAAATCAAAAAACGACTGTTTTCCAATTGATGAAGCCGCATTTGCACTGGTAAAAATCAAAGCATCATATTTACAATCTTGTATTGATACATCCCTATATTCAATCTGTAAAACAGGGGCGATCAGGCACTCATATTCACGGCCTTCTTTTTCAACCCTTCTTTTAAAGGCCTCTGCTTGCTCTTTCGGCCGCGTAATCAATATTCTGGTTTTGCCGCTCATAAAATGCCGTCCGGTATTTTATGTCTTACCCTCTTGGCAACTGCTTTTCCAAGCTTTTCAGCGGAATCTATATTGAGAAATTCATCCCTATCCTCTTCATCAAGTCTGAATTTTCCATCTTCGGATACCACCGAAACTCGCAGAAACAGCTTATTTCCCTCCTTGCAGGCATAAACCCCGATCGGTGTATGACATGATCCATCCAATTCTCGAAGCACGGCCCTCTCGGCAGCAACACAAAGATACGTTTCAGCGCAAAGAAATTGGCTAAAAAAGGATAAATTATTCTTGTCACTGCTTCGGATTTCAATACCCACCGCCCCTTGACCAACAGCAGGAAAAAATTCTTTCACGGGAATAATTGAGGTTATTTGATTCGCCAGTCCCAGACGATTTAGTCCTGCACAAGCCAGAAACGTTGCATCAACCTGCCCTGCTTTCATCTTATCGATGCGGGTCTGGACATTACCCCTAAAAGGTACAATTTCAAGATCAGGACGTATAGACCTTAAGAATGCCGAGCGCCTTACACTTGACGTTCCCACGACGGCGCCTTGCGGTAAGTCAGAAATAGAATTTGCCTTAAAGGATAAAAAAGCATCCCTGACATCTTCTCTGGGCAGCATAAAGGGGATTTCAAGCCCATAGGGCTGCCTCGTCTCCATATCCTTCATAGAATGCACGGCAATATCTATTGTTCCTTCTAACAAAGCCTGCTCAATTTCTTTAGCAAATTGCCCCTTGCCGCCCTCTTCTTCTTTAAGACGGGTTTCACCATGCTCGGGCTTCCAGTCGCCGGAAGTTGTAATTTTGATAATCCTGACCTCTATTCCAGGCTTTACCTTCAAAATAGCATCACGCACCATATTGGCCTGCACCAGTGCCAAAGGTGACCCCCTTGTTCCCAGACGGATTAACGTATCCAAATTCTTATTTTCCAGTTTGACAGTCATGTTATACAACGATACCTATAGCTTATGATTATACTTGGCATTGAAACCAGCTGTGACGAGACGGCTGCTGCTGTCGTCAACGATAAAAGAGAAATACTCTCTAATGTCGTACTTAGTCAACTCAAAGAACATGAAGTTTATGGCGGCGTCGTTCCTGAAATTGCTGCGCGCGCCCATATGGAGCATCTGGACAGCATTATCAAAGCCGCCCTTTCCGATGCTAAACTCACGATAGGAGAGCTAGACGGCGTTGCCGCTACATGCGGGCCGGGGCTGATTGGCGGCCTGATGATTGGAATGATGAGCGCCAAGGCCATTGCCTCCTCGCAAGGCATTCCTTTTCTGGCGGTCAATCATCTTGAAGGACATGCCTTGACGGCACGCTTAACGGATAACATTAAATTTCCTTATCTTATGTTGCTAGTCTCCGGAGGGCATACACAGATATTAGTTGCCGAAGATGTAGGCGTTTATAAACGTTGGGGGACTACGCTCGACGACGCTGCGGGGGAGTGCTTTGATAAATCTGCCAAGCTGATGGGGATTCCCTATCCGGGCGGCCCGAATCTTGAAAAGATAGCCAAAAACGTTGAAAATCCAGTTGCTGCGCTCAACAAATACCCACTACCAAAGCCTATGACCCAGCACAAAAACTGCGATTTTTCCTTCTCCGGCCTAAAAACAGCCGTCAGAAATCACGTAGAAAAACTCCCCGAAGGGGATTTAGATCCGAAGGATATCGCCGATCTGGCCTTTGCATTTCAAGACACTGCAGCAGATGTTTTGGCTGATCGCTGTGAACACGGAATTAAACGATTCCTTGAGGAATACAAATCACGATCCCCCACTCTGGTGGTATGCGGCGGCGTGTCAGCGAATCAGACAATTCAGTTAAAACTGGATAAGCTTGCACAGACGTACAGCATGAAACTCTGCGCCCCGCCTTTGGAATTGAGCGGAGATAATGGCGCCATGATCGCATGGGCAGGGCTTGAACATTTAAGGCTGGGATATACAAGCGCCCTTGATTTTAAAGCCAGACCGCGCTGGCCTCTTGACGGAACAGCAGAACCGCGCCATGGTGCCGGAGTTAAAGCTTAAAGAGCATAAAGGCCTAAAGAATGGAAGAGATTTCAAAAATCAGCGTTATTGGAGCAGGAGCATGGGGCACAGCTCTGGCGCAAGTCTGCAGTCAAGATAATCGTGATATAACCATTTGGTGCCGCGAAGAAAGACTGGCTGAGGAAATAAACACCCTACACAGCAATAAGCTTTATTTAGGTGACATTTCTTTGAACCCGTCAATTAATGCCACCAGCAGCCTTGAAATCGCTTTAAAGGCACAAATATTATTGATTGTTACCCCTGCTCAGGCGACGAGAAATATTCTTGAGCAAATGAAGCCTCTAATTCGACCAGATCACCTCTTGGTCTTATGCTCCAAGGGTGTTGAGGTAAGCTCTGAAAAGCTGATGAGCCAAGTGGTACAGGATATTCTCCCTAATACAAAACTGGCTATTCTCTCCGGCCCCAATTTCGCTAAGGAAATAGCACAAGGAAAGCCAGCAGCAACGACACTGGCCTGCGAGGATAAGAAAGTCGGCAAAACCATACAAAACCTAATTGCTACGCCTTATTTTAGGCCCTATTTAACAGATGACATCATCGGAGCGCAAATTGCAGGCGCTTTTAAGAACGTTATTGCCATTGCCTGCGGCATAGCACACGGCCTAAACCTTGGTGAGAGTGCAAGAGCAAGTCTTGTGACTAGGGGTCTGGCTGAAATTAGCCGATTAGGCGTCTCGATGGGGGCAAGAGCCGAAACATTTATGGGGCTATGTGGCGTTGGTGATTTGATGCTGACCTGCTCTTCCGAACAATCAAGAAATTTCTCACTCGGGCTTTTATTGGCACAAGGGCAAAGCCTTGAATCTATAATGAAAAGGAGCGGATCATCCCTGTCCGAAGGTGTACACACCGCCCTCACAGCGCTTAATCTGGCAGAAAAGCACAGGATTGAAATGCCGATTTCCATGGCTGTGTATAATTGCCTGCATGGTGACCTGTCACTTGACGAAGCGATGAAAGAAATGTTGAATCGCAAGATTAAGGAAGAATTAGACTTTTGAGGAATGCCATGACAGCCATTTACAAACCGTCAGAGGAAACTCTGGAAGGCGCACAAATTTCCAAAGGCGACTATAATCGTCTATACGAGAAATCTATAAATGAACCGGATATTTTCTGGAAAGAAATGGCGCAGCGCCTTAGCTGGTATAAAGAACCGACCAAGATAAAGAATACGAGCTTCAACTCTCCTGTATCAATTAAATGGTATGAAGATGGAGTGCTCAATGCCTGCTATAACTGCGTGGACAGACATTTACCCAAGAAAGAAAATTCTACAGCCCTGATTTTTGAAGGCAATGATCCGAATGAAAATTTCAAGGTGAGTTATGGCGAACTTAAGAACTATGTATGCCAGCTTGCCAATGCCTTGAAATCTAAGGGTGTTAAAAAAGGCAGCCGCGTGATTATTTATATGCCCATGGTCTGCGAAGCCGTCTATGCCATGCTGGCCTGTGCGAGAATCGGTGCGGTCCACTCGGTTGTGTTTGGTGGATTTTCACCCAATGCCTTAAAGGATCGAATCCTTGATTGCGGTGCAAATGTAGTTATTACAGCCGATGAAGCTTATCGCGGCGGCAAGACAATTCCCCTTAAAGCCAATACGGATGAAGCCCTTAAGAGTTGTATCAATGTACATACTGTGCTTGTCCTCAAGCGTACCGGCGGCGAGATTGACTGGAACGAATCGCGTGATGTCTGGTGGCACGAACTTGTCGATATTCAGGATACGCAGTGTCCTTGCGAGGAAATGAACGCCGAAGACCCGCTTTTTATTTTGTACACGTCCGGCTCGACCGGAAAGCCCAAAGGCGTGCTCCATACGACAGGCGGATATATGGTTTTTGTAGGCCTTACCCATGAATATGTCTTTGACTATCGCCCGGGTGATGTTTATTGGTGCACAGCCGATGTTGGCTGGGTCACGGGGCATTCCTATATCGTCTATGGGCCGCTGGCTAATGCGGCGATTTCGGTCGTATTTGAAGGCGTACCGAATTATCCTGATGCTTCACGTTTTTGGCAAGTCGTGGACAAACATAAAGTCAATATTTTCTACACCGCCCCGACAGCTATACGGGCGCTTTTACGGGAGGGCAATGAGTTTGTCACATCGACCAGCCGAAAGTCCTTACGGGTATTGGGCAGCGTGGGTGAGCCTATCAATGTCGAGGCATGGGAATGGTATTACAATGTCGTCGGTGACAAGCGTTGCCCGATCATCGATACGTGGTGGCAGACCGAAACGGGCGGGCATATCATCACCCCCTTGGTGAGCTTTGATCTTATACCTGGCTGGGCGCAAAAGCCCTTCTTTGGCATTAAGCTTGCGATTATGGACGGTCAAGGGCAAGAGATACAGGGAGAAGCTGAAGGAGCTTTATGTATTGCCGATTCGTGGCCCGGGCAAATGCGCGGCGTTTATAATAATCCAGATCGTTTTGAAAAAACGTATTTTGCTGATTATCCAGGTTATTACTTTACGGGAGACGGTGCGCATCGTGACAAGGACGGGAATTACCGGATTACGGGAAGAATGGATGATGTTTTGAATGTGTCGGGGCACCGCATGGGCACTGCCGAGATCGAAGATGCGATCAACCAGCATCCAGAAATCGCGGAAAGCGCTGTTGTTGGCTTTGCGCATGATATTAAAGGGCAAGGTATTTTCGCCTATGTCACGCCGCGGCAAAGCTGTGATAAACCTGAGTCTAACCTAAAACCGGAGATTATACAGCAAGTGCGCAAGATAATCGGGCCTATTGCCACACCCGATATTGTGCTTTTTGCCCCTGCCCTGCCGAAAACGAGATCGGGGAAAATTATGCGGCGGATCTTACGCAAAATAGCCACCAAAGAGTTCAATGATTTAGGGGATACGTCGACACTGGCCGACCCATCTGTTGTTGATGATCTGATTGAGAAACGAAAAGCCGGTTTATAAGAAAGGGACTTGAAATCATGAGCGAAGACTTACCAAAAATAGCTGCCAAAGAATCGGTCTGCGTGGATTTAGAAGAAGGCAAGGATTATTGGTTTTGCACGTGCGGCTTGTCCGGCAATCAACCCTTTTGCGATGGGTCGCATAAGGATACAGGCTTTAAGTCCCTGAAATTCACAGCGGAGAAAACAGGGAAAGCATGGCTATGCCAGTGTAAGCGCTCAGGCAAGCAGCCTTTTTGTGACGGAACGCATTCCAAGATATAGCCAAAACATACTGTAACGTATTGATTTTTATCAATTTAGTCTCTCTGTTCATTTTGTTTGTAATTTTTATCCTTTTCCTGTTTGTATAGTTTGTTTTCGCGTTTTAAAAAATTCCCGTCCATGGCTTTAATAGTTTGTTCCGGAATTTTCATTTTCGCTTTTTTCATTTTATCATGCTTTTTCAATAGCTTAATAAAAATCACCTTTAAAAGACTTTCGTCACCCCCGCGATGAGCGTAGCGAATTAAAACAGCGGGGGTCCAGTAAGGAGTGCAGGCTTTGCCTGCACTCGTTTTTGCTCTGGATTCCCGATCAGCGCTTGGCTGCGCCGCGCTTGTCGGGAATGACGTCTGTGGGGTTTGCTGTGTGGATAACATAAACATGCGGGGATTATAGGATAATATTCCTGTTTTGTCAAGGTGATGGTTATAGCCCCTCATGATTTTTATTTTGATAGGTGGCCGCTCCGGTTAGAGCTTTGACTTCGAGTAAGAGGCAACACCCCATAGGAACGGCCCGGAGCAGGCATCTCGGCTATTGCCTTAGCCTCTTCAAGTTCCTTTGAAGTATAAAGGTGCTTATGCCATTGATCCCCACTAGGCTCAAGCGGTTTCTTGTTAGCGATATCATGTAATATCTCTTTAAACAAGTTCACAGAAAAATAAGCAGATTTTTGTTTTAAGCTCTCTTCCGTTTCACCCTGTTTAATGGGAAAGACATCCACTTTTATGATATCGCCGTAGTCAATACGCTCATTCATATGATGGCAGGTCACGCCAAATGTATGATCCATGTTTTGAAGCGCCCACCAATAGCCCCCTATTCCCCGATATTTCGGTGGTGCCGGATGGAAATTAAGTGCACCCTCTTTGGCCTGTTCTATCACAGATAAGGGGATGATAAGATCAGATTTAAATGAGAGTATCCATTGCCCACACCAATTATCCAGATCAGGCTTGGGCATCCCATGTGACCAGAATATAGGCGTGGCCTCGGGGAAGATTTCTCTTACAGCTTCGAAACCAATTTCTCCCCAAGATGAGTCCTCTGTAATGTAAAGAACATCACAGGGAGCTATTTTGTTTATTACGTCATTAGATTGACTCATTATTGGCCTCCAATGTTTACAGGCTGAGCCTTATCCCAGAGAACTTTAAATTGCTTGCGATAGGCTTTTGTCATTGCAGGGGAATTAATGAGAGTAATCTGCGGTCCAGGCTTTACTTCAAAATCCATTATCGCGAAGGTGTCACCATATATATAAAAAGGCACGTCATGAAATATATCTTTAGAAATCCATCTATATTCATTATATTCAGAGGCACAAAAATTCGTGTCGCCTTCACAGATAATAGAGAGAACCTCAAGATCACCGCGCTTTTTTAAGACTTCTGTCATGCGCGCCAGATAATCTTGTGAAAATTCAGGTGTTATCGTATCGATGAATTTTGTTTCATCAATACCGATCATCACAATGGTTCCGCCATTTAAGCTTGCATGCTCATGGACACCATTAAAAAACCTCTGTAGCCCCTCACGTCCTATAAGAGTTACGATTTGTTCCTTGGGTTTCTCTTCAACGCCATTATAGGGTGTGAAGCGCAGGCCACCTTCATCAAATAGCTTGACCAATTTTTGCATGTTATCTTCACGCATTAATTTTGTGCCTGATTCATAATCCCTTATTGGGTTAATGCTTAAACCCACAGCATCGGCAAGCTCTTGCTGCGACATGTTCAGGTGGTGTCGTGCATTCTTCACTTGAATTGACGATAAATACATTTCTTGTCCCTAAGATTATGCAAATTATATACAATGATTTTATAAAAAAATCAACAATAAGCAGTTAATATATATTCAGCAACATATTTTAAAATACATAATTTATGTATTAATGTATATTGATAATAGCATAAGAATATTAAATAAATGTTTTAGAATTTTTTTTATATGTTTTCCTTGACAGTCGTTAGAGTTGATGTGTATAGATTGTTCTCACGAATAAGATTATGGGTACAAAATTACAATATGTATCGTGATTGTTAACTTCTTATAATAGGGGAAGGAAGATGGAACAAGTATTGGAAAAAAAGTCATATCTTATGACGGAAATGGATTTGCAGCGATTGCGATCCTTTGAGGATGCTCTCGTCTCCAGCATTCATGCTGCTGAGGAAACGTTGGAGACGGCGAAGAACAGACACCAGGTCTTTTCCAAAATACTGCAAAAAATCGAAGAACAAGATAACTGAATTCAGGTATTCTCCTCCCACTTTAATACCTGAGCCGCTCCGGCCATCCTTTATCCCACACACACACACAGGGCCGGAGCGGTATCCTTTTTGTTTCATGGCCTTTCAAGCTATTAACCCTGAGAATATTCCTCACCTGTCAAGATAAGCCTTATAGCCCCTGAGCTTTCAGATATTCGAGGGCGTGATCCTGGTCCTTGAGATACCCTTCCCAGAAAGCCAGAGAATTGACCATGATTTCCTCTTCATGGGCTTCACGGTTTGGGTTAGCGCCAAGCTTGCCGCGTGTGCCGTTATAAATCATATGATCCCCCTCTTCCAGCACATGGAGATATTTCTCCGGATGGCTACTGTGTTCGTGGACCACGAGCCGGTGCGTATAGTCAAACCCCTCTAGCGGTGAATCATCCTGTGTGCCCGTCATGTGCAATAAGGGAATTGATATCGGGCCATAAACAAGCTCTGGCGCTTCATCTGTGATATGGCCAATGGGAACGGGGCTATAGAGGATTCCGGCTTTGATGCGCTCATCCCTGAAATCGCTTAAATCATCCTTTTCCCTGGGAAAGCGCATTCCTGCCATAACTTGTGTGGTCATTGCGCCAAAAGAATGACCGGACATGCCGATATTCCCCAGATCCATGATTTGCTCTATTTCCGGATTTTCTTTGGCCCAGATCGGCAATTGATCCAGCACAAAGGGCACATCATACATGCGATTTAATGTCGTCTCTCGGCTGATTTTAACTTTCCGCAGAATATCCCAAGGGTGCCCTTCTTTGCCCTCCCACAGGCTGCTATCCGTGCCGAGATGCGTCATATGAACAATCACATAGCCATGCGCGGCAATATAGCGGGAGATAAAAGAGGCTCCGTCGCGATTGCCGCCAAAACCATGAGACCATAAGATGACAGGGGCTTTGATATCCTGATCATAATCAGACGGGTAATAGATTTTATAGGGAACAAACCGATTCTCTCTTCTGGAGTCTATAAACTCCCCGCGTTTGAGTAAAACCTTGTATGGCTCACGGGATAAAACGCTTTGAGGTGTCCAAATCATGGGTTACTTTTTGCGGAAATTATCAAGAGATATAACTTCACCGGTCTTATCACCCTTTGAAGATTTTCCGCCACCCCCGCCATCATCGGGACCGTCGTCATCGTCAAGCTCATTGAGTAAAGCCTCTTCTTCGGGGCTGTCTTCTTCCAGAGGCTGGAATTGCAGGGCAAAATTAACAGACGGATCTGCGAAAATGCTGATTGCCGCCAAAGGAATTATAAGTTTTTCTGGAATATTATTGAATGAAAGAGATACTTCGAGACATTCATTTTTAATGGCCAGATCTGAAAACTGGTATTGAAGCACAATAGTCATTTCCCCCGGATAACGATCTTTAAGGTATTCGGGGATTTTTACGCCCGGATAATCCGTGATAAAAGTAATATAAAAATGGTGGTCCCCTAAGAGGCCATGTTCCATAACCTCTTCGACAGAACTCCGCACAACACCGCGAAGTGCCTTTTCGACCATTTTATCATATCTTAGAAACTCGTCTTCATTCATCATTTGTTAGTTTTCGCAAATAACCGTGCCCGAAATCAAGCGCGGAAAAAATGTTTCTTATATTTATACATTCAAAAAAAATATTAAAGGCTAAATTTTGCTGATTGGCGGTTTTGAGTGCTGCCATTCCTGCCATGATTCAGACTGTGTTACATGCTGGATAAATAAGGGTATAATCATAACAATATAAGCCAGCAATACAGGCCATAAGAGATTGTGAAGTTTTTTGCTCGCGAGTTCCGCGTCCGTATTTTTATTCTTATAATAAAAATACGCCCATATAATAGGCACATTCCAAACCAGCCCCGTTACAAAAGGAGGCACGATCATTAATTCGTCTACTCTGTGCGTTCCCAGCCCTGAAACAAGCAATATTCCTATGGACCAATAAAAAACGATTGAAAAACCCCACCCGCCAAGGCTCATCAAAACAACCATGACCATAGATTTAAAAGATTTCCATAGGCCTACAAAGATATTTTTCTTATTCCTGATGCAATGAAATGCAAAGCCAATCAGGATCACCGTCATAGCGACTATTTCCCCAATAATATTGGCATCAACTTGGTAAAACATAGAGTCATGCATAGTTACAAACACCGAGAAAATCATAATAGCTACAAAATTAAGTAGCTGCGCCTTCCAGATTGTGAAACGCAAGGATTTTCCCTCTCCTTCTTCAAAACCGGCAGAAAAAATCCAGCCAATTGCAGCAATAATAAATGTCATAGCGCTCATGGCGCAAAAAATAATCAATAATGGCGGCGTATCATTTATATCGGTCATGACTTAAAACCTTAATTTCAAATGCTGTTTGCGTACCCCGTTAAAATGCCGGTTTCTGTTGCTAGGTACCGGCAGACCCCACTTAACCAACGTTAATTAATCAAGAATCAATTGTAGCGTCGCTACTGCTAAAATTAAGCAGCGATACGACCTTCACCTTCAACAACAGAGTTGTCGTTAGCGGCTACGAACGCAAAGTTATCGTTTGCATTTATGAATTTAGCCCGATAACGGCGGATACAATGCCGGATACCGCAAGAATGCCTTTACTGCGCGTGTCGATCCTATTTCGGCCCCGCCGCATGAGACAAATATCTTATTTCCGTCTCAAGTGGTGGAGCCGCCGGGTACCGCCCCCGGGTCCACAACGTTTATTCCGCACCAACGTTTAGTATCATAGTTGGCAAGCCAACATATCCATTATAAGAGATTTTACAAAAAATTCAAACAATCTTCTTGGTTTACGCCTATTCTTCTTCGGATTTTGCCGTCCAGCCTTCTATTAAAACACCGTGCTCATTATTTGCACTTTCAACACGCCCTAGATGAACATCAATCGTGATTTCCTTATTAATCACCTTAGTGCCCCCCCCTTTTGAATAACCCTCCATTCCAATAGGCACAAGGGAAACCAAGACTTTTGCTCGATATAACCATCTATACCTGTCCGCTATAGGACCTTGGTTCAATAAAATCGGAACATCCTTCACAATACTGCGAACATTGTAAGCCCCACTTTTTAGACTACTGACGATTTTATGCTCCTGCAAAAAGCCGACATATTCCTTCAATCCCTTTTTATCAAAGGATCTGGCTTTCTTCTCATAATCTTCCTTATAAGACTTTGAATCGTAAGATATAAGGTCTGACATTTCGGATTCAACCCATTTGGCGATATCTTCATTCAACCTGTGACGCACATGCAATGGTGATGAGTTTCCAGCCATTCTGTCTTCGATTGATGCCCCTTCAAGAATTGCATCCTGATCGGCGAAGGGCGCTTTGAGTGTTTCCGCAGGATTAGGACCTTGATTGCGCAGAGAAGGAAAAAAGAACTCCCACCAACTACTTTCTGCATATGCGGCACTTACATGTGAAAAAGTAAATATGGTGCTCAGAGCGCCAAAAAGAATAAAAGTTTTCAACTTCATGTAAAACCTGCCTTTTATTACAACCTTATCCGCTTATTCGTGAATCACTTTAAAGGCCCATACTAGCATACGTCATTATCACTATTGAAATATTTTAATACTATTTCAAATAATTCCTTTTGCTTTCCTTGCGTGGCAAAGCGGTGATCAGTGCCTTTAATATGAACCAGAGAAAACGGGCCCGAAAAAGCCCTGTCGTAGTTTTCCGGTGATGTGTGCGGGCTGGCAAGGAAAATACTTTGCTCCGGAATTACCATCTGCACGGGAATTTTACAGTTTCCGGCAAGCTCAAGGCATTTTGCATCGGGATATTCGGCTATTTCCCTGACCATGTCTTCACCCAGAACAAAAACCGCCCCGTAATTCAGTTGATATTGCTTGTATTCCGGCATGTAATGCAAATAATCACCGGTAGACCAAAAATGCGTCACATCAAAAGCCGGATCCCAAAAGCTTATAGCCTTGATACCCCCAATATCATCAGAACATAAAATCAACACCGCCAAAGCACTAAGGCTATGCGCCGTGATATAAATCTCCCTGTACATATCCCTGAAATGCTCCAGCACGGCCCTTATATCCCGCACATGGGTTGAAAGTGTCGAGTTTGCAAGGTTCCTTGAATCATCAACTCTGGCATACAGGCTAATTCGGCAATGATCAAAACCATGCTGCGTAAAAAAATCGGCAGACATGACCTCTAACATATGATCCATATTATGGGTCATGCCATGAAGATGGATAATCAACTTATCGGATCCGGTTTCCCTGATGCGTCCATATATGCCGTTTTGATCCGGCCCTTGTATCCGGAGTATTTTCTCGCTCATGGAAAACCTGCCCTATCTTTTTTCATTGCATTTATTTATAACATCCTTACACCTCGTAATGAATAGAAAACGGATATTCCTGTTTATGGAAGAACATAATACTCTCGGGCAAAGACTTAAGCGTTATAGTCAGGTTTCAGGCACAATGGTCGGACTTGCCGGAAAGCTTGCCGGAGAGCGTTATCTCGGCATTAAGATCGAGCGTCAGAATCATGCCGAAAAATTGGCCAAGGCTCTGGGAAATCTCAAAGGGCCGCTCATGAAAATTGGCCAGATACTTTCTACTATCCCCGAAGCCCTTCCAACCGAATATACAAATACATTTCAAGAACTTCAATCCAATGCACCCCCTATGGGATGGCCATTTGTGCGCCGCAGGATGAAGAGTGAATTAGGACCGGACTGGCAAAACAAATTCAAATCCTTTGAACAAGAAGCCGCAGCAGCAGCAAGTCTTGGACAAGTACATAAGGCCGTATCACTTGATGGGCGCGATCTGGCCTGCAAGCTTCAATATCCGGATATGGGATCGGCTATAGATGCCGATTTGAAGCAGCTTAAAATTATCTTTTCGATCTATGAGAAATACGACAAGGCCATTAAAACCGGACAAATTTACTCGGAGCTTTCCGAACGCCTGCGAGAAGAGCTGGACTATATTCTGGAAGCCAAATATTGCAAACTCTATGGCTATATGCTTCGTGACGAGGATCATGTCCATGTCCCTGAAGTCGTAGATACACTTTCAACTTCACGGCTACTGACGACTAACTGGCTGGAAGGCCGTAAAATTCTGAGTTTTAAGGAAAGTGATGCACAAACGCGCAATAAAATTGCCATGAACATGTTTCGCGCATGGTATGTCCAGCTTGATAACTACGGCATTATTCACGGAGATCCGCATCTTGGCAATTACACAGTTTGTGACAATCTGGACATTAACTTAATGGATTTTGGTTGTGTACGTATCTTTCCGGCCAAATTTGTCGGTGGCGTTATCGACCTCTATCATGCGTTACTCAGCGGGGATAATGATTTGGCCGTTCATGCCTATAAAACATGGGGGTTTCATGATCTGAGCAGCGAGCATATTGAAACGCTTAATATTTGGGCCAATTTCTTGTACTCCCCTATTTTAGAAGATAAAATTCGGTCAATTGGTGAAGTTACCAACGGTATTTATGGGCGGGAAACAGCCGAAAAAGTGCATAAAAAACTACGTGAAATTGGCGGCGTACACGTGCCTCGCGAATTTGTGTTTATGGATCGCGCCGCTCTTGGGCTTGGTTCCGTTTTCCTACACCTTAAGGCCGAGATTAACTGGTATCAGGTCTTTAATGAAATGATTGAAGGATTTGACACTAAAAAACTGGATGATACACAATCAAAGGTATTGGAATTGCATGATATTGTACAATAAGCGTAACATCTCACAAATACATCCGTCCTGCTATTAACTTTCTTCCGTTATCCCCAAGAAAAAATTGGGTTTTTTTACTTTTTAGTAAGGTTTTATCAACTTTTAGGCATCATAATGGTTGATGGGAATTTGTGTGCCGTTTAAATGGCGGCTTTTGCGTATACACTTATATTGGTAAACAGAAAAATCAGAATGATTTTGCAAGTGGTTAGGTCAGGAATACATGCCATTATTTAAAAGAGGCACGTTTCTTTTAAGCGAAAGAGGTAATATCTTTTTTGCCATATTCGGCGCGATTGCCCTAATCGGTGTCGTTGGTACAGTCATCATAACGACGATGCGCGGCCCTCTAAGTACAATGGTAGAAGTTCAAAACCGCACACAAGCGGAAAGTGAAATGGCTATCGCGTCCCGTCTGGCACTTCTTGAAGCAACCGAACTCGCCGCAAATGGCGATTGTGATAGTGATGGATTTGTTGAACCTCTGGAATGGACCAATGCGGCTGGAAACGGTCCGACAGGAGGAGGTTTCCTTCCCCCCGAGGTTTCTTCTTCCCGTCTTGACCCATGGGGTACTGAATACGGGTATTGTGCCTGGGATGCCGGTAATGTCATTGATGCCATGGCTTGTGACCTTAATTCGGATACTAATTATTATCGTCTTGATGGTAATGGCAGCCCTACAGATGAGACCTACACCATTATTGCTGTTATTTCTGCCGGTCCCGATCAATCATTTAGCACCACATGTACAGGCGGCCTGACGCCTGATGTGACAGTAGGCGGCGATGATATTGTTGTAGAATACACTTATCAGGGAGCCGTGACAGCAACGAATGGCCTGTGGAACCTGAAAAGCGGAGATCCTTCTGTAGCTGAAATCAGCAAAAATCTGGAAGTTACAGGTGGAGCAAGCTTTACGGCCGGTATCGATTTAACCGGAAGCACTTCAGCCCTACAGCTTGGTGCGGCGTCTATGTTGTTCCCTAATGAGGCAACGCTGACAACCTGTAACGCGGCGAATGATGGCCTTCTTCGTATTAACACAACGACGAGCCCCGATACTCTGGAAGTTTGTGACAACACATTCGGTGGCTGGGTTTCTGTAGGTGGTGCAGGTATTTGGACCCAAGGTGCAGGAAGTGACATATATTACAATACGGGCACACCTCAAGTTGGTATCGGGACGACCACCCCGAATAATACGCTGGATATTGTCGGAACGCTGGATGTTTCGGGCGCTGTGACATTTGGTTCTACGCTCGGCGTTACCGGCGCCACAACATTGGCAGGAACAACGGTCTCTACTCTACATGCTACAGGCGCAGTGGATTTCGATACAACACTTAATGTAGATGGTGCCTCCACGCTGGTCGGGGCTATAGACGCGCGAGGTGCTATATCCAATTCCTTGGGAGATGTATCCTTAAGTGATAATGTTACAATCACCGGAGGACTTGATGCACAAGGTGATGTGTCTGATAGTCTGGGTGATTTTACAATCGCGGATAACGTGGTTGTCACAGGCACATCCGATCTGCGGGGCGCAGTTTCTGATAGTCTCGGTGATCTTACACTTGGCGATAATGTTGTGATAACCGGTACCACCGATGCGCAAGGTGCTATTTCCAATTCTACGGGAAATGTAAGTATTAATGACAGCCTTGATGTTTCAAGTAATGCTGCAATAACCGGCAGTGTTACAGCTGCAAGCGGTGATATCGGCGGAACATTGGAGGCCAATGATTACACATGGAACGGCAACGATTTTACACCGGCAACTTGTTCTTCCGGTAGCTTTAACCGTTGGAGCGGTACATCCTGGGTCTGTGAGGTTGATACATCCGGTTCAGGCGGCAGCGGCATTAATGCCGGCGTGTTCGAGGTTAACGAGGTGCCTGATCCCGATGTTGTTCGTATGAAAAGTTCAGTTGGTACAGGCTACGGAACAGCGGATTTCGTGTTCGGCTCCCCGCAGCTGGCAGATGATACCGATATAACCCATGATGCCCGCATGTTCTTCGATAAATCAAAAGGCGCTTTCCGGGCTGGTGAGGTTACCGGCACGCAGTGGGACGATGCGAATGTGGGCGCGAACAGCGTGGCACTTGGTTATGCTGTAACAGCCAGTGGTCCTAACAGCACGGCAATGGGGTGGCAAACGACCGCTAGCGGTGCTTACAGCACCGCAATTGGACGACTCGCCACGGCCAGCAACTTACAAAGTGTGGCCTTGGGTAATATTACTGTTGCCAGTGGTCAGAACAGCTTTGCCGTTGGTTCTCAAGCCACGGCTAGCGGTCATCAAAGTGCAGCGATAGGTGCTTCTACTACGGCTAGCGGCCAGAGCGGTTTCGCCACCGGTAAGGACACGACCGCCAGTGGTTTTGAAAGCATAGCAATGGGTAGAGATGTCGTTGCCGGTAACGGCGTAGCGAATAGCGGCCTTGGCGATGGATCCATGGCGCTGGGCCTGATGGACAATGCTGTCGTCATTACTACACCGTCACAAGTCACAGGCCTTCAGTCCATGGGTATCTTTATGGGTGATCAGGACGGGCTGGTGGTTTCCGCCAATAACCAGATGTCCCTGCTCGGCGGCCGCCTGATGATCGACCCCAATGTTCCGGCGACACAGCTTGCAACCTCCACAGGCGGCACGCAAGACCTTGAGCTTGATGTAGAGGGCGATATCGGCGCGATTAATTATTGTGACCAGAACGGTAATAACTGTTTCACGGCTTCTTCTGTTGCTTCCGGCGCTACAGCCCTATCCGGTATCACAGCAGCCACGGCAACAAATACGATCAATAGTGGCGCCTTTGCGCAGGAATGGCAGTGGAATACACTGGCGGGCGGTACAGCTATGAAGCTGTCTTCGACCAGCACGGCAGCTGCGACAAATACGCAAAAACTATTTGAGCTTGCGCTTTCCGGAGCAAATGCGACAGCATCACAAACGACTTACGGTGCTTACCTCACCAACACCCACACAGGCGCGACATCAACGAATGTTGGTTTATATGCAAGCGCCTCCGGCGGTACGAATAATTACGCAGCCATATTTGAAAATGGCCTCGTGGGGATCGGGACTGCGACACCGAATGTTGCACTGGATGTTGTGGGTACGCTGCAGATTGCCGATGGCGGAGAGATATGTGATGCCACGACGGAAGGCGGGCTGCGTTATAATGGCGGCACGATGCAATTTTGTAACGCCAGCTCCTGGCGGGCTCTGGCAGCAGGGGGTGGCGGCGGCGGTGCCTCACTGGCGATTGACGATCTGTCGGATGCCTATACGATCTATGATGCAGGTGTAACCAGCAATATGATTATGGGCCGCGCAGGCGCGGCTGCTCTTACGGCGGGCGCGGTACAGAACCTGTTTATTGGTGAAGGTGCGGGTGCCACATCTGCCAATAGTACCGCAACAACCGACCGCAACATCGCCCTTGGTTATAATGCCCTAACAGCCCTGACATCCGGTTATGATAACCTAGCCATCGGTTATGGCGCACTTGATTCAGCTACAACAATCAATCGCAATACTGCCTTGGGATTTAATGCCATGCAGTCCTTGACAGCTTCGGGGACTATGAACACCGCCGTTGGTTATCAGACGATGCATTATTACACGGGCGGGGCGAACAACACAGCTGTTGGTGACAGAGCCATGTTCGGTGTTCTTGCAGGAAGCGGCGGCGATAACAACGTGGCGGTGGGGCAGTCTGCCCTTGAAAATAACAGGAATAAAGACGAAAGCACGGCAGTCGGTTATGCGGCCATGAAGTACGCCGACGATACGATAACTGGGGCGATTACCTACAACACCGCACTTGGCGCTTATGCGTTGCAGGGCAGCGCGACCCCGAGTGCGAATACGGGGACAGCCAACACAGCTCTTGGCTGGTCGGCTCTTGCCGCTAATACCAGTGGTACATCAAATACTGCGGTTGGTAAGGCCGCCCTTATTAGCAACACAACTGGCGATGCCAATAGCGCACTTGGCTTTAACGTCCTTGTAGCCAACACCACCGGCTTCAGTAACAATGCGTTTGGTTATAACACCATGTTTAGCAATACCAGCGGTAATAATAACGTTGCTATGGGTCGGGAATCCCTTAATGCCAATACCACAGGGTCATATAACACGGCGATCGGTGGTTTTGCCCTGCAGACTAACAATGCGAATAACCACAGTACGGCGATTGGTTTTCAGGCGATGCTAAACGCCAATGATACGGCAACGGCTGTGGATACCTATAACACGGCTCTTGGTTCTTATGCTCTGAAAGGCAGTGCGACAGCAGCAAGCAATACAGGCGTCAGAAACACAGCTCTTGGCGCTTCTACATTGAAAAACAATACAAGCGGTTCCAACAACATCGCCATTGGTACTGATGCCCTTATTGGCAACACAACGGGGTACAGCAATACCGCTATCGGCAGTTATGCCATGCTTTTAAACAGTACAGGTCAAAGCAGCGTAGCAATCGGCTATGGATCTCTATCCGCTAATACCGCTTCTCATTCTAATGTGGCAATCGGGAATAGCGCTCTTGGTTCTACGACAAGTGGCTATAATACTGCTCTTGGTACAAATGCCGGACAGGCTGGTACAGCCAACACCACCGGTACCTATAACACCTTCCTTGGCTATTATGCGCAGGCTAACGGAGCGGCTTATACGAATGCGACGGCTCTGGGTGCGAATGCCGTTGTAACAGCCAGTAACATGATGAGTTTTGGGGATTCTGCGGTTACGCGCCATGTGTTTAACGGCACGGGCGCATTATCCGTTCCTGCAGGCACCACAGCGCAGCAACCTACTGGCGTCAACGGTATGATCCGCTATAACAGCACCACCAATAAGTTCGAAGGGTATCAGAACGGATCATGGCAGGATATTATTACGGCGGGTGGCTCAACGGCCCTCTCCTCCATCACGGCGGCGACAGCCACAAACACGATTGACAGCGGCGCCTTTGCGCAGGAATGGCAGTGGAATACATTGGCTGGCGGTTCGGGTATGAAGCTATCTTCGACCAGCACG
>Ga0224501_10000714_pt1 | contig 25744 bp, 24 predicted proteins | sample SF_Oct11_sed_USG_4_FD_169105 | JGI IMG/M metagenome (GOLD analysis project Ga0224501, IMG submission 169105) | Sediment microbial communities from San Francisco Bay, California, United States - SF_Oct11_sed_USGS_8_1 | ecosystem: Environmental > Aquatic > Marine > Sediment | place: USA... | reverse complement strand
CCCTGGACATATCACTAAGCATTACAATCCCATTGAAAGCTTATGCGCATCAGTGTCGCGTGATTTTCTTGACATCGACAAGAATTGATAAGGCAAATGGAACCAGAGAAGCCGTGTCGGGGGTAATCAGATCCCTTAGCAAAGGCACTGAGAAGCCGATGTCACCAAGCGAGAAGGTTTATGATAGGAAGGGGACGAGAATGCGGTAAAGAAGTTGTGCTTGAGGTGAAAAGGACTCTTAGAGCCTCTTCCGAGCGAAGATGGCTAAACCTGCAATCATGGTGAGGAGGATTGTTAGGGTTCCGATCGGTGCTTCTGGGACGGACATGACTGTTGTTGCTCGCATTGCGTCCAAATCTTCGGCATTAGCCAAGCCTTGTCCGCCTTTCAGGTAGAAATAGGCCTTCACGCTGTAGTGCCCTACAGTCCATGTATCCGGTTCAAAGGGATCTGTCCATGTGAAATTCATGTCTTGCCCATTTGGCGAAGTGCCAGGTCCAAAATCTTCAGGGTACACCGTTTGTGTGTCTACAACATTCTCGTATGGATCTCTTAGGTCGACCGTTACATTGATCAGCCGTGTCGTCCCGTTCTCAAATAGAAATTTCTCTGTCAATAATCCCACCTTTGCTGCCAAGGGAGGATCGCCTGGGGGGACTATCTCTTCTCCATGATGATTCGTTGTCACACCATAACCTGAATTTATGGCGCTCCATGGATCGGCCAGAACTATCACGGGGATGATGAATAACGTTAGCGCCATCAATGGTATTATCAGCTTCGATTTCATTGCCACGATTCCCTCACTAAGGAAAAATGCCTAACACCCTTATAAACACCTATGGAAAAGCGTTCGCTATGTTCTAGAATTATGTTCGCCATCTTTGACGAAAAGAGAACCGACCTCCCCACGTGCCAAGCTCTGTCACTATTCAATTCCAGCTGAAGCCTAGTACGGCAAAGATGCTCTCCATAAAAGTGAGGGATCGTCTCCTTGGTCTACTATCCCCTTTTTGATCAGTCCAAATTGTTGTGCATGTCTGATTATTTCTATGAGTTTCTCAGGTTCGATTTTTTTTCCAGTTTTTTTTTCGTAGGAGCTGACGAGTTGTGCTCCTGTTGATCTCTCGGTTTCGGCTAGTGTTTCCAGAACTCCCAAGATCTCCTTTTCTTCCTTGGAGAATGTTGAATGCCATGTCAGCTGCTTGTAGATTGATTGTGCCCTTCTCTGTTCTTTTATCCGCTTCTTAAGATGCAAGACAATGACAATTGACGAAGAAGTGATCATTGTTATCATGGCGAGGGTTTCCCCCCATCCTGCGAAGGCGACTACGAAGGCTGACCATGTTTTTGCTGGTTCCCAGTATGTTATGATGCTTTGGGCTATTGAGGCTAGTTTGTTTTCTAGTTTTGGGTAGTCGTTCAGGCTTCCTAGTTCTCCCGTCCTTATGAATTGATCTAGGTATGCTATTATGCTTGTTTTTGTGTATCTGTTTGCCCATGTTGTGCCTATTCTGAAGGCTGATTTTTCGTACCAGTATAGTATGGTTACTGGTTGGTTGGATGTGACGTATTTGAAGGTGAAGATTCTGCCCGTGACTGGTGGGTTCTCGATGATCTGGATGTCTTTTGTTACGATTGGGTCAACTGTTTGTCTTCCTGCTTCTGATGGAACGACGTATAGGCAGATTTCCCATCTGTGGAGTTTGCTGTATGAGTCAGCTATCTCTACTGAGACGTACATGGGCGCGTATGATTCGTTCTGCGGATAGTACACATAGAGTAAAGATGCGTCCTGTTCTGCTATTGCTTCGAATCTTTGGTCTCGGTATACGAATTTTGGTTCGTATCCTTCGAGTGATGGCAAGAACTGTCTCGTCTCTTTCTGGCCTCCGAGTTCGTGGAGGTCCATCTCCATGATGTTATGCTGGACGAGCGTGAAGGCTGGGACTTGCATGTTTATGATTAGCGCCATGAGAATTGCTATGGCGACGATTTTTCCGAGGTCGATTCTGGCCGGTTTGATGTTGGTTGGGTTGAAGAATCTTCCGCAATAGGTGCAGAAGGGTTCATTTGTACGTTGGTTTTCTTCGCATAGTGGGCATGGTTCTGTCTTTGTCTCTTTCTTGAATATGTTGATTCTGAGGATTTTGTCGCCTATTAGGATCATGAGCACAGAGGCGAGGAAGATTAGGACTGATCCGCTTAGCGTGTGGAAGAGGCCCATGGCGGTTTCTATGTTTATTGTGTGACCTATTATGAGGGTCAGGGCTATTCTGGTGATGTTTATGGTGTATATCAGTAGGAAGCCTGTTGTTAGCCATGCGAGTTTTTTTGGTGGTGTGCCTTGGGATATGTAGGCGAAGAATAGGGCGAAGACTAGGAATCCTATGAGGCTGTAGGCTCCTGCGCATGGTATGTCTATGATGAAGGGGATTTGTCGGCCTGTTGGTGTTTGGATGAGGATTGATGGTGCTTCGTATGTTGATGAGAGGGTGACTGGGTAGTTCAGGGTTTTTAGTATGTTGTATGTTATGGTTGTGGTTAGGGTTGAGAGTTGGGCGCTGGCCTGGTAGGCTTCTTCTCTGTATGGGATTATGAGTAATAGTAGGAAGCTTAGTGGGAAGGCTAGGTTTTTGAGGTTTTGGATTCCTGTTAGTAGGACGGCGCATCCTGTTGTGAAGATTGTTAGTGAGATGAGGTGGTATAGGAGGGTGTTGAAGGTGAAGGATCCGTACACATACAGCATTAGTGCTGATAGGCAGAGTGATACACCTATTGTATCTTTTGTGATTTTTTTCTCTGGGTCTTCGATCTCGAGGGTGAGTTGGGCTTTGATTATGTTTCTTTTCTTGTAGATCATGTATATTATGAGGAATGGGAGTGCTAGGATGTAGCTTGCCATCTCATTGTTTAGAGCGTCGTCCCATAGGATCGTTAGGTCATGCCAGTACACGGCGATGATACATAGGGTGATTACTGGGATCTCTAGGCCGATCTTCTTGATTCCTAGCAGGAAGTCTCTTTTCGCTAGGTTTTTGGGAGGCTGTTGTCCTTGCATAGAGCTTCGTTCCGTAGATTATTTATTTTGCGCGTGATCTATTCAGTCTCAAGGTTCGATAGAGTTTGGCAAGTTCCAGTTCCTCCGGTTCGCGTTCTGGTTTGAGGAGGTCCTTTGAGTGGTTTCTGGGTCTTAGGATTTCCTTGTGTGTTGTGTTTGTTTTGTGTGTTGTTTGTGGTGTTGTTGTTTGGGGTTTGACTGTTTATAGTTTTAAGGTTGCTGTTGGTGAGGTTAGGATTATTGGGGTTGGTGTGGGTGTTTATTGGGATAGTAATTGCGATAATCCTGTTGAGTCTTTGAGTTGGGGCAAGATCATTGTCGATCCTTTGGGCTCTGAAGCGTCCAAGAACGTTACGTTTTATGTGAGGAATGAAGGTAGCAGTCCCGTTGCTATTCGGTTGAATGCTACTAGTTGGTCTCCGCTTGGTGTTGAGAGGTATATGCGTTTAAGTTGGGATTATGATGGGCGTGTTTTGGGTGTTGATGAGATGGTTAGGGTTAGGCTTGTTCTTTCCGTTGATTCTGGGATATGGTACGAGTTTCCGAGGATACAGGAATACAGTTTTGATATCATTATATCGGCTGTTTAGACTATAGCTGTGAGTTGCGCAGTTGATCCGTGTTCTACTGCAGAATCCGGTAGTGTGCTTCGATCATGTTGTTTCTTAGCAGGCAGCTTTCCAGTATTATTGGTCTGTTTGTGACTCTGGTTAGTATGCATGCTATGGAGCTTGTGATGGGGCAGCCTATGTATGGGCAGATGTTATGCATTCTGCTTGCTAGTGCGCAGAGATCTTGGCATGCAACGTTCTTCATTGTCGCGTGGGCTCTTCCTTCTTTGACGCTGATTTCAAAGTCCTCAGCCAGTTCCAGTTCCCGGGTTATGAGAGTTGGTAGAAGTTCAATTAGAGAATCCGTTTCTAAGTCGTAGAATTTCAGTCTAGACTTTGTCTCCAGAAGATCTGCGAGAGCTAAGCCGGGCGGCGTTAGACGAAGCCCCTTCGGTTTTCTTGTGAACGCTTGCTCCAGCGCTGCTTCGATCTCGGTATCTTTCTCGGAGATGTATACGAATTCGTTTTTCATTCCTCTTAGGTAAGGTAGGTATAGTCCTCTGGGGACAGGAATGTAGACTGGTTTTCCTTTGAGGTTTAGATCTTTGATTATTTGGTCGATGGCGGAGAGGCTTGAACTGCTCATGTAGTCCATTATTTCGCTCTTCACATATTTGCTGGGTAACACTAGCGTGAAGAGGCAGCCCCAGAGAATGAGGGTTAAGCCCACAAAAGCGAGAACTGTAGACTGGTAGAGGATGGAGGAGACTGTTCCCAAACCACCCAAAATCAGCAGAATCAGCCCCACCAGCACGATCCTAGTGGTCATCGGGAACGATGCTCCTGTACTCGCTACATAATCATAAGGCAAGTTCTCCTTATATACTGGTAGGGGACTCCTTGAGTGGTGTGGGTGTCTCATCCTTGCTCTGCCCGCCTGGAAGTCTGCCTTTTGGTCACTAAGGTTGAAGGGTCATCCATGTGTTATAGGCGTGCACTGAAACCGCTATAACGAACGCGAAACCTGATGCCAGAGCAGCCATTGTCAGTCTTTTCTTGTCGATCATGAGCTTTTTTCCAGGGAGGGAGCGGAGCAGTTCGGAGGCGGTGAGGAGAAGGACTGCGTTGAAGGCGAGCCATAACATCAAGTCGAGATAGGTTAGGGGAAATTGAGGAATCAACTCCATGCTATAGTCTCCTGAATCTCGTTCCCACGAAAACTTTCTTCCCGAGTGAGACGGGACGGTCCTCATGTTTGTCTATGTGGAAAATCTCCTTGTTCTTTAGATGCATCTCTAGTCTTTGTGCAGATAGTATTGGTTTCTTTTGTTCGCTCGATATTATCGCTGTCTGACTCTTAAACTCTTTGAGAGCAGTTCTCTTCAGATCTATAAATTTAGAAATATCAAATCCTATCATGTTACCCTTAAAAAAGTTGAGAATAGAATCTATTATAGGTCCAGCTCTTGAATAAGTTTGTGTAATTGAATACCTATATCTTAGTATGGGAAAGCCTGATTTCTTCGTTGCGTTTCCTACTATTCTATTTGTTGCACGGTGATCTGAATTAGAATCTCTTTCGTAGGGGTAGTAAATTTCTGCTGGCTTTTCTTCCATCAAGATTGCAGAGACTCTTTCTTCAGCTTCTTTCTCATAATGTTCAAGCATGCCGTCCTCGAAGTCTAGGAAGAGAACGTTTCTACAGGGAACGCCTAAGATTCCTGTAGCCTTCTCGATCTCCTTTTTCCTGATTTCTTTCAATTCTTCAGGCGTTGGGTCTGACTCTATCTTCAGAATCTCACTGAACGCGTGTCTGCCATCTGTCATGACAACTATTATGACGTCGTCGCCTTCTTCCACTTTCCTTGCAATTGTACCACCGCAGCCAAGTGTTTCATCATCAGGATGAGGCGCAAAAATTACCATTCTGCTTCTTTTGTTCATTTGAACGTGAACACCCACATATGTGGACCAACATCTAATGATAATCAGCATCTGCCAAAGTATAGAACCATTCACTGGTCTCAAGAGCTTCTATTGGGGTCAAGTCATACACAATTAGCGGTGTTGTACGTGCTCTTATTAGTCTTGAAATTTGATTCGTCCGGATGAAACCCATTTTCATCAAGAGTGCAGCATTTTTGTGCCACTTTGGGAACCAGCAACGGGCGTAATCGATCCCTTCATCCTTACCAATCTTAACAGCCTCGTCGATAAGCTGTAACATTGCCCTCTGTTCGTCTGGTAAAGTCATCAGATCAACAATGTCAAGCGTGTTCTCTCTCTTTCTTATTACCATATAACCAATTGGTTCGTTTTCCCTAACAGAACGGCCTGCGAAAAATTCATAGCAACCGAAGTGCCTCGAAAATCTCCAATTGAGAAAACTACTTGTACGCTCCAAAACAACTCTGAAATTTCTGCGTGCGCGTTCCCAGAGGATGTCAGTTTCCTCAGAGAAATTCTCAAGTCTGTGAATTTCCGTGGCGTTTCCCTTGATGTTTCTGATGAAAAGAGCCTTCGAAGCGCGATTTAGGTTACTCGAAATCTTCAATAATGATCTCCCAAACCACCGAACCAAATCGTTCGCAAACTTTCTTTTAGAAAGCTGATCGTAGTTCAAAATCTTAACATATTCTGAAGGAAAGAATCCGTTTTTCCAGCCGAGACGAATGAAACCTTTATACGCCATTTCTGAAGGAAACCCAAATATGAAATGATAACGATCGCGAGCATCCGAATAAACTTTCTTGGCTAGAGTAGTGAATATTCTTTGTCTCCTATAATCAGGATGTGTGGCAGTATCGACTGATTGTGCTGCACTTACCACTTTAGAGTGAATCTTAACCTTTTCAGGTATTATTGCGTAATGTCCTACTATTTTGTCATCTTTCTCAGCTACCCAAATATCTCCCTTTTCACCCCAAAAACCATTCGGATTAAGTTCATACTTCCACTTCCACCATTCAGACGTGAATCTAGATTGGGTCTCAAACCCAGAAGTATTCAAGAGTTCCACTATTCCATCTACGTCCGAAAAATCAAATTTTCTTATAGAGACATCACTTTTCTCGCTCAATTCTAGTCACTACAGCTATTACTGCTTCGGCTGTATTGTTTGCGAGTTGGCAAGTCATCCGGATTCTTAGATTGGAGTTTCATTTGTCTTGCCTGTTGTGATTATCCTGTTCGCGTCTAAGCCCATGTTTGGTTTAGTTGAATCTGGTTTTTGTATGCTCGAGAGATTGCTTCTAAATCTTTGAGTGCGCCTTGTCCTGTGGGTGATGGAGGTATGTCTTTGATTAGGCAGTTGGTGAAGTGTTGGAGTTCGGCAAAGTGGGATTGGTAGAATTTTGAGGATCCGGTTGTTAACATTTGGACTGCAGTCAAGAGTCGGTTGGGGGAGAGAAGCTGTGCATTGGTGTGTTGAAGCGTTCCGAATAGTTCAACTTTCAAAGCGAAATCTTGAGAGAACCAACCAGCGTTTATTATCCCGACAGTTCCTGACTTGAATCTAGCCAAGCAAGTGGCTGAATCCTCGAAGTTCATGTTGAAGCGGTATCCGAGACGGCTTTTGATGTCTGTGATTTCGCCGAAGTACCATCTGAGAAGATTTATCATGTGGACGCCAGTGTCTATGAGGGCTCCGCCTCCTGTTAGTTCTTTCTTGAACCACCATTCGGGTACGGGTTTTGGAGTGTGGCTTTCCGCTCTGTGGAAGAAGGGTCCTGTGCTTATGTACGTGGCGCAAGCCAGTTCTATATCTCCTAATGTTCCGGTTTTGATTTTTTCATTGGCGTTGCGGAATGTCGTGTTGAATCTCAAGGGATAGCCGATCATCAGTTTCACTGAGTTTCTTTGTGTGGCTGAGATTATCTGCTTTGCTTCTGCTGTGTTTCTCGCTATTGGTTTTTCCAAGAAGATGTGTTTTTTGGCTTCTGCTGCCTGTTCTGCGCATTGCAGGTGGAGATGTGTGGGTAATGCTATGATGACGGCGTCGATTTCAGGACTTTTTAGTAGATGTTCGTAGTTGGTGAATGTTTTCTTGACGCCAGCATCTCTGGCTGTTTTCAGCGCTTTCTTGGATAGATCTGAAACTGCTACAAGATCTGCGCTGTCGAGTTTCATGCAATGTCGAAGGTGAATCCTGCCTATGTATCCAAGTCCGATTAGTCCCAATCTGATTTCATCCATTTCTGTCGCTTTCCATTGTGTTTGTCGCTACTCCAATCCAAGTCTTTTGCCTAGTCCCGTGTTGACTGCTAGGCTGTAAACCTTGCTCATCATCTTGCCTTTCAGATTCTTTTTGGGATATCTATCTTTGAAATAGTCGAGAGGTTCACCTTTCGGGATAAACTCTGTGTTTCCCAAGCCTTCTCTACTTGCTAGTTGGATATATCTGATTGTTCTCGGGTTTACTCCTGCAACCTCTGCTGCCGCAACATCAATGGCCACGGGGTCTTTGCTTGCCATTACCAGCCCTAGTTTGCGGGGTTGAATGCCTGAAACGATAATGCCATCTATTAGGCAGAGGTCGAATTTCATCGCTTTGTTTATGGCGACGATTGCTTGCTCAAGTTTGGGATGGTATCGGAACTTCTTGGGATATGGATTACAGCCGAAAATGTTCTTCAACGCGCAGGTGATCTTGATATTTTCCATGGTGTATTTAATTTTTGGTATATTGATTTTCAGATCTGCGTTCTGGATTGTTTGAGGCACCTTTAAGCGGAAGGCTTCTCCTCCAGCCATTACCTCGATAATACCGTTTTTGTCTTCTGAGAGATTGATTAGTTTTACGTTGTAGTCTTGAGCTAGTTTTTCATAGCCAAGCATTTTGAACGCGTATTTACACGTCATGGCTGAGGCGTCAGATTCCACGATAGAAATATTCGTGTCAGTCGAAATTCTTTCACGAATCAAATCGATTAATGCAGCTACGAACTTTGGATCCGTAGTTTGGCCGGTAGAGTAGTCCCAATAATAGCACATGTTAGGTTTGATAACAACATTTTTGCTTTGTTTTTGGAAGCGGTAGTCTATTAGTTTCAGTGATTCAAGAATTGCCTGCTTTATTGAATCTCTGCTGTTTTTTCGAATTTTGACAAAACTAACCAAACTCATATTTGCGTCCTTCTTTTCATCTTATTAGCACATGCATTCAATCACTTCTTTATAGCATGTAGTAGCAAAGAGTAGCCGCCGCGCGCTGTCTTGACACTCCTCTGCCAAAATCAATCAACGGCTAACTATTCCCTCGTAGATGTCGCAAAGTCTTTTTGCTATGACCCCTATAGAGAAATTCCTTATTACTTTCTCTCTGGCTGCCCGGCCGAACTTGATTCTGGTCTTCTTGTTATCCAATAAATACTGTATTGCCTCTGCCAATTTCAGAGGATTACTTACTGGAACTAGAATTCCATTTTCAAAGTTTCGAACAACTTCAGGTACACCGCCAACGGGTGTTGCTATTACTGGGGTCTCACATGAAAGGGCTTCCAAAAGCGCGACTGGCAATGCCTCCGAAAATGAGGGTAAAACAAAAATTGATGCTTTTTGATACCACTCTACGATATCCGCTTGATCTAAAGCTCCTAGATACGTTATTTTGTGCTTTCCTTCTCGGTTTATCTTCTCTATACTTGTATTGAACAGATTTTGATAATAACGAAGGTCGCAATCTGCAGGACCAATAATAACCAGGTGGATTGATTCTTCAAGATAGCGTAAAGATTCCAGCAAAACATGTAGACCTTTGCCAGACGTTATTCTTCCTACGAACAAAAGTAGATTGTTTTCCTTCTCTTTTCTGGGACAAAATAGTCTGACATCTACCCCGTTAGGCAAATAGGCGATTTTTTCTCTTGGTATACCTAGATCTATCAAATCTTTTCTCATTTGTTTCGATATTGAAATGTACAAATCCGCCACATGCTTCAATATGGCTCTGCTTAGATGATATCTTTTGAAAAAGTCGACGCTAATTCCGTGTAAGTGGAATATCTTAGGTTTTCTAGCAAGAATCGAGAACAAGGGAAAACTGAAATCTGCCTCGTGAAAATGTATAACGTCATACTGTTTCAAGAGATTCGCAAATCTTCCTGGAATGAGATTGACTCCTAAAGTGATTCTAGGCGAATGCTCAATTGGCAACCAATTTAATGCTGGAACTTTAAAAACAGTGATTCCATCGATTCTTTCTATCTTTCCTTGCCATTTAGGGCTCCATTTCCGATCCATATTGAAAGTCATGACATCTGTGTGTACACCATTTTTTTTGAGCAGTATTGAGAGATTTCGAACAACGGTTTCTGTTCCGCCCTTGATCGGGTAGTAGCCCGGTGTAACCATGATAACTCGCAAGAACTCACCTTTCATTCAATGCGTGCTCTACTTTCGTCATTCAAATCTTTTTGCACGTACCAGTTAACAACAGGCCGCTTCAAAAAACTCGTAAAAATGGGAACGAATAAATCTTGGGCTGTAGTTGAAGAATTTTTTGGGCCATCCTATGCTCGCTCCGTAACATTTCTGTACATCATTTTCACTCATGATCAAATCTCTGGATGGCGTGCTTAAATCTGGGTCTACTTCTATCAATTTGAGCTCTCGAAGAAGGTTAATCTGCTTCAATAGTAATTCAAATCTCTTGAAAAGTGACCCAGCTTCTTTGAGAGGTCTTTCACGAACTCTAAAAAGGGTTCGTGGGTTGCCTTTGTAGTAGATGGAGTCCCAGATATTTTGGTTTACGTATAACGTGGGGTGCAAGTCAAAAACCGCCACTTTACGCTTCAAGATCGCATACAAGAGGCATTGATAGTCGGATAGGCCGCCTTTCCATTGTTGGGTAAAGGTGTAAGGGTAGAAGGTGACTCCTCTGTAATGGACTGGTGCTGAAGTGGAAATATTAGATGAAAAATCGAATTTTATGCCGAGATCAACCAAGGCTTCTAAATGTGGCGGAGTCCAACTCATTCCAGGGGCACGGTAGGCTTCTATTTTCTTCGGATGAAAGAGATCTTGGAGAAAACAAATCCCGCCTTTTCCCTCTACTTTTCCCGTCAGCGGGTCAATGTGCGAGGTTTCTCTCTCTAAAGAGATCGAATAGGCTTGGCGATAGCTCTGGATATCGGCATATTCTTGAATGATGGGTCGAACCGAGTGGCCAGATGAGTGAAAGCCAATTTTATGATCTTTGAGTAGATCCAAGATTTCCGGGGAATTGCTTAGTTTTTCGGCCATGTGTCCAGTGATGAAGAATATGGCTCTTAGTCTGTATTTCTTTAGCATTTCTAAAACAATGCTGAGTGCATCTATTGCATTTGCATTTATGAAATCTTCAATATCAAATGTTAGTAATAGTCTGTGCATGATCTCTTGCCTTAATTGGCTTTGAGAGATTTCTACCCGTGCTGGTTTGATTTCCAGATTTCTGCAAATAGAATGAATAGTTTAACAGCTTTGGAATGTTAACACGCTAGTTTTCCATCTTGATTGGTTGATTTTTGTTTAGAGATTCTTCAATGCACTCAAGAAGTCTTACTGTCTTCCTTCCATCTTCTGGTGTTACAGGCGGATCTAGATCGTTTTTTATGGAGTGTATATACTTATTGAACAAAATGTATTGTGGCAGGCAAGCCAGCACATGACGATTACTAAGGTTACTAAGGAGAGATTTTGTCCACTTTCTTATAACCATTTTCTCGTCCCAATAGAGACCTTGCAGAAAGCTTTTAGGACGTTTTCCTTGTTTGTCTATAAAGTAGTTATAGTTTAGAATCTGCATTTGCTTGCCGTGAGAGCTTATCAACTCAAATATTATTTCTAGCTCTTTGGCAAGCCACGAGATTTCAATGACCCCAATGGCTTGGCTTGGAGCATTTAACAGCGTGATAAAATGGTCATAAACGGGATATTTCATTTTTTCACCCACAGCAGAAACCTCGTTTATGTCTTTCAAAAAGTGTAATTGCAGATATGCTGCGTGAGTGCCTGTCTCCCACAGGACGCCCCCTTGCTCTGGGGTCATGATCCAACTTGGCGCTCCAATTAGCTCAGGGCTCTCTCTGACTGAGACCCTGAAATACATAAGGGGAAATTCTCCTGAATCAACCATGGCTTTGGCTTGCATAACTTGAGGTAGGAAAAGTTGGTTATGGCATATTGATAGTTTGACTCTATGTTTTGAAACCTCATGGATTATCTTGTCGCAGTCTGTTGTGCTTCTGGCCATCGGCTTTTCCAGCAAGATATTGTGTCCGAATTTTGCAGCTTCACAGGCAATATCCGCGTGTGTCGATGTGGGTGTGCATATATCCACATAGTCTAGGTTTTCCATTTCGAAAAGCTCTAGATAATCTCTGAAAGCTTTCTTGATGCTGTGGCTTTGAGCAAAAGCTTTGGCTTTCTCTAAGTTGATGTCCGAAACCGCTGCAACGTGTGCTTCCCGTATATGTTTGTAGGCGCGCATATGCAGCTCCGAGACTCTACCACATCCAATCAAACCGATTTTCATTTACTCACCTATAGATCATCCATGTTAATGTATCTAGCAAAGATGATTGATCTATCCTCCTTTTCAGGTGTCAACTCCGTCTCCACATCAAGCTTTCAGCTAGCGCGCGCGCTAGCGCTCTTATCCTCCAACTGTTAGGAATAGGTCGATCGTTAGAGATCTCAGATCTTTTGACACTTTCCATCTTAGATCGAATTCTTATCATTAATCCATGGGAGAAAAGCAATCCTTTCCATAAGGGTGTGGGTTTTCCTTCCCTAAAGAAAGTCAATTCTCCCCACTTACGCAAAAGTGCAAGTTTAGGGGCTCTATCCACGAATTGGTTCCGCAGAGATGGTGTAAGAATACCTTCGTAGTCTGTCGTCAAAATGATTTCTGAACGCGCAACTCTTCTTGCTTCTTCAGAAACAACTTGAGAATCTGCAACATGCTCAACGACATCCAAGAGTATTACAAGATCAAACGTCCTATTTACAAAGGGAAGGTGTTCAGCGTCTCCTAACACGACGTTAATGTTTGGATCTCGTTTTAGTGCCTTTTTAAGCAATTTCTCAGAGAAATCCAGCCCTATTCTACATTTGAAACTCAGGCTTGCTAAGGCTTTGCCATCACCACAACCAATGTCCAGAACGTTTCCATAACGATTTTGGTTTTCTTCAATGCGCTCGAGAACGTAGTTTCTATAATCATCCCTCGATTCTAACCAATTAACTTGCTTGTATTCGACATCATAATGTCTCTTTGACATTTTTCTAACATGGCTTTCTGGAATATAACGAAGCAGAAGACGCTGTTCCAATCTCTGTCTAAGGATGTTGGATGTATTTCTAATAACATTTGCAATATGAGGCATTCTATCTCTTACACCTTACCTCTTTAATGATCACTATACGTTTTTCAATCTCGGCTTTCTTTATGTTGATGTCTGAAACGGCTACAACGTCAGCTTCTGGTATGTGCTTATAGGCACACATGTGTGGCTCGCGGCTCTTCCACAACTAACCAAACCAATATTCCTTAACCATTGAAATCTAGGGAAAAGATAGCTAGCGCGATCTAGCTGTCCACATTCATATTGATCGCACTTCTTCCATTTGAATAGATACCACTCAGGTCTTGTAGAAAAGTCAGCTCACTCGTGTTCCATGTATGGCGAACACCTACAACGGTTCCTTCGATCACGTTCAACGATCGCATATACACTACACCATTGGCTGCTATCTCCGTTGTGTTGGACAATATTTCAATGTAGCCCATATAAACCATGCCATACGCTCTCAAGTCGCTACGGGAGTAGAAGCAGGCGTAAATTCGCGTGCGTCCAACCTCTATGTGATCTGATAGCCATCGTGCTCCAAATACGTTGTAGCCGTCAGTGTAGCCGAAGTGGCCATATAATCGTAAAGGATCCATTCTATTCTTGCTCAACGGTACCGACCAGCTGTCGCTTTGGGTCACCTCATACACAAAGCCTGTTTGAAAGAGGAAGTAAGGAACTAACAGCACCAGAAGAAGAATTGATGCCTTCGCCTCCGTCTGCTTGCTAACAAGACTTGTAGTAGTGTCTGCACCCAATGCGCATAAGGGTGCAAGGAAAAAGAGCAATATGTGGTAAAACCTTGTCATATTTAGAGTGTTCGCCAAGCCTGGGACCGCTATAAGCGCGATCAAAAATGCCATCGCTAGCGAGCTAAGCAAGAAATACTCTATATCAAGATGAAATTTCACTCGACCTGTAATCAAACCGAGGAAGCCAGCAACAATAAGGGCTTGCGTAAGGTATGCAAACATTCTGCTAATTGTATTCCAGATCGAGGGAGGTGCTTCGATTCCCAAGCCTCTAAGGACTGTTTGCCCTCTTGAGGCTGGGTCGAAAAATTCGCCTAGTTGTTTATAGACATAATCTCCAAACTCCGTGAAACTATTAAGAGTGGCTGAACGCGAGGTGTAAATGTACCATGCAAACATTATCACAAAAAATAAGACAACCATACTTGGGGTGATGTTTCTACTTGGATGTTTCAAGATGATTAGAGAAATCATAGTAACAGAGATGAAGAACAGAAAAATCTCTGCGAGTGCATAGTGCGACGTAACCAAGGCAAAACTGAAAATCATGAAGCAGGCCGCTTTGCTGTAGGGTTTCATTCTTTTGTTCAACATAACAAGTAGCAGTAAAACGAAAAATAATTCTGCGATCATCTGCTTGCTTAGCCCCAGCATTTCGGTGTAGAACGTTGACTGCGCCATAAAAAGGAAAGACGATATGAAAGCATATTTCTTGCCTATGTACCCTTGCCAGATTTGGTACAGACCCAGGGGTACTAAGGAGAAAATTGTTGGAAATAATATCTTGTACATCCATATAGGATTTATGTTTAGTAGCTTTGAATAGATTGTGGGAAGAACAGTAACACTCAACATTGCGTTTAGTCTACCATAAGCTGTCCAGATACCTCCGTGGTATGGATTGGTTGCATTCCAGTATGCGCTGTTTTCTGTACTCTTGAAGGCAAAGTATTCACCAGTGACATCTGAGCCGAAGGTAACTATGTAGTTGGATATAAACGAAGAATGAAAAAGGAGTGAAATGGCAATAGTAAGCACAGCGAAAAAATAAAGCTTTGGACATAACAGCCTCTCAGACATAACTCCTACAAGGAATAAGAAAGCAATCGCTACCATCATAAAGAGCAAAATCAAATTATTCTCATAAGCATTTACCCATATTGCCCCTACAATGCTCAAAATCGGAAGACATGCAAAGAACAACGCAGACGGAGAAGTCCAAAGGGATCCCCCGCTCCAAACTTTAACATCTTCTCTTCTCAGACAGACTAGAACTCCACCTATGAGGATAAGGCTGTTCAAAATTATCATCAAAGGCATTAGCGAAAGCGGCTGCGATATGCCGAATAGGAAACATAATTCATTTACAAAAAGTCCCGCGAGCATCAGAAAAGCAACACTAAGTCCCACCGAGAAAAGAACTGTTTCCAATCCGTCAAGATCATCCATTTTTAGCAGCTTAATAATAACGAATCCAGGAACAAAGGTGAAATAGAGAAATCCAACAACCTGCCGGGCAACAGGAACATCAGCGAACACCATGGCATACACTATAGACTGTAAAAACAGTACAATCACTAGAAAATCCCTTGATTTGAACTTAGCCACGACGGAACTCATCTAGCCGAACCCCACTTTCTGCACCTTTAGAATGCTGCATCTAAGTTCCTTATTCATCCAGTTTATCGTAGTCTTCTTCACGAAAGACTTTTAAAAACATGGAATCATAATATAGTTCAAGCGTTCATAACCAGTTTATCACTTAAGATGGTATATGCCTTAACGCAAAAATGAAGAACGAAAGAGTGAAGAGATTGCAAAACATAAAGTCCTTTACAATTTTCTCAGTCTCAATAATGTTCATGGGAGTTTTCGTTCTCTCTCCCGCGATTTCTTCGTTAACGCACAGTTTTACTATAAGAAGCACCGGCGAAATCCAGCCAACTGCGAACGTGACCGCGAGAAGTGGTTCTGCGAGAGATGTTCAGGCGGCAGTAGACTGGGTCGTAGCGAGTGGCGGTATAGGTAGCGTATACATTCCAGAAGGAACTTTCAACTTTGTAGAGGTTGGAGAATCTTGGACTGGTGCAAGGGTCAATATTCCTGCTGGGGTGAATCTCTTTGGAGCACCCACAGAAAGAGACGCTAACGGTCAAGTAATAGAGTGGAAAACTGTTCTAGCCATGCCTTGGGAAGTTCCAACAACTGGTCCAGATGACATGCCAGTGTGGTTTTCGGTTCAAGGCGACGGCAGTCCAGATGTGTCATTTAGATTCTCTGACATTAAACTGGTCGGCTGGAGATTCTACGATACAAACTCGATTACCATGTATATCGGATTGCGCATCTACGAAGTTCAGAACTTTCGAGTAGACCACTGCAATTTCCAAGACATTGCAGGAAGTGCCATCCGTGCAGGAAGTGGACCCATATATCCTAACCGTAAAGTAATCAGCGGAGTGATAGATCATTGTAGATTGGTGAACTCTATAGGATTGCCAGCTCCTTATGCGAGCAGAACCCTCGACTATGGAATTAATCTAAGACGATGGGCATGTGATGTTTGGGATTACGACATCACTAATGTTTTTGGAAAGTACAACAACTACACGATCTTTATTGAAGACAATTACTTCAGCAAATGGAGACATGATGTAGCTTCAAACGATGGCATACACTACGTTTTCCGCCACAATCTTGTTGAAGGAGACTATGGATATGGTTCGGTAGATGCACATGGTTCATATGCTGTCGTTGGTATGTTAGGAGTTGGAACCAGAGCAGTAGAAATCTATGAAAATGTGTTTAAAGATCCTATTACTTTGCCTGATATGTCTCCACCTTGGGCGATTCATCTTCGTGGGGGATCTGCTGTCGTCTTCAATAATATAGTTCAGGGATACAATGATTTTTTGGCTCTCAGTAATGATGTTGGAAATCGTGAGCTTTGTCCACAATGCTTTACAAGCGATACCTACATTTGGAATAATGATATAGGAGCAGCACATTTTTGGCAGTACCTTGAATTAGGTCTAATTGAAGGTGATCACTATTTCTTGCGTGTGCCAAACTTAGCAGAAGACGGATTTGAATATATGCCATACCCATATCCTCATCCTCTGACACTTCAGGAATAGCCTGGTAGGAAAGCGTGTAGGCCAGAACGACAAGCTTTTCAAAGCAATATGTGACATTGTGTAGGTATGATCGGGGATACAGCATTTCATTTCATTCGATATATTGTCTCCAACCTGTCAGCAATACTCCGCCTAGTTGATTCCGAAGAATAGGCATTCTTCGCACCAAGTCTTCAACCATAAGAGCAAGATACAGCAACACTACAGATAGGTTGGAGATTTTCTCCAGCATAGATACCGGAATTATGCCAAACATAAATACTTTCGTGTTCATTTTTGCTCCTCGTAGAAATTCCACTAATTCCTTCTGATGAAACCCGCTTGCTTGGAACTCTACCAACGAATAGTCTTCCTCAGTATTTTTGAATCGTTCTTCAACGCGAAAATTCTTGCGAACCAAGTGCAGTAATCTATGGAGGAAACTGTCGCCATTTGGTTCATAAATACTAACTTGTTTTGCTGTTTTCACCATTTCTGCCAGGGCTGTCTTCCAGTCCGGAAAGTGATGCAGTGCTTGAAATGTCGTGCTTATGTCAAACGCGTCATCTTTGAAAGGTAGATGCAAAGCATCAGCAGCTATCAATTCGATTGATCTTCCTAGATCCTCGCGACACAGTTTCAGCATTTCAACAGAAATGTCTACTCCAACCAACATCTCGCAGTCATTGGCAAGCCACTTGAGGTAATCTGATGTCCCACATCCAATGTCCACTACGCTTTTGTTCCTTAATCCATGAAGTGACGAAGCCATTTCAAGATACGCCTTTCGATAGGTGAGAGCCCTTATCGTCATCAACCGCGCGATACGAGGATCGGGAGAACGATTTTTGCGTTCAAGCCGCCAAGTTCGGCCCCAATGGTCCCATGCTCTCAGATTGGCCCTGACAACCTCCAATTCTCTATTCGAGCACACCCTCCACAATTCATCTTTTTCATTTTCGGGTCCCAAATGTATTCCTCAAATCTCTTCTTGGCGACTCACTGGCACAGGTCGCTTTTCATCTAAAGATTTTTCGATGCATTCGAGAAGTCTGATAGCGTTCCTTCCATCTTCCGGTGACACGGGTGGTGGGTCGTCCTTCTCCAGACTTTCCACAAAGTTTCCAATAAGATTAACATGGGAGAGCATTTTTCTCTTACGAAGGTAATTGACTCCAAACTGCATCCATTTCTTCAACACTCTTTTTTCATCCACGTAGGCGCCCCGCACTGCATCGCCAATACTGTATGGAGGTCTTTGCGATTTCTCGGTCAGATACTCATGATCCAAATCTATCTGGACTCGTCTGCCATCAGAACCGCAGAACTCATACGTCATTTCTGCTTCAGTTGCTAGCCAAGAAATATCCATGACCCCGTATTGTCTATTCGGAGTTCGCAGAAGAACCGTAAACTCATCGTAAACGGGATATCTCACCTTGCTTCCCATTGCATACACTTCACTGATGTTTGGCAAGAAGTGCAGTTGAAGATAAGCATGATGGCATCCTACTTCCCAGAGAACCCCTTTCTGTTCTGCAGTCACATTCCAATCGTTAGCCAATCCCATTGCCCTCAACAGTTCAAAGTTCTCCTTGTGCACAGTCTTGAAAGATGTCAGATCGAAAGACTCCGAACCCACCAACGATCTCGCTTGCATGACAGAAGGAGCAAACAATTGGTTGTGGCACACGCAAAATCTGACTCCATTCTTCTCTGATTCGCTTATCATCCTTTCACAATCTGAAGTGTTAAGGGCCATCGGTTTCTCCAGCAGAATATCACGCCCGGATCTAGCGGCATCACAAGCTATGCTGGGATGTGTCGACGTTGGAGTGCAAATGTCCACGAAATCCAAGTCCTTCATTTCAAGGAGATCGGAGTGGTCGCGGTAAGCCTTGCTGATTCGATAAGTTTTGGCAAATGCCTTCGCCCTTTCGATGTCGATATCCGCGACAGCAACTACCTCCGCACCGTGTATGCTAGCATATGCGTGCATGTGAATGCCCGCAACTCGTCCACAACCTATCAATCCAATCTTCATCTGATTTCGCCTTCCTCAGTATGCAGATGCTTGTTGTAATGTGACATGAAAAGTTGCATTCAGTCTCTCCCCTATTGCACGCCAATCATACTTCCTGACTACCAGCTCTCGCCCAGAATTCCCAAGACTTGTGCGAAGTCTCCTGTTCCGGAGCAGTTCGACTATTCTCGCACAAAACTCATCCATATCGTCTTCAATCAGCACATTCACTGCGTTTTGTACTTCCAACCCCTCAATCCCAATGGATGTGGAGATCACGGGAAGGCCACAAGACAGATACTCGAGAATCTTCAGTCTGGTTCCCGATCCTTGAAGCAATGGAGCAATAGCCACATCAGAGGTTGCAAGATATTGAGCAACATTTTCGACAACGCCTGTGAAGATTAGGCTCGAAGAAAGAGGCAGCTTCGGTGGTTTCCTCCCTACCATGACAAATTTCACGTTTTCGATCTTACTCAAGGTCTCCGGCGCAATCTTTGCAGCGATTAGGTCAACCGCTTGCTGATTGGGCGGATACTCCATATTCCCGACAAAAACCACAGTCAAGGAATTGTTCAAGTCGCAGCGGTTTTTGATGTCCTGTGCGTCTGCCCTTGGCGCAAAGCCCACGGTATCTACTCCGTTGGGTATGACCACAATCTTTGTATGGTGGACACCATAGCTGGTTAAAAGCTTCTTGTCTGTGTCAGAAACAGTCAAGATAACTGTAGCGAATCGGTAAGTAAGCTTCTCCAGGGGCAGTTCAAGCACTCTTCTAACAGCGCTCGAGTATTCCGTCCTAAGAGCCTGAAACGCATCGTGCGAATCCACAACTACTATCCTCCTTAGGAACTTTGCCAGCATGAAGGCCATGAAAACTGCTCCAGGAACGGGGGTATCCAGCTGGACTATGTCTGACTCATAAAGTGTAGGAAGTAGCCTTAGAAAAAACGATACGTCATAGAGATATAGCGAACTGACTCTTTCAACACCTAGTATACTACTAAAGAATCTTAGGAGGCGATATGGAAGAACTCCACTAACCCTTTTCACCAATATTCCATTGCCCAGCTCACACACCTCATCTCCACCAGGTATTACAACGCATACTTTATTACCCTGCGCTGCAAGGCTCCTTGCAAGATAGTAGGTTCTGATGTCACCTCCAGTATTCCTCTGGATCACGTCATAGTGACTTATTATGCAGATTCTCAGGAATATTACCTTCCTAGAATGCATCTGTACGATATAATCTTGACCATCTCTGCAAGTCAACCGAAGCTTATTCTGGAAACCTAAGCGGTGAGGCATGACTTTGTTGTGCTTCATATGAGGCCATGTGGCTTGCCAAGAAGCCAATATACCATGCTGTGTTTTTTAACATGCACTGAAATGGTAGTAGAAAAACCATGTTTTGATGCGTAAGCCTGTAAAGTTTATGCGCATAGACGATGCCTGAGAGAAAAGCCGCGGGCGGAAACATACGGTAATGTTTGATCAATTCTCTGTTCTTATGGAGAAAATGGTGCATGTGGTATCCTCTAAGCCAATATCTCTGCCATAATTTCTTCCACGACAATCCGTATCGTTCGTAATCAGAAAATTCAGCATTAAGGGTTTGTAGATGCCAGCCAAGAGCTCTTATTCTGATCTCAATGTCCCAATCTTCTCCATACCCTTTCAGATTCGGATCAAATCCACCTACTTCCTTTGCAGCTTCAACTCGGTAGATCGCACCGCCCGTCCCTAGTGCTTTAGATAATGATTTCTCAGACTTGTAATCTACCATTCTGCCTGCAGCGCGAGATAATGATTCTAGTGTACCAAGAAGATTGCCGCATTCCTGCAGGACCTGCCTTCCTTTTGCGATTCCAACTCTGGGGTGTTGCTCCATGAATTCCACGAGCTTTTTCACAAAATCTTTTGACAGCAGCATATCGCTGTCAACCCATAGAATGAAATCGCCCTCGGCGTTGTCAACCACTACGTTCCTTGAGTGCCCCAACCCTTTCCATTCGTGGTGAAAAACCTTCACTTGCATACCCATTCTAGGAACATAACTCTCAATGATCGACAACGTTTTGTCTCTACTGCCATCATCCACAAAAATAACTTCCATAAAATCATGCGGAAAATCTTGATTCAGAATAGTCTCAATAGCATCCCCAATATTGTCTTCACCATTTCTCACACAGACTCCAATGGTAATCTTGGGTTTACCCATAAGTCGTCCTCTTGAGAAGCGCCCAACAAAACTTTGAGAAGGCTAGCCGGTGTTCCATGCCGAGAATGGTAAGCCACATCTTCAGGGTCATACTATCAGTGTGGAAGAGCATATTCGTGTTTCTTTTCAAGCTTTGAGATCTCTTTAGCTGGAACTCCAGCGTTGACTGTATAAGGCTCTATATTCTTTGTAACTAGGCTGTGAGCCCCTACTACACTGTTTTCGCCGATCGTAACTCCGCATAGAATCGTGACGCCGGGAGCAATCCATGCACCCTTTTCGAGTCGTACTGGCGCTACCTTTCGAGGGTAATGGTGCTTCTTGATCCAGACAGAGTTTGTGGGATTCGAATGAGCGAAAATCATGGAGTTCATTCCTATGCTGACATAATCTTCTATATTTATCAACTCAGGATAGAGAACATCAATGTAGACATTAGGACCTATGTAGACGTGGCTACCTACCCTGCAACCTTTCTTCCGATGAAATGAAACAGTGAGATCTGGTGAGGGAGAGATCGAAGCTAGAAATTGCAGAAGATAGCATTTCAAGAATCTTTTCTTTAGTCTGAATTCTCCTATTTTCCCCTTATACTTGTAGTACTCCATCAATTCTCGTTTGTTTATATCTTCGGGGGCTGTCATGCGACGACCTTTAACCTTCTTTTTCGATCCATTCTCTAGTTGACATGAACCGGAAATCGTTAAGTAACTTTTCCAACTTTCTTTCGGCTAATGATAGACCCCAGTAATGGTACCGCCGCCCGCGCAAGGGGGTGATCCTCGGCTGGTCTGCATCCAATTCCCAGTTGTGGATATAGCAGATTCCCGGATATCCTTCTCGGTTTATTTTGTCTATAGCTCTCTTGATGAACCAGTAAGGCAAAGACCTGAAGTAGAATCCTCCAGCAATCGGAATATTCAAGTTAATAACAGGGATCCTGTAGACCGATGTGGGAAACTCTAGAAAGTTTTCTTGTGGAGAATCAACTTTTATGTTACAGGAGGAAATATGGTAGGGGAATACCGGGGCATCAGGTACTCCATAGTAGTGTGTTCTGAAAGGGAAAATGCTCGAGTCATACTTTAGTCGATGTGATTTGAGAATGTCTATGACCCACGAATTGCTTTCTTCTAACGTCCAATTCGACGCTCTATATCCAATCACTTCATTCCGGCTAAGTCTGCGCAGAGTGACCAGAGATTCTCTGAGGTCTTCCTCAAATTCCTGAGGTGTCTGTTTCGTCGCAAGCTCATGCCAGTAACCATGCGAAGCAATCTCATGACCAGCTACCTCAATCTTCTCCACCAGCTCCGGAAATCTGCTAGCCACACAACCAAGCACAAAAAAAGTGGCGCTGATTCCCCTTTCTTCAAAAAGGCTCAGAAGTCTCTCAGTGGACCAAACGGTTCTTTTTCTATACTTCTCCCACTCTTCAGCATTTTCCCAACTTCTAACATCAACATGGTAATCGCAGTAGAAGTGCTCCACATCGACCTGCATAATGTTTGGTCTCAAGAAATTTCCTTCCAGATTCGGTCGCAGTTGAGGTTATTCAAGACATAAAGAAGCCGAAGAACCCTAGATTCCTTCCAGAGACGGATGAATGACATCCTTGGTAGCTTTGGCATACAACTTGAACAATCTTGTCAGAAGATTCCAGTGATGATTCAAAGAAAGAACAGGTTCCTTTGGAAAGATTCTCTGGAATTCCTCGATGTTTTCACCGCGAGTTGTGATGCCTTCCGGATTTCCTATATTCTCAGCCATGGCAATCTTCATAAACTTGATCCTTGAGGGATTATATCCCATTATGCGTGAAGCTGTCCAATCAACGGAAAATGGATCAGTGGATGCCATAATCATGTTAAGCTTAACTGGATGATGACCTAAGGCGACTAGTCCATCCACTATTGTCAGATCGGGACGCAATATCTTGTTTATGCCGACAATAGCCTCTTCCAAGAACGGATGGTAAACTATCTTTCGTGGCGAGGATATGCAACCAAACGTGTTCTTGAGAGCGCAAGTAATCTTTACATTGCGCATAATTTTCAGCTTGGGCGCGGAAACGAAGAGATCCGTATCAAGAAGGGATGATGGGATCTTGAATTCGATTTCGCGCTTACCTATCTTGACCTTTTTCTCTGTTATGTTGTCGTCAGAAAGGTTGAGAAGGACTACTTTCTTAGATGCAGCTAGCTTTTCGTAGCCGAGCATTAAGAAGGCGTGTTTGGTCTTCATTGCCGTAGCATCGGCTTCAACGATTTTGATGTCGGTATCGACTCCGTGTGTGTCACGAACCCAGTCTATTATGGCGCTGACAAGGCGGGGGTCTGTGGTGTAGCCTGTAGAAGCATTCCAATAGTAGCATAGATTGGGCTTGATAACGACTGACGAGATATTGTTCTTGGACTTGAAATCTATCAGATCTAGAGCTTTGGCGATGGCCTCTCTAATGTCTTCTCCTGAGCTTTGAGTTTTGACCAGACTAACGATCTCGCCCATGATTTCCATCGCCTGTTACGAAGTGGTTCGAGTAGCGGTCTTGTACGCTTCTTCAATTGTTTCGATGGTTCTGAGCCCGTCTTCTGGAGAAACTGATGGTTCTAGATCGTGCATTACGCACTCAACGAAATGCTGGAGTTCATTATAGTATGCTGTGGCAAAATATGTATACGACAGAGGTTTTATCCTCTTCCCAATTATTCGGCGGCATAAGTTCTTTGCTCCTTCTTTGATGGCATGCAAATACACATTGTTGGGCACCAGTTGATCGCTGCTCATGTATCCTGAGCTTCCATGAAGTATGACTCTGAAGTTGAATTGAGGAAATGTGGATTTCTGGTACCAGCCCACGTTGACTATTCCCTTGGTGGGAGAATCCGTAGACTGCAAAACTGCTACTGCACTGTCTTCTATAGGTAGATTAAGCTTATGGTCTATAGATGCAAAAAGAACCCTACATTCCCCACGTGTGAAGAATCTAAAAAGGTCAATGAGATGGTAACCCAGGTCGAGCAGAACCCCTCCTCCTACTTTCTCGTGATTGAACCACCACTCGGGGACAGGCGTCGGGATAGATCCGTGTGCGAAAGGACCATTGATTATCTCCTCCAAAGTCAAAGTTTCGAGACTGCCAAGATAACCCATATCCAACACACTTTTCATCTTTTGGATGGCATCAACAAATCTCGAAGAATGCCCGACCATAAGCTTCCTTCCGCTCTTTCTAACCAAGTTTACAATCTCCAGGCATTCTTCTGCGGTCTTCGCCATAGGTTTCTCGACGAAGACATCTAGACCAGCTTCCAACGCCAGAGCTATACTTTCAAGATGCAGGAAGTTGGGCAAACTTATGATGACCGCATCCATATTGGGTGGAGGACGATGCAGCAAATCATGGTAGTCAGAATAGAGATGCGTAACACCAGTAGATCTGGCTTTGTTCAGGGCCTTTCTAGATTGATCAACAGCGGCGATCAATTCAACGCCCTCAATATGGAGACAGTTCATCATATGGAGGCTGCCCATTTTTCCAAGACCGATTACTCCCACATTCAACACACCGAATCCTCTCCTTGAACCACGTATCAACTGGGCGGAAACGTAAGCGAGCTAAATCAGCTCGTGCTTACGAAGTATGTCTTCTCTAACTAGGATCCTGTCTTTCGGTTTAGCCCAAACAACGAATTTTCTGTTGATTGTCACAGCGAAGAGGGAAACCAAAAGCACTAGGTAGTTCTGAATAGCTTCTAGGAGATAGTTTCTGACTTTTGGAATCAGAAGAACTAGGAAAATAAGCGCAAAATGCGCAGATCTTGACAGCAAAAGAATCGTCGTAGCCAGAAACAAGATGAACATGACTGGACCCAGAAGATAGACGAGTATGCCTTGAACTATCACTCCTTTTGAACCCTTTACACGATTCGTAGAAAGTAAGTAGACATATCTTAATAGGACTCTTACGATTTGGTTTGCCCTTCTTACTTTTATGCTAATTCTTTCTCTCCAAGATAACGGGAAAGTTGTGTAGAATCGCGTTTCAGGAATAAGTATAGCCTTGAGATTCTTCTCAGCCAACTTTATTATCGTGCCGCAATCATCCGAACCCGTATTGTATGGATCAAATGATTCCAAAACTTCCTTTTTGTAAGCACTGAAACCACCTTCGAAAAAAAGAGTGGACCCGCATTTTGATTGACCAAGGGTCATTATGCTCATCAGATTCAGGTAGTCCCGTTCGTTTTTCGTTGCCCATGATTGCTTAGAATTGAGGAGTGTTTTCGGTCCTGAAACTGCCCCAACATTTGGATCAGCGAGAAAAGGTAATCCTTTGCGCAGAATGTCGGAAGGCCAGAAGCAGTCAGCGTCTGATACTATAATAACATCTCCGTCACATCGTTGCAGGGCTGAGTTTAAAGCTGCAGACTTCCCCTTTCTCTTTCCCTCAATCACCACTTCGATATTAGTCTCAGGATGCTGTTTGGCAAAATTGTCTACAATATCGAGAGTACGATCATTGGAATTGCTGTCTACTACTATTATGTTGACCAGATCTTTTGGATAGTCAATCCTATTCAGATTCTCAAGTTTGTAGCGAATGATGTTTGATTCATTATACGTGGGAACTAAGATAGATACTTCTGGAACATAATTCCCATCGATCTTGAGCCGCCAAGGCT